>ERZ1031467.70-NODE-70-length-24890-cov-6.153171_pt1 | contig 24890 bp, 17 predicted proteins | sample MGYA00517105_ERZ1031467 | MGnify/ENA primary metagenome ERZ1031467 (study PRJEB33719, sample SAMN04261155) | wastewater metagenome | biome: rural village; feature: human; material: feces | host: Homo sapiens | place: El Salvador | collected 2013-01-07 ...
ACGATCCTTCTTCTGCTCAGCCGAGAGGAACACCATCTCGTTCTGGTAGTTCTTGTATAGTGTTGAAGCCTCAGTGTTGAGCGCCTCAACTTCGGCCTGCCATTTCTTCGAAACCTGGTTGAGCTGTTCGTTGGCACGCTCGTAGGCAGGAATGTTCTTCAGAATATATTCCATGTCAAGCAGCGCAAACTTCTGCGCGCTTGCCGTCAATGCCGTTATGGCAAAGAGACAGATGAATAGCAATTTCCTCATAGTTGTATTTCTAATTAAAGATTTCGACATTCTAAATCCAACATTCCTAATTCTGGACTAACCGGAATTAGAACTCCTGTCCAAGGATGAAGTGGAACTGCGAACCGCCCTTTGTGCCGAACACCTTGTCGAATCCGTAAGCCCAATCAATACCCATCAGTCCCACCATCGGGAGGAAGATGCGCACACCAATACCTGCCGAGCGCTTCATCTCGAACGGGTTGAACTTCTTGGTTTCAGTCCATGAGTTACCGCCTTCGATGAATCCGAGACCGTAGATGGTGGTGTTGCCAAGGAGGAACGGATAGCGCAACTCGAGTGTCATGCGGTCGTAGGCATAGCCCTCGTAGCCGTATGGAGTGAGCGAACCGTTCTCGTAACCACGCAGACCGATTGTCTCTTCGGCGTATGATGTAGAGTATCCAGTCATACCGTCACCACCCATGTAGTAGGTTTCGAACGGCGACTTCTTCCACTTGTTGAACGATCCGAGCAAACCGAACTCGAGACGAGTCATAAGTACAAGACACTTCTGTCCGCTTGTGAGTGCGGTGAACATGCGACCCTTGAACTTCCACTTGTGATATTCTACCCAGCGGTACTTCTCCTGCTGCTCCTTATTATAGGTAGCCGACTTAGCGTTGGTGGCGAGGTGTTCATAGTCCTTGCCGTCCCATGCCGACCATGGCGGAGTAACGGTAACCGATGCTACGAACTCTGAACCGCGGCGTGGGAACAACTGGTTGTCGGTAGATGTACGCGACAGCTGTATGCTGAGGTTGAGGTTGTTGGAATTACCGTTGGTCATGAGGAAGTAGCTCCAGTTCTTAAGCATATAGCGTGTGTACGAGAGCGAGAGCGACAACTGGAAGTAGTCGTCTGGCCAGCGCAACTGCTTGCCCCATCCCAGCGAGAAGCCGAACAACTTGATGTATTTGTCTGGGTCGTAGTACGACTCGTAGTTGTTGTAGTTGCCGTAGCTACCATAACCGTACATGTAGTTGTAGTAGTTGTTGAAGTAACCACTGTTGTAGTAGTTGCTCGAAACGTCGGTCTGCTTAGAGAAGTAGGCTCCTACCGAGAACTGTATCGGTCGCTTGCCTCCAAACCAGTTGGTCGAATAAGAGGTGTTGTACGACTGATAGTATGTACCGTTGGTCTGCGCTCCGATTGAGAGAACCTCACCGTCGCCGATTGGCATGATACCACGATGCTCCTTGTTCTTGTTGAAGAGGTTGCGCATCGAGAAGTTGTTGAGCTTGAGTCCGATTCGACCGATTACACCAGTCTGTCCCCATCCGAGCGAGAACTCAATCTGGTCGTTCGACTTCTGCTCAAGATCGTAGTTGATATCTACCGTTCCGTTCTCCGGGTCGGGCACAGGCTGCGGATTGACCTTCTCCGGATCGAAGTGTCCCATTGATGCAATCTCACGTGCCGAACGCTGCAATGCCTCCTTCGAGAAGAGGTCGCCCGGCTTTGTACGAAGCTCGCGACGCACTACATTCTCGTACAGACGGTCGTTACCGTTGATGCGTACGTGATTGATGTGGGCCTGCGGACCCTCGAAGATACGCATCTCAAGGTCGATAGAGTCGCCTACGATGTTTATCTCTGTAGGATGAAGCGAGTAGAAGAGGTATCCGTTGTTCCAGTAGTTGTTGCCCACGGCGTCCTCGTCTTCGGTCAGACGCTTGTTCATAAGCTTCTGGTTGTAAACGTCGCCCTTCTTCATGCCGAGTACGGAAGCGAGATAATCAGAGCTGTATACGGTGTTGCCCACCCATGTTATGTTTCGTACGAAGTACTTCTTGCCTTCGTCTACCTTTATATTTATGCTTACGTGCTTGTCGTCAACGTTCCATACGCTGTCACTCAGGATTACAGCATCGCGGTAGCCATGCTCGTTGTACTTGTCGATAAGTTTCTGCTTGTCGGCCTTCCAACGCTCGGGAGTGAACTTCTTCGACTTGAGGAACGATGACAACTTGCCTGCCTCGTGAGTCTTGGAGAACGCACCCTTCTTGAACAGGCCGCCCTTTATCTGGCCAGCTCGCAAAGCTTCATTGCCCTCGATGGTGATGGTGCGCACCTTCATCTTCTCCTTCTTGTCGATGATGACATCAAGGATGACGTGGTTTTTCTGCGTAACGTCGTCACGCTGCACCACCTGTATGTCAGCATTCTTGAAACCCTTGTCGTCGAAGTATTTCTTGGCAAGAATCTTGGCACGGTCAATCATGTTGGGCGTAATCTGTGCTCCTTTAAGGAGTCCGAGCTTCTCCTCCATATCGGTGCGCTCCGATTTCTTCAGACCAATGTAATTGATGGTTGACACACGTGGACGCATCTGCAGGTGAATGTGCAGATAAGCCTTGTCGTGTACGAGCGAATCCACTGAGATAGACACCTCAGAGAACAGGCCATACTTCCAGTAATGCTTCACAGCGTCGGTAATTTCGTCGCCTGGCAGCTGAATCTCCTGTCCGATAGACAGTCCGGATATGCCCGTGAGCATATAATCCTCGTAGCCTTCAGCGCCAGTAACTGCGATGCCCGCAATCTCTACTGTGCGCGGTGTTCCGGCATAGGATATGTCCGGGTATACGATTTTGTCCTGCGCCTTTGCGATGATGCTGCATGCAATGATGCAGAGTGTGGTCAACACCTTTCTTATATTCATTGTCTTCTTATTGTTTTTATCTTGTTAATCCTGGGCGTATACTCATTACTTGCTTTCTTCTGCTTCCACCTGTTTGCCGGTCTTTCCGAAGCGGCGTTGGCGATGCTGATAGTCGGCAATGGCCTTGTGCAGGTCGGCTTCGTTGAAGTCGGGCCAGAAAGTATCGCAGAAATACAGTTCGGAGTAAGCTATCTGCCACAACAGATAATTGCTGATTCGCAGTTCACCACCGGTGCGTATCAGCAGGTCGGGGTCGGGAATTGAAGCCGTAGTGAGGCTTTGCGACACTGTGTCTTCTGTTATGTCGTCGACAGAGAGTTGTCCGTCAAGCGCCTTCTTTGCAATATCCTTCATTGCCTTTGTTATCTCCCATCTTGACGAATAGCTCAATGCTACAACCATAGTCATGGCTGTATTATTGGCAGTATGGTCGATTGTTTCCTGAAGTTTGCGCTGCACTTCAGCTGGGAGACGTTCAATGTCGCCAATTACCTTGAAACGAACATTGTTCTTCATGAATATCTCATCCTCGAGCGACGACAAGACAAGCCCCATAAGAGCGGCTATCTCAGTCTCCGGACGGTTCCAGTTCTCGGTAGAGAAGGTGTAGAGAGTGAGATATTTCACGCCAAGTCGAGTACACTCCGAAGTGATTCGCCTAACGGTTTCGACACCAGCCTGGTGTCCATAGCTTCTCGGTTTACCGTGTTCGGTAGCCCATCGTCCATTGCCGTCCATTATTATGGCAATGTGTTGTGGGATATTGTTATTATCGAGTTGATTGGTCATTGTTGCTTATTGTTTAATCGTCTTCGTTATGACATGTTCGGCATTTCGGCATAAAGCTGTATGTCAGCGTGAGTTGTATTGCCGAATAGCAGTCGGTATTCTTGAATAGTCCGCTGCTTTTTATGCCGTATGGATCTTTCACACCATCCAGTTTGTCGCTCATAGAGAAGTGTTCGGCCCATTCCAAAGCTACATTCAGCCTCTTGCCCGCCTTATATTTCACGCCAAGTCCTATCGGAACATTGGCAGTAAAGGCGCTGTTGCCTTCGCCTCCGGCGTATGTAGCACCCAATCCGGCAAAGATGAACGGCGTAAAGCGCTTGGCTCCGCGATAGTCCTGCCCCGTTCCGTATGGCCAGAAGTTGTATTCGTAGGTCACACCGGCATCAACAAGCGTCTTGTTGAACCTGTATTGCGACGCAGCGTAGTCGGGATAGTATGTGTTGGAGTCGGCAGACGAGCCTTTAAGTTTACCGTAAGCAGCCGAAAACTTCAACGCCATATACGGATTGAAAACCCGTCGCAACACCACCGAAGCCATTGGCTGCATGTTTTTGGTAAGACTTCCACCCAAATCACCTTGATATGTCACTACGCCAACGCCCGCTCCAATCTCCATACGGTATTGATAGTCGGATTGTGCCAGGCACATTGAGGGCATGGCACAAGCGAGTGAGATGACAAGGTTTTTAATCATACTTATATATATAATGTATATTACTCCTCAAAAGAGGTCTGCTCCTTAGCCCAGCCGAGACGGTTGATGCGTCCACGCCAGGTCATACCGTTGCGTGCATTGACAAGCCAGAGACTCTTGTTCTTGTCTACGGTCAGAGCATATGTGCCCTTTGTGGTGATGGCACCGGCCACGTTTTCGTTGAAATCAGTTGGCAAAACCACTGTAGCTGTATCCTCACGCCATGTGATTCCGTTGTCCAACGACTTGTAGAACTTAGGAGCCTTGCCTTCTGCCTGACCCATCATGTACACGCCATCGTCGTATGCTACGGCGCTGATACCGCTGAGAAGCGGAGCTGCATGTTTGTTGTCAGCAGCCACTCCGTAGTATGCCCACGGCTGGTTTTCGCTGTTGTCGGAAGCCTCATCTATCTTGCCCCAGATGGTGAGATACTTGTCGTTGGGATATGTAGCAGCATTGCGGGTTCCGAAGAGCATAACGCGGTCGGTCTTGGCATAGCCGTCTATCTCGACACTTGCATAAGTGGTCTCGCCGTAAGGCATAAGCGACAGTTCGTCGTCTATTTCGGCCACGGTCCATGATGCGCCGTTGTCCTTAGAAGCCATGAGTCGTCCGTCAGCGCTATAGCCGTACAGGCTGAATCGGCTTGCAGCCACAAGGCGTGTCACACCGGTAGCTTCGCCCATGGTGTTCCATGTCTTGCCGTCGTTGGTGCGTACGATGTTGCCACCGTCGCTGATGTAAACGTAGTCGTCCTTGGCAACAACACTCTTGTAAGCATCGGCTGCGAGCGCATGTCCGAGATTGGTTTCACACTTCGACCATTGTGTTCCGTCATTAGAATATACGAGAGTTGCGTTGCCGTCATTACCGAACAGCAGCAGTTTTCCGTTGACAGCAGCTGTCTTTATAGCCTGCAAGTTCTTCAATTCGGCACATATAGGCGTGGCATGCCATGCGAACGAGTCGGCTTGTTCCTTATGCACGTTCACATGTACGGTGTATTTCTTCACTGAAAGACCTGAGTTGCTGACCACCTGCACCTCTCGATCGACTGAAAAGTCGGTAGAATCGGTAGAATTGAAGTAGGTCAGCGAGTCGCTTGTAGTACTCTTTATCACCACAATTCCCGAAGAACTGTTCGACACCGAGCACAGAAGCTTCTTGACATTGACTCCACACGGCAGCGAATCGGGGTTATACACTTTGCCGTTCAACTGGTCTATATAGAACTTATAGCTGCTCAAGCTCAGTTCTTTCACAACGAGACTGTCGCGCAGACCGTCTTTAGTCTTCACAAATGTGTTCTGTTTAGCTGTCGTGACAGAGAAACTTGAGATTGCACAATCGTCTGTGTATGTGTAATCGTCGTTGCTTTCAAGGCATGAAGCCATCAAAAAAACTGTTGCGAGAAGCAGTGTAAAAGCTGCGAACTTACTTTTCATTATACTCTAACTTATTATTTTTAGCTGCAAAATTAATCAGAATTCTCCAAATAGAACTTCTTTTGTCTTTATAATTATGCAATTTATTGATTAATAGTCTTATTTTTAAGGTTGCTTAGTGTTTTTGCTGTGTTGGCATAACTCAAAAAAAGGACTGCAAGCAGATAAAATGCTTGCAGTCCACTAATATTGCGTTATTTCGCGCGTAAAATCCGTTTGGGATTACTCCTCGGGCAGCATTGCCACGGTGATGTGGTTGCCCGACATGTTGAATTCCTTCATATAGTTGCAGATATCCTGCGGAGTGAGAGCCTCAAGGGTCTTCAAGTAGTCGCTATACTGGTCGATACCGAGGTTCTGATACTGGCTGATGATGCTGAGCCAGTAGCCGTTGCTCTTCTGAGAGTCGTGATATGACTTGATCATATACTCCTTGCACTTATCCAGCTTGGCAGGGTCGCAAGTGTTGGCGAGGTTCTTCACTTCGTCGTTCATGATGCGCATGGCCACCTCTTTCTTCTCAGGCTTCATCGGACAGTAAGCGAATATCTGGAACATACGATAGTTGTCCTTGCCTACCGAGCATCCGCCGTTGGCACCAACTGAGTATGCTGCACTCTCCTTCTCGCGAATCTTGTCGAGATATTCCATTGAAAGAATCTGTCCGGCGATGCTTGCGCAGAGAGCGTTCTTGGTGCTGTAAGGCATAGACTCATTGTGCCACATCATGTAAGCTGTCGACTTCGGAGTCTCCTGCTTGCGCTTGAAGATGTTCTCCACAACTCCTGTGACAGGCTTAACCTCACGTTTGCTTGCCACAACCTTGCCTGCTGAAGGCAGCGAGCCGATGTACTGGCAGATGAGCGGACGTATTGTAGCCTCGTCGAAGTTGCCGATAATGGTGAATGTCCAAGCCTTTGCATTGGCTGTACGTTCCTTTGCTATCTGGAGGATACGGTCGTAATTGATGTCCTTAATACGCTCAATGGTGAGCGGTTCCAGACGTGGGTTGTGGTTGTAGATAGTTGCATTGAGCGAGTCGCTGAGCGCTGTCTCCGGATCGAGCGAGCGGTTCTTCAGCGTCACTTCCATCTGTGTAAGGAGCTTGTCGAATGTCTTCTGGTCCTTGCTGATGTTGGTGAAGTAGAGGTACAGAAGCTGCATCATTGTCTCAACGTCCTTAGGTGTAGAAGCGCCCGATGCTGTAGTGTACAGCTCCGAACCAAGACTGATGTCGAAGTTGGCAATCTTTCCAGCCAAAGCCTTTGAAAGGTCGGTTGACGAGAACGCTCCGAGTCCGCTACCGCCGATTACTGCGTCGAACACCTGCAGGTTGGTATAGTCCTTCGGACCGTAGAGAGTTGTGCCGCCGATGCCGCGTGCGCTCATTATGACCTGATCCTTCTTGTAGTCGGTCTTCTTAAGCAATACGGTAGCACCGTTTGAGAGTTTCAGTGTAGTATAGCCGAACTTGTCGCTCTTCTTCTCGCTCTTTATCTTGCCTGGCTTAGGCAATTTGGCGATGAGCGGTTCGTTCTTCACGTTGTCAACGTAAGCTGTGATTTCTGTAGAACGTGCATCCTTTATAGCACCGAGGAGCTGTGCTTCAGTAGGATAGACATTGCCCTCAGCCTCGTTGCAGAACGAAATGATTACGGTATTGCTGTCGTTCTCGGGCAGCATTTCCTTCATCATTTTGTTGATTACCTCTACCGGGATGGAATTCACGACCTGCTTCATGACTGGATAGGTGAATTCGATTGACGGCATAGGCTCGTTTGAGAGGAAGTTGCCGAGCAGCGGAGCGTACAAAGCAGCATTGGTGCGCTTGTCCTTGGCGCTGTATGCGCGGTCGAGCTGGCTGAGATAATTCTCCTTAAAGCGTGCCAACTCAGTAGCGGTAAATCCGAACTTGGCTGCACGCAGTGCCTCGGTGTAGGCAGCCTTGAGGCTCACAGCCATATCCTTCAATTCCTTCGGTGCTACAGATATGCTGAAAGCGTCCTTTGTTTTGGCAAAGATATACTGTCCATCGCCAGCACTTGCCGACACGTACGGACAGTTGGCATCGAGTCCCTTCTCATACATACGGTTGTTGAGCAGGCTCACTGCAGCGCTCTTGGCGTAGTCGTAGACGATGTAGTTCATGTCGTGCTTCAGCGAGTCGGGATAGACATCGTGCTTCACCATGTACTGCACCATATTGGTGGTCTGCTCCTTGTCCTTGTCGATGATTACGATAGGCTGAGCGTTGTCGGGCACCTGCTCGTCAACGACGGGTGCGATATTGGCAGGATTCTTGAACGAACCGAAGAGTTCCTTGATTTTCTTCTCGGTGTAGTCAACGTCTACGTTACCTACAACGATGATTGCCTGGTTGTTGGGATGATACCACTTCTCGTAGTAGTCGCGCAGTTCCTTCGGCTTGAAGTTGTCGATTACCGACATGAGTCCGATAGGGAAGCGCTCGCCATACTTCGATCCTGGGTAGAGTTTTGGCAAGTTGCGCTCGAACATACGGTTAGAAGCACTGGTGCGCAGACGCCACTCCTCGTGGATAACTCCGCGCTCCTCGTCAATCTCCTTGGGGTCGAGCAGCAGAGCGTTCGACCAGTCGCTGAGGATAAGCAGACATGAGTCGAGAGCCGACTGGCGTGCTGTAGGAACGTTAGATATATTGTAAACGGTCTGGTCGATAGAAGTATAAGCGTTGAGGTCGGCTCCGAACTTCACACCGATGCTCTCGCAATAGCGCATCACTTCATTGCCCGGGAAGTGCTTTGTACCATTAAAACACATGTGCTCAAGGAAGTGTGCCAATCCACGCTGGCTCTCTTCTTCCTGTATTGAACCCACCTTCTGTGCGATGTAGAAGTCGGCTCGGTTCTCAGGCCAGTTGTTGTGACGGATGTAGTAGGTCAGTCCGTTATCCAGTTTTCCTACGCGTACGTCAGGATCACTGGGTATCGGCGGCATCTGTTGTGCCTGGGCTAGTCCTGCAAACACGGCGAGGACGGCTACCAAAAGTTTTCTGAGTTTCATGAAATGTTTATTTAGTTATATTTTAGTACGATTTAGTGCGCATACCATTAAGCGGACGTGCAAAATTAACACATTAGTTTGATATACAAGCATTAAGCCATGGAAAAGGTACGTTTCTTAGTTTTAATTAATTATTCACGGGTGTTTTTTCTTTTGTTACGCGGGTGATGTGTGAGTATTTCCTCGCGCAGTGTGGTTATGTCGATGTGAGTATAGATTTGCGTTGTCTTAATGTTCTCGTGGCCCAGCATTTCCTGTATTGCCCTGAGGTCGGCGCCTCCCTTGAGCAGTTCGGTAGCAAACGAGTGGCGCAGCGTATGTGGCGACACCGTCTTGGTTATGCCTGCGTCGTCGGCAGTGCGCTTTATCATTATCAGTATCATGGTGCGCGTGAGGTGAGCACCGCGCCTGTTGAGAAAGACATAGTCCTGTTCGCCGGGCTTGACGTTCATCAGATTGCGGTCGTAGAGCCACAATTTGATTTCGTGCAGGGCAGCATCGGATATGGGCACGAGCCTCTCCTTGTCGCCCTTGCCTATGATGCGCAGAAACTTCTCGCGTTCAAACACGTCGTTAAACTTAAGGTTGACGAGTTCGGACACGCGCAGTCCGCACGAGAAGAGCACTTCGATGATGGCCCTGTTGCGCTGGCCCTCCCATTTGGAGAGGTCGATGGCAGCCTCCATACGGTCAACTTCTTCGGTCGAAAGCACCTCGGGCAGGTGTTCGCCTACGCTGGGTGCTTCGAGCAGTTCGGACGGGTCGTCCCTCAGTATGCGGTCTATCACGAGATACTTGAAGAACGACCTCACTCCACACAGTATTCTTGCCTGCGACGACGAAGCGATGCCGAACTCGTATATCACGGCAGCGAAGTTCTGAAGATGTTCGAGTTTCACGTCCTCCACCTTCAGGTTTTCGTTGCGCAGATAGTTGAGCAGATAGTCGATGTCGTGAGTATATGCCTCTATCGTATTGTCGGAGTATCCGCGTTCGAGTCGGAGATAGCGCACGTATCGGCGTCTGAGCACGCCAAGTTCGTCGTTTTGCATTGCTATTATTATTTCTTGAGTTCGAATCCCAGACGCATACCGTCGTAATTCTTTATAATCGAATTGATTACAGAAGCGCTTGTGCTGAGTCCGGCAGTAGAGTTACTGATGGTCTTCAGCACCGTCATGAGCTTGTCAGCATTGAATGTAAGCGTCATTGTCGAGCCTTGTGTAGACACATAGGCGGTGTACGCCTTGCCATAGGTGGGAGTGAATGTGATGGTTTTGTTCTTCTTGTTAAAGACGTATTTGCCCTTGGTTTCGCGCTTCTTTATCTTTGATGTGTAGTTGCCGTTGCCATCGAATGTGTATACGATGCCGTTGACGCCCATCTTCTTGAGTATCGGCGCCACCTTGTTCTCCATCTTTGTGGCAATGGCGCTGCCTCCTGCCTGGGCCAGCACGCTGCTGCTCTCAAACTCGCAAGCCGGTGCTGAATACTTCCATGTGCCCTTGATTGACGACTCGCTTGTCATCTTGTCGCCCACAACACTACCTACTACACCCTTAAGGATGTCGCCAATGCTCTGAGCCTTTACGCTTGATGTGAACAGGCACATAAGTGCCATCACGAATACAATCTTAAAATTCTTCATTACCATAAAACTATATTTTTTAAAATTCTTAATTCAAAAATGCAAACGCAGCCGAGAATAATTCAAAATTCAAAACTCAAAATTCAAAATTGCCGCAGGCAACCAATTCCTAACTCCTAATTCCTAACTCCTAATTAATAATATGTATGTCGCGCTGTGGGAAAGGTATCTCGATATGATGCTCGTTGAGCGTGTTGTATATAGCCTCCTTCACCTGTCCGGTCATTCCGAACTTCTCCTCGACGAGCACCCAGTAGGTCACGAACAGATTGACCGAGTTGTCGCCGAACTCGTCGAACACAACGCTTACGGGCTTCTTCAGGTCTATCACGTCGCGTCCGTCGGCACTCTTGCGGGCCTGCGTCTTGACTGCGGCGACGAGCATCCGGCGTACTTCTTCTACATTAGAGCCATAGGCTACGCCCACCGGCACCTTCACCATCTCGTACGAATGGTTCTTGGTGATGTTCTTGAAGTTCTTGCTGAATAGCGAACTGTTGAGGAAGGCTATGACGCATCCGTCTGCCGTAAGCACCTGTGTGCTCTGATAGGTGATGCTGTCCACCTTGCCACGTATGCCGTCGCACTCTATGAAGTCGCCCACACGCACACGTCCTGTCATAAGCGATATGCCGTAGAAGAAGTTCTCGAGCAGGTCTTTCATTGCAAAACCCACACCTGTAGCCAATCCTGCCGATATCACGGAGATGGCTGTCGAGGGTATCTTGAGCATCTTGATGGCTATGATGGCATAGAGTCCCCAGCAGCAGATGGCTATGATATTGTTGGCGAGCGTGAAGTTTGGTTTGCCGTTGACTACTATCTTAGAGCGGTGATACTTATGATAGAGCGACTTGATGAGATAGTTGAGATAGCGGAAGACGAAGAACTGTGAGCCCACCATCACCAGCTTCAGTATCGACAGCTGCACCACGCCGGTGACATTGAGAAAGTCGAACTGGAATATCTTCCACACCGTGTCGGTCAGGTCGAACACGTTGGCAGCCCACCATATCGACAGCAGCACCGAGAACACGCTCAGTACAGGCACCAACGCCATATATATGAAGTCGTAGAACCACGTCACGTTGATGTGTGCGCCGTGACTTACGGTGATGACACTGAGCAGCGAGTCCTTGCGTGCCTTCTCGGCTTCCTTCTCGGAGTGGATGCGGTGGCTGAGCCATCGGCGCTCGTACACTCCGAGCATGTCGTATACGCAAGTGATGGTCTGTATGCAACTGAGCTGGAACATCCACCATATCAGCACCTGCACCGACAGCAGCACGTAGCCATACCAGGCCGATGCCGTAGAGAAAGTCATGATGAGCAGCGATATCCATGTATAGAATATGTCAGAGCGCGGTATGTTGTCGTTGTGGCGCGTTATGACGTTCCACTGCCACAGTGTGAACACGAGCAGTATAGGGGGGAAGATGAGCGCCACAAGATTGTTCGGAATGAACACTATACGGAACGTTATGACGATGAACGACATGAGCATAATGGGCGTATAGATGCGGAAACCGCTCTTTATCTGAGTGCCCGTGAGGCGCACAAGCAGCGAGAAGAAGATGGCACACAGCAGCCATGCGTACTCTATGAGCAGCTTGGACGCCATGAGGAAGAAGTTGTGATACATGAACGAGCGCGCCACCATCACCGACACGGCGAAGATGAACATGGCGACGAACAGTATGAGGCACACCTTCTTCTTCATGAAGTTGTCGGTGCGGAAGCGGCGCGGCACGAGCCAGCGCACGAGCACGTTGCTCAGTAGGGCAGCCAGAATGATGTAGAAGAGCACGAACACGCTCAGACCCATCACTATCGGTCCGCGCCACTGCGAATACACCTGCCGTTCGGTGCCGTTGACGGTTTTCACCCTCTCGGTGTTGTACTTCTCGCTCACATCCGCCTTGGCGTTATGGTAGGACATAGGCATCGAGCCGATTATCTCGAAATAGTTCTGGTCGCCATTGACAAATATGTTGTGCTGTATCTCGTTGTATCGCTGCATGGCATAGTCGTTCACCTTCTTGAGGCGTTGCGATATGCGCTGGTAGTGCTCGTTGTCCTTCTGCACTGAGGTGCGCATGTTGGTCAGGTTGCGACACAGGGCTGTAGCGTAGGCAAGGCACGCCTTGCGGTCGGCCTGACCTGCCTCGTCGAGCATGAAGGGCAGCTGTCGCTGCTTGCCGTTCTTGTCAAGCACGAATTTCGGAGCCTTTGCCTTGCCGTTCTTGATGTCCTGCTGCATCTTGAGCGACGGCGGTATGTTGCCGAGCGTCTCCATAAGATACTGATAGCGTGCTATCTCGGCATCCATACGCTTCATGATGCGGTCGTAGGGCATGCGTCGCTTGCTGAACTCGCGATACAGCTCGGTGGCTTCATGGCATGCGTATGTCATGTCGAACGTGAAGTCCTGCTTCTGCGAGTAGAGCATCAGGGCTATCTGGTCGCTGCGCTGCATGAGCGAGATCATCTGCTTGTGCTGCTGCTGGTTGTACGCGGCATAGCGCGCCATGTTCTGTCGCTGCTCGCCAAACGATGTCTCCAGTTCGGCACGCAACACCGAGAGTGTCGACTTGAGGTTCTTCTCCTTGAGCACGGCACCGGCACTCATCGCCACGCATAGCATGACGACAAGACACAATGCGCGCCTTAAAGCTTTTGTTGTCATATACTGATTGCTTGTTGTTATTTCCTTTCTTTTACGTCGGGAGAGTATTGTCCTAACGTGCAAAATTATAGTATTTTTCTCACAAAAAAGGCCTGCCGGCCATATTTTTCACCGTATAGTCAGTCAACGACGGCTCAAAATATGCCAGCAGGCGGTTTCGTTCAGCCAAAAGCTGTGGTGTATATATGGGTGTATAGGGTGCTACACGCCCGGGGTCTGGGTTTCGGGCTCCTTCGACTTGAGGCTCTCGTAGCTTGCAGCCTCCTTCACCTTGAGTCCGGCAAGTAGCGCCTTTACGCGGTTGCCGTTGGCGTCGATGGTGGTTTCGGGCATGAAGAGTATGCGCGAGCCTACGATATTGTCGGTTGCATTAAACTCCTTGGCGGTCTTGGCGCCCTTCGAGTGTATGCCTACCTTGAATGTTCCAATGCCGTCGATGTGCACCTTGTTGCTGCGCTGCAGCTCCTGGCGCAACACTTCCGAGAGTTCGGTGAGCACGGCAACGATGTCCGAGCGCTTCACTGTACTGTTGTTCTGCATCACCTCGGCAAGGTCCTTGGTGTTGATTGTTTCACGATGGGCTGCACGTGCATAAAACTTTCCGTTAGTACTACCCTTACGATTGCTCTGATAGATCTTGAAATTTACTGCCATGTTTTTCTAATGTTTAATTATTAATGATTAATGTTTAATTGGTAATTGTTTGTGTTGTAATGTTAAGTGTTTGAGTGTTTGAATGTTAAGCGATTAGTGTTTGAATGTTAAGTGTTTGAATGTTAAGTGTTAAGTTGTTTGTGTTTTTCATGGTAGAGCATAGTTGGGCGGACTTGGTCGACATGGGTCCGGCGGATGCATCCATTTGTTCTGCTCTGCGTTTCATCAGCAAACTGTGTTTCTGATTACGTTTGCAAAGGTACAATCTGGCGCAAGCGATGTCAAGTGTTTGGCAGAAAAAATTTCATTTAAAGTGATTTTTTCTATCAACCGCAACTTTTTCCCTTAATCTTTATTCCAATCTGCCAGCCCTTCAACTATCCGCTTCACCCCCTCTACGAGTCTTTCGCGCGGGCACGCCATATTGATGCGGATGAAGTGCTCGCCCTCGCTGCCGTACATGCTGCCTGCATTCACCCACACCTTATGCTCGCGCAGCAGTCGTTCTTCTATCGCTTCGGATGTCTCGCCTATTGCCGAGCAGTCCACCCAAGCCAAGTATGTGCCCTCCATACGCATCACGGGCAGGTGGGGCAAGGCCTCTGCCATGTATTGGCGGAGCCACTCGTAGTTGGCTGTGAGATAGCGGCGTAGCGCAACGAGCCACTCCGCTCCCCCATCGGTGTAGGCTGCCATAAGCGCCTCAACGCCAAAGGGATTGACGTCGCACACCTCGTTGATGTTGATGGCACGGTCGATGCGCTCGCGCACTTGGGCGTCGCGGCACACTATGTTGGCTATCTGCAGACCGGCTATGTTGAATGCCTTCGAGGGCGAACAGCATGTTATGGAACCATAGCTCAGTTCGTCGGGCAGCGACCCGAACGGTGTGTACTTGTTGTCGTATAGCGTCAGCTCGCAGTGTATCTCGTCCGACACCACGCGCACGCCGTGCTTGCGGCACAGCTCAGCCACACGCGTCAGCTCGGAGCGTGTCCACACACGTCCGCCGGGGTTGTGCGGATTGCAGAGCAGGAACAGCCGGGCACGCTCGTGCGAGAGTTTGCGGTCCAGATCGTCGAAGTCTATCTCGTAGCGCATCGCCACCTTATTATATATAAGGGCATTGGACACCGTCTCGCAGCCGTTGTTGCGTATGCTCGAATAGAAGCAGTTGTACACCGGACCCTGCACTATCACCTGGTCGCCGGGCAGGGTGAGCGCCTTGATGACGGCGGATATGGCGGGCACCACGCCCGACGTGTATATGATGTCGTGAGGGGTGAAGTGCCAGTCGTGCTGGCTTGCAAACCATCGGCACACCGACTCGTAGTAGGCATCGGGCACACGTGTGTATCCGAATATGCCGTGAGCCACCCGGCGCTGCAACGCCTCGGTTATGGCTGGATAGGTCTCGAAGTCCATGTCTGCCACCCAGAGGGGTATGACATCGTCCGAAGGAGCCGAGTCCCACTTGTATGAGTTGGTGCCGCGGCGCTGTGTAGGCTTAGCGAAAAGCTGGTCGGTGCAGGGCACGCAGCCGGTAGTATTGTGTAATGAATCAGTCATAAATCGTTGTTTTTACGGTTCGTTTATACCACTCAATTCGATGTGTTCTGAAAATGTAGTCCTTTTGCCCTGTAAAAGGACTCGTTTTGGAGTGCAAAAGGACTCCTTTTACAGGGCAAAAGGACTACATTTGAAGGGCAAAAGGACTACATTTCAATCTGCCACGCTGACGAAACGGCTCATCTTGTCAACAAGATACAGCGGCAGATTGAGCAAATCGTCATCCTTACGCATATTGAGCGTGGAAAGTCGCACAGACAATTGAGGGGTGTATTGCTTACGATAATACGCCAGACTCTTAGCCGTTACATTTTTATCTGCCTTCACTTCTATCGGAATGATTTTGCCATCAGCCTGTAATACAAACTCCACTTCGGCCATGTTACCCGATGTCCAATAGTATTGTGAGTTGCCAAACTGACGAACAAGCGACTGCAGCACGTAGTTTTCGGCCATAACGCCCTTGAATTCGGTAAACAGATTGTCTCCAGCCAATACAGTCTGCACATCCAAGTCGAACTTACGCCCTAACAATCCCACATCATTAAGATACAGCTTGAATGCATTGCTCTTCTTGTAGGCAGACAAAGGAAGCCTTGGAGTTTCCAAAGCCGACACACGATGTACCAATCCTGCAAGACACAGCCATTCTATAGCTCCTTCATACTCACGCGCTCTGGCTCCTTTTTGAACGTCAGCATATCTGAACTTCTTGTCTTCACGTGCCAATTGGTCCTGCAAATTGCCCCACACCTGAAACACTCGCGGAATGTCCTTATTGTTGATGTGCTTGGCAAAGTCTAATGAATAAGACTGGAGTATGCCGTCCTGTATGGCCTTCGCCTCATCCCAATCCTTGGTGTCAATATACGCACTCACAGCTTCGGGCATACCTCCCAATACAAGATACGCCTTATAGGCATCTGTCAATTGCTGATGTATCACCTCCGGCACAGCCGTAATGGTGTCTATCATCTCATAGGCATGATACAGCTGGGCATCAATTGCTCTGAGATATTCGGCAAACGACACTGGGTATAGAGTCATGAAATTCACCTTACCTACGGGAAAGGAAGCCCCCGAACGATTTAAAGCCACCCCTAAGAGCGAACCGGCACATACTACAGCATACTGAGGAGCATCCTCGCAAAAATATTTCAGACTGTTCAATGCATCGTTACACTCCTGTATCTCGTCAAGAATTATAAGCGTAGACGAAGGGGCTATCGGCTTGCCCGTCATTATCTCCATCTGCCTTATGAGCTGTGCCGGCACCTTGGTTCGTCTAAAGTCTTCTTTTAGGGCAGGCATTGTGTCGAAGTTTATATAAACAATGTCTTCAAAACATTCCTTGCCAAACTTCTTCAATGCCCACGACTTGCCAACCTGGCGAGCACCCTGCAACACCAAAGGCTTACGGCGTGGATTCTCTTTCCACGCTTTCAGTTTCTCTATTATATCCCTCTTTATTTCCATTGGTTAATATCCTTTTTCGGCAAAGTTACACATTTTTGATATGAAAAAGTGGCAAAATTGCACATTTTTGATATTAACGCGCTATAAAGGGGCTTTTTCAGCGTGTCAGAATCTGACAGTCGGCAGGCTGCTTGATGTTCTCGTCGATTATCACTTCGCCTATGCTGTCAGCCACGATGCGGCCCGATGTGGGGTTCTTTATGCTCTTGATGTGTCCGCGTATGTCCGCCTGGAGGGTGGAGTATTCGAAGGCGCGGTCGCATTCGGGGTCGAAGGTGCAGTTCTCTATCACCAGGTCCTTGGCGTAGCACAGCGGCTGCTCGCCCGAGATGTGGCAGTTGATGAGGCGCAAGCCGCGTGAATGCCAGCCCAGAAACTCACCGTTCAGCTCCGAGTCGTACACAGTCACGTTGTCAACCTCCCAGAACGAGTCCTTGGTGTCAATCTTGGCGTTGCGTATCTCGATGTCGCGTGAGTACTGGAACACGTATTTGGCGTCCGATTGCAGTCCGTCAACCTTGATGTTGCGGCAGTGCATGAAGGGATAGGTGCCCTCGTGCAGCACCACGTTCTGAAGCTTCAGCCCGTCAATGCCCCAGAATGTCTCATCGGCATCGTTGATTGTGACGTTCTTGAGCGAGAGGTTCTTCATCTCGCGGAAGAACTTTGGACCGTTGATGACGCAGTCTTCCATGTGCATATCGTCCGAATACCATATCGCCGAACGCGATCCGGGCGCGAAATAGCAGTTGCGTATGTCCGAACCCTTGACGTGCCACAACGGATATTTGCCTTCGAAGTAGCAGTTGCGGCACACGATGTTGCTACACTCCTTGATGCCCGATTCGCCGAATGTGATGCGAACGTGGTCGAGCTCCACGTTGTGGATTTCGAAGAGAGGTCGCTCTCCGCCGAAAACCTTGTCTGTTATCTTTTCCATAATTAAAAAGCCCCACCCCCTCGCCCCTCCCCCGCAGGGAGGGGAGTAATATGTACTGATTGGTAATAGGGATAGAGGTGTAAAAAAAATTGTTGCTTATTAATATTTGTTTCTTATTTCATCTGCTGTACTATTCATCCCCTCGCTACGTGAGACGGGTTTGGGTGTGGGATTGAATCTCGCCAGCTTCACAAGGAATATCACTCCACGGAACGTCAGTTCGAGGCACATGGCGAGCCATACGCCACGCAGTCCCATCGACGGTGCGAGCATGGCGGCAAGCGTGATGCGCACACCCCACATCGATATGAGGTTCATCACGCTCGGAGCTATGGTCTTGGCAGCGCCTACGAACACTCCGTAGCAGATGATGGCGGCACCGAACATGGGTTCGGCGAACGCCTCGATGCGCAGCACTTCCACTCCGAGCAGACGCACTTCGGGCGAAGGCGTCATCATAGCCATGGCAAACGGCGCTCCGACGTACATCACTACGCCCATCAATGTCATAATGCCCATGCCCAGTCCGACGCTGAGCCACGCAAAGCGCTTCATCAGTTCGTAGCGTCCGGCACCCATGCTCTGCCCCACAAGCGTTGTGGCTGCGTCGCTCACACCGTAGCCCGGCATGTAGCACAGACTCTCGACGATGATGCCGAACGAGTTGGCGGCAATAGCGAAGGTGCCCAGCGGAGCTATGATGATGGTTGTGACGATGTATGCCGAGGTCATTATGGTCTGCTGTATGCCCATCGGCAGTCCGATGTGCAGGGCACGCTTCACCACCTGCCATGTAGGAAGGAAGCGGCCGCGGTCAATCCTCAGCGACAGCTCCTTGCTGCGGAAGCAGAGTATGTACATCGTTATGGATGCCGCAACGAGTTCGGCTGATGCCGTGCCTATTGCCGCTCCCACCACTCCCATGCCCGCTCCGGGCAGCGTGAGCGACAAGCCCAGCACGTCGACGGTGCGCGTGTGGAAGATGAGGAAGAAGTTGAACACCACGTCGAGCGACATCATCACCACACTCATTATGCTCGGCACGAGCATGTTGCCGGAGCTGCGCAGCATGCCCTGGCTGAACATTGAGAACTGGAATGCGGGCATCGCCATGGCTATGATGGCAAAATAGGCTGACGACGTGGCGTTGATGCTGGCGTTGCCGCCCAACCACGAGGGCAGAAACGGACTGATAGCGAGCGCCACTATGCCGATGAGCGCACTCACCACGAGCACCGACATGATGCCCTGGCGCAATGTGGAACGCGCCTGGGCGGCATCGTCGGCACCCAACTGGTGGCTCACCTGAACGTAAAAACCGGCTGCAGTAGCCGAACAGAGGCTGCCCATAAGCCACGTAGTGGTCTCTATCAAGCCTATAGCCGCCGAAGCCTCGGCACCCAGACTGCCCACCATCGACGCGTCTATATACTGCATCATGGTGGTAGTGAGCTGCGCAAGAATGGCGGGCATGGCAAGACTCAGCACCAGACGCGCCTGCTCGCCGAGCGTCATAGGCTTGCCATGACGTATCATGGAGAGCAATCTGTCTTTCTGTCTGTCAAGTTTCATAGGATCCTAATTACGCTGCGAAGTTACAAAAGAAAGCCGAAATGTGCAACCGCCACCCTCATTTATCCGGAAAGCAGATAAGAAAAACGGGAAAATAGTTAGTCTTATGGCTACACCTTATTATATATAATAAATATCAATTTGACAATAAAAACGAGCTGCTTGTTTTGAATTGTGTTCGATTTGCACTAACTTTGCACCTAGAAAACAAAAATCACACATTATAATGGAAGATAAGAAATTCAAACGCACCACCGTCACCGCGGCTCTGCCGTATGCCAACGGTGGCGTACACATAGGCCACCTGGCTGGCGTGTATGTTCCTGCCGACATCTACGTGCGCTATCTGCGCCTTAAGAAGCAGGAGGTTATGTTCATCGGAGGTAGCGACGAGCACGGCGTGCCCGTAACTATCCGCGCCCGCAAGGAGGGCATCACCGTGCAGGAAGTGGTAGACCGCTACCATAACCTTATCAAGAAGTCGTTCGAAGACTTCGGTATTTCGTTCGATATCTATAGCCGCACCACATCAAAAATCCACAACAAGTTTGCCAGCGACTTCTTCCGCACACTCTACGACAAGCACGAACTGGTGGAGAAGACTGAAGAACAGTTCTGCGACGAGGTGACAGGCGAATTCCTCACCGACCGCAACATCGTGGGCACATGTCCGCGATGCGGTGCCGAGGGAGCTTACGGCGACCAGTGCGAGAAGTGCGGCGCTACGCTCTCGCCAGATGAACTCATCAATCCGACCAACAAGAACAATCCCGGACACGGACTCGTAAAGAAGGCTACCAAGAACTGGTATCTGCCGCTTAACAACTATCAGAACTGGCTGAAGCAGTGGATTCTGGACGAGCACAAGGAGTGGCGACCCAACGTCTACGGCCAGTGCAAGTCGTGGCTCGACATGGATCTGCAGCCACGCGCTATGACCCGCGACCTCGACTGGGGCATTCCCGTACCCGTAGAAGGAGCCGAGGGCAAGGTGCTCTACGTATGGTTTGACGCGCCCATCGGCTACATCTCAAACACCAAGGAGCTGTGCGACGCCCAGCCAGAGAAGTGGGGACCGTGGCAGAAGTGGTGGCAGGACCCGTCGTCACGACTCATCCACTTCATCGGCAAGGACAACATCGTGTTCCACTGCATCGTGTTCCCGACCATGCTCAAGGCTCACGGCGACTATATCCTGCCCGACAACGTACCGGCAAACGAGTTCCTCAACCTTGAGAACGACAAGATATCGACATCACGCAACTGGGCTGTATGGCTCCACGAATATCTCGTTGACTTCCCCGGCAAGCAGGACGTGCTGCGCTATGTGCTCACAGCCAACGCTCCGGAGACCAAGGACAACAACTTCACATGGAAGGATTTCCAGGACCGCAACAACAACGAACTGGTGGCTGTTTACGGCAACTTCGTCAACCGTGCACTCCAGCTGACCAAAAAATACTTCAACGGCATCGTGCCCGAATGTGGCGAACTGCAGGACGTTGACCGCGCTGCCATAGAGGAATTCAAGGACGTGAAGCAGAAGGTGGAGACACTGCTCGACGCATTCAAGTTCCGCGACGCACAGAAGGAGGCTATGAATCTGGCACGTATCGGCAACAAGTACATCACCGACTGCGAACCCTGGCACGTTGCCAAGACCGATATGGAGCGCGTCAAGACTATTCTGTACATCTCATTGCAGCTCGTAGCCAACCTCGAGATAGCATTTGAACCGTTCCTTCCGTTCAGTTCAGCCAAGCTCCGCGAGATGCTTAATGTGGCAGAGACCGAATGGGACCAGCTCGGCAGCACCGAACTCCTCAAGCCCGGACACCAGCTCGGCACTCCTGCCCTGCTCTTCGAGAAGATTGAGGACGACGCCATCAACGCACAGCTGCAGAAGCTTGAGGACACCAAGAAGGCAAACGAGGCTGCATCGTACGTAGCAGCACCCGTCAAGGAGAACGTCGACTTCGAGACTTTCGAGAAGATGGACATCCGCGTAGGCCACATCAAGGACTGCCAGAAGGTGAAGAAGTCGAAGAAACTGCTTCAGTTTACCATTGACGACGGCTCAGGCAAGGACCGCACCATACTCAGCGGCATCGCTGCCTACTACGAGCCAGAACAGCTCATCGGCAAGGACGTGCTCTTCGTAGCCAACTTCGCTCCGCGCAAGATGATGGGCATAGAGAGCCAGGGCATGATTCTCTCGGCTGTCAACTTCGACGGTACACTCAACGTGACATCTGTATTGGGCAACGTTAAGCCCGGTTCACAGGTGGGATAATATGAGTTTTGAATTTTGAGTTTTGAGTTTTGAATTGGTCGGCATTGACAATTTTGAATTTTGAGTTTTGAGTTTTGAATTGGTCGCTTCGCGATTTATGAATTAGGAATTATCAATTTCCAATTCAAAATTCAAAACTCAAAAACTCAACATCGGCGCAGCCGACCAACTCAAAATTCAAAATTCAAAACTCAAAATTCATATCTCGTAACTGCTTCAATGTCATTGTAAAAACATTGAAACAGTAATGAAACAGGCAAAAAATATGCACATTTATAGGGTGTTTGTGCACACAGAATGTCTTTTTGTAGAAAAATATTTGCCTATATGAATAAAAATTATTTCCTTTGCAAAGTTTTTTAAAAGGAAATTACATTATAAACACTTTAAAATTAGAAATTATGTCAGAAATCGAATCAAAAGTAAAAGCTATCATCGTTGACAAACTCGGTGTAGACGAAGCAGACGTTAAGCCTGAAGCAAGCTTCACAAACGACCTTGGTGCAGACTCACTTGACACCGTAGAGCTCATCATGGAGTTCGAGAAGGAGTTCGGCATCTCTATCCCTGATGATAAGGCTGAGAAGATCGGCACTGTTGGCGACGCTATCGCTTACATCGAGGAGAACGCAAAATAAATAAGGTTTATGGTTTATAGTTTATGGTGTACATAAACCATAAACCATTTTTTTCAACCATAACCCGAAACTATTTTAAATGGAATTAAAAAGAGTAGTAGTTACAGGTCTTGGAGCCGTTACCCCATTGGGCAACACTGTTGAAGAGACTTGGAACAACCTTGTCGCCGGCGTAAGCGGCGCAGCCCCCATCACATTGTTCGACGCTTCTGATTTCAAGACTCAGTTTGCATGCGAGGTGAAGAACCTTAAGGTGAACGACTTCATCGATCGCAAGGAAGCACGCAAGATGGACCGCTATGCACAGCTCGCTATCATCGCAGCAATGCAGGCAGTTCAGGACTCGGGCATGGATCTTGACAAAGAAGACAAGAACCGCATCGGCGTAATCTACGGCGTTGGCATCGGTGGTATCAAGACTTTCGAGGAAGAAGTAGGCTACTATGCACAGCACAAGGAGAACGGTCCTAAGTTCAATCCCTTCTTCATCCCGAAGATGATTGCCGACATCGCAGCAGGCCTGATTTCAATCCAGTACGGATTCCACGGTCCTAACTATACCACTACTTCGGCATGCGCATCATCTACCAACGCTCTTGCTGACGCCTTCAACCTCATCCGTCTGGGTAAGGCCAACGTCATCGTAAGCGGTGGTGCAGAGGCAGCTATCACACCTAGTGGTGTAGGCGGATTCAACGCCATGCACGCTCTCTCTACACGCAACGACGATCCGGAGCACGCTTCACGTCCGTTCAGCGCAAGCCGTGACGGATTCATCATGGGCGAAGGCTCAGGCTGCCTCATCCTTGAGGAACTTGAGCACGCCAAGGCACGCGGAGCCAAAATCTACGCAGAAATGGTTGGCGAAGGTATGTCTGCCGACGCTCACCACATCACAGCTTCTCACCCTGAGGGTCTCGGCGCTCGCCTCGTAATGGAGAACGCTCTTGAGGACGCAGGCATGAAGCCTGAGGACATCGACTATATCAACGTACACGGCACATCTACCCACGTGGGCGACATCTCTGAGGCTAAGGCCATCAAGCAGGTGTTCGGCGAGGCCGCTTACAAGCTCAACATCAGCTCTACCAAGTCTATGACTGGACACTTGCTCGGCGCTGCCGGTGCTGTGGAGGCTCTTGCTTCGGTGCTTGCAGTGAAGAACGACATTGTTCCGCCTACCATCAACCACGCTGAGGACGACCAGGATCCGGAGATCGACTACAACCTCAACTACACCTTCAACAAGGCACAGAAGCGTGAGGTACGTGCTGCACTGAGCAACACATTCGGTTTCGGAGGCCACAATGCATGTGTAATATTCAAGAAATATGCTGAGTAATCTCATCGACAGAATGAAGCTCCCTTTCCGTAAGGACAAGGAGCTTTATTTGTCTTTACGCCAAATCATAGGCTTCTATCCGCACGACATCGGCTACTATAAGCTGGCGCTCATGCACAAGAGCATGTTCAAGCGCAATGCCAAGGGCAAGCCGGTGAACAACGAACGACTGGAATTTCTTGGCGATGCAATCCTCGACGCCACCGTTGGCGACATAGTCTACCGCCACTTCCCGGGCAAACGCGAGGGCTTCCTCACCAATACACGCTCCAAACTCGTACAGCGCGAAACCCTCAACCGACTGGCGCAGGAAATGGGCATCAACCAGCTTATACTGTCTAACGGACGCTCTTCGTCGCACAACTCATACATGGGAGGCAACGCCTTCGAGGCTCTCGTAGGAGCTATCTATCTCGATCGTGGCTACGACGCATGCATGAAGTTTATGCGCAAGCGAATACTGACACAAATGATAAACATCGACAAGGTTGCTTACAAGGAAGTGAACTTCAAGAGCAAGCTCATCGAATGGAGTCAGAAAAACCGCGTGCGCATTGACTTCCGAGTTCTGTCGCAGGAGAAGGACAAGACCGGATCGCCCGTATTCAAGTATCAGGTGATGCTCGAGACAGTGGAAGGATGCACCGGCACGGGATTCAGCAAGAAGGAAAGCCAGCAGATGGCATCGAAGCTGACACTCGAACGCCTGCGCAAGGAGCCGCAGTTTATCGACCAGGTGTTTGCTGCCAAGACCGACCGCACAAAGATGGAAGAGGAACCGGTACAGAACGTTCCGGCTATTGAGACGGAAACCGACGAGTTCATCATCAAGAATCCGGAGGTGGAAGCCCATGCCGAGGCTGCTGTAGAAGTTCTCAATGGCGGCAAGAAGACTAAGCAAGGACGACGCTCGCCTATGTATCGCAACGTAAGCGAGGACGACGAGACTGTAAAAGAAACGGCTGAAAGCCTGCCGTGCAATGCCGCTGACACAACAGCCGACAATGCGGACGACGAGAACAGCGACGAGGATATGCTCAATCTCGACGACAAGGAGTTTGACCTGAGCCATATCTCTGCACGCCAACAGAGTCGCGAGGAGATAATCGCTGCTGCCGAAGCAGCAGCGTTTGCTGAATAGAAAGCCCCACCCCTGACCCC
>ERZ1031467.76-NODE-76-length-24020-cov-15.851241_pt1 | contig 24020 bp, 17 predicted proteins | sample MGYA00517105_ERZ1031467 | MGnify/ENA primary metagenome ERZ1031467 (study PRJEB33719, sample SAMN04261155) | wastewater metagenome | biome: rural village; feature: human; material: feces | host: Homo sapiens | place: El Salvador | collected 2013-01-07 ...
ACGGCTTCATCTGCGACTCGTGTGCGCAGCAGGCCTACCAGATAGTGCTCGAAGCGGGCTTCGGACCGGAGGGAACGCGCAAGAACTCTGGCGCATTCGACGTGTCGCTCAACGACGTGCCGAAACCAACAGAGATAAAGGAATATCTCGACGAGTATATCATCGGTCAGGACGATGCGAAGAAGTATCTGTCGGTAGCCGTATACAACCACTACAAGCGTCTGCAGCAGCACGCGGAAGGTGCAGAGGACGACGGCGTGGAGATAGAGAAGAGCAACATCATCATGGTCGGCTCGACCGGTACGGGCAAGACGCTGCTCGCACGCACCATAGCAAAACTGCTGAAGGTGCCGTTCACTATCGTAGACGCAACGGTGTTCACCGAGGCGGGATACGTGGGCGAGGACGTGGAGAGCATTCTCTCGCGCCTGCTGCAGGTGGCCGACTACAACGTGGAGGCGGCGCAGCGCGGCATCGTCTTCATCGACGAGATTGACAAGATAGCGCGCAAGGCCGACAACCCAAGCATCACGCGCGACGTGAGCGGCGAGGGTGTGCAGCAGGGTCTGCTCAAACTGCTCGAGGGAACAATGGTGAACGTGCCGCCAAAGGGCGGACGCAAGCACCCCGACCAGGACTATATACACGTCGATACACGCAACATACTCTTCATCTGCGGCGGTGCGTTCGACGGCATCGAGCGCAAGATAGCACAGCGTCTGAACACACACGTGGTGGGCTTCAACTCGGTGCAGAACGTGCGCAACATCGACAAGGGCAACCTCATGAAGTATATCCTGCCGCAGGACTTGAAGTCGTTCGGCTTGATACCCGAGATTATCGGCCGTCTGCCGGTGCTCACATACCTCAACCCGCTCGACCGCGAAGCGCTGCGACGCATCCTCGTAGAGCCGAAGAACTCTATCATAAAGCAGTACACCAAGCTCTTCGAGATGGACGGCATCAAGCTCGAGTTCGCACCCGAGACATACGACTTCATCGTAGACAAGGCTGTGGAGTACAAGCTCGGCGCACGCGGACTGCGCTCTATCGTAGAGTCGATCGTGATGGACGCTATGTTCGAGGCTCCGACCAAGAACATCGACAGCTTCACCGTAACACTGGAGTACGCAAAGGCACAGCTGGAGAAGGCAAATCTCCAGTAGTGGCTTCGAGATACACTTAGACAAATCTTTTTACTATGACTGGGACAATCAACCTCAACGAACAACTGAAACACCACTTCGGGTTCGACTCTTTCAAGGGCGACCAAGAAGCAATAATACGCAATCTGCTTGAAGGCAATGACACATTCGTGCTCATGCCTACGGGCGGAGGCAAGAGCTTGTGCTACCAGCTGCCGTCGCTCATCATGGAAGGCACGGCAATCGTGGTGTCGCCGCTCATCGCGCTGATGAAGAACCAAGTGGATGTAGTGAACGGACTCAGCGAGGAAATCGGCGTGGCTCACTATCTGAACTCGTCGCTCAACCGCGCTGCCATCAATCAGGTGTACAAGGATGTGCACGAGGGCCGCACAAAACTGCTTTATGTGGCGCCGGAGTCGCTCAACAAAGAGGACAACCTGGAGTTCTTCCGTTCGTTCAAGATTTCGTTCTACGCCATCGACGAGGCGCACTGCATATCGGAGTGGGGTCACGACTTCCGCCCCGAATACCGCAACATACGCCCTACGATAAACAAGATTGGCGCAGCTCCGGTCATAGCGCTCACGGCTACAGCCACCGACAAGGTGCGCATGGACATAAAGAAGAGTCTGGGCATAGCCGACGCGAAGGAGTTCAAGAGCTCGTTCAACCGCGCTAACCTTTATTATGAAGTGAGACAGAAGACGAACGACATCGACAAGCAGATTATTAAATTCATCAAACAACACCCTGGCAAGAGCGGCATCATCTACTGCATCTCGCGCAAGAAGGTGGAGGAACTGGCTGCCGTGCTGAAAGCCAACGACATAAAGGCGGCGGCTTATCACGCCGGCCTCGACTCGGCTACACGCTCGCAGACGCAGGACGACTTCCTCATGGAGCGCATCGACGTCATCGTGGCTACCATAGCCTTCGGCATGGGCATCGACAAACCCGACGTGCGCTTCGTCATACACTACGACATACCGAAGAGTCTTGAGGGATATTATCAGGAAACGGGTCGCGCAGGACGCGACGGCGGCGAGGGTATATGCATAGCATTCTACGCTTACAAAGACTTGCAGAAGCTGGAGAAGTTCATGGAGGGCAAGCCCGTGGCTGAGCAGGACATAGGCAAGCAGCTGCTGCAGGAGACTGCCGCATACGCCGAGACATCGGTGTGCAGACGCAAGGTGCTGCTGCACTACTTCGGCGAGGAATATCCGCACGAGAATTGCGGCAACTGCGACAACTGTCTGCATCCGAAGGTGCAGCGCGACGGCAAGGAGGCGCTCGTCATAGTGCTCAAGGCTATCATCGCCGTGAAGGAGGCGTTCCGCCAGGACTATATCGTCGACTTCGTGAAGGGACGCGCAACCGACGACATCGTGAGCCATCACCACGAACAGCTCGAAGACTTCGGTGCTGGCGAGGACATGCCAGCGAAGATATGGAACCCCGTGATTCGTCAGGGAATGATTGCGGGCTACATTCATAAGGACATAGAGAGCTACGGACTGCTGAAGGTGACGGCGGCAGGCAAACGCTACGTGAAGAACCCTACACCGTTCACATACGTAGAGGACACCGACTTCTCCGACACAGAGGACGAAGGCAGCGAGGCAACAGCCTCGGCGCTCGACCCTACGCTCTACAACATGCTCGTTGACCTCAGAAAGAAAACGGCACGCAAGCAGAACCTGCCGGCATACGTCATATTCCAGGACGTATCGCTCGAACAGATGGCTACGATGTACCCCGTGAAGATTGAGGAACTGCGCAACATCCAGGGCATCGGCGTGGGTAAGGCGAACCGCTACGGCAAGCCGTTCTGCGAGCTTATCAGCCAGTACTGCAAGGACAACGAGATAGAACGCCCCGAGGAGTTGTTCGTACGCACCGTGGCGAAGGACTCGATGAAGAAGGTGAAGATAATACAATATCTCGACCGCCGCATGCCGCTCGACGACATCGCCTCGGCACTCGGACTCGACTTCGAGGACCTTCTCAACGACCTTGATGCCATCGTCTACAGCGGAACGAAACTCAACATCGACTACTTCCTCGAAGACGTGATGGACGAAGACCAGATTGACGATATCTACGAGTACTTCCGCGAATCGGACACCGACGATATCGACACCGCACTCGACGAACTCGGCGACTACGAAGAAAACGAAATACGCCTCGTGCGCATCAAGTTCCTTTCAGAACAAGCCAACTAACACTGTTAGGAGGTGCTTTCAAGAAGTGCTTTCAGGGGGTGCAGTTGTCTCAACTGCACCAACCAAACAAAAACCCAACTAAATAGAAACACCATCATATCTATTTGGTGCAGTTGAGACAACTGCACCCCCTGAAAGTACCACCCAACAGCACACACTAACCACACCCCTAACCAACACAACTCCGCTCAAATTCCGTTAATTAGCATTAACGCAGAAAATAAATCGTGTTTAATTTTTCACGTATGGATTTTTATTGCTAAATTTGCACGCAATAAATTTTTTAAGTTATATGTCATCATTTGTTGCTGATAAAATTGTAATGGACGGACTCACATACGATGACGTCCTCCTTATTCCCGCTTATTCAGAGGTACTGCCCAAGACGGTAGAGTTGAAAACCAAGTTCTCGCGTAACATCTGCTTGAATGTGCCCTTTGTCACAGCAGCCATGGACACCGTAACGGAGTCGGCTATGGCTATTGCCATCGCACGCGAAGGCGGCATCGGTGTTATTCACAAGAACATGTCTATCGAAGACCAGGCGCGTCAGGTAGCCATCGTAAAGCGTGCCGAGAACGGCATGATCTACGATCCGGTGACAATTCGCCGTGGCAAGACCGTTAAGGACGCCTTGGATATGATGGCGGAGTATCACATCGGTGGTATACCGGTAGTAGACGAAGAGAGCCATCTCGTAGGCATCGTTACAAACCGCGACCTTCGCTTTGAGCGTCATCTCGACAAACTCATCGACGACGTGATGACACACGAGAACCTCGTGACTACACACATCAAGACCGACCTCGCAGCAGCCGCTGACATCCTCCAGTCGAACAAGATTGAGAAGTTGCCGGTTGTAGACAGCGAGAACCACCTCGTAGGTCTTATCACATACAAGGACATCACCAAGGCTAAGGATAAACCGATGGCTTGCAAGGACGAGAAGGGTCGTCTGCGCGTAGCAGCAGGTGTGGGCGTAACAGTAGACACACTCGACCGCATGAGCGCTCTCGTAGAGGCTGGCGCCGACGCTATCGTTATCGACACCGCTCACGGCCACTCTAAGTACGTTATCGAGAAGCTGCGCGAGGCAAAGGCTTCGTTCCCGAACGTAGACATCGTTGTAGGCAACGTGGCTACCGGCGAGGCTGCAAGAATGCTCGTTGAGAATGGTGCCGACGCCGTTAAGGTAGGCATCGGCCCGGGTTCAATCTGTACAACCCGCGTCGTAGCAGGTGTAGGTGTTCCGCAGCTCTCTGCAGTTTACGACGTTTACTCTGCACTCCAGGGCACAGGCGTTCCATTGATCGCCGACGGCGGTCTGCGCTACTCTGGCGACATCGTGAAGGCTATCGCAGCAGGTGGCAGCTCAGTGATGATCGGTTCGCTCGTTGCAGGCACAGAAGAGAGCCCCGGCGACACAATCATCTTCAACGGACGTAAGTTCAAGAGCTATCGCGGCATGGGTTCGCTTGAGGCAATGGAGAACGGCTCTAAGGACCGCTACTTCCAGGCTGGCACAAAGGACGTGAAGAAGCTCGTGCCGGAAGGCATCGCCGGACGCGTACCTTACAAGGGAACCGTGCAGGAGGTGATTTACCAGCTCATCGGCGGTCTGCGCTCAGGTATGGGCTACTGCGGTGCTGGCACTATCGAGGCTATGCACAACGCTAAGTTCACACGCATCACAAACGCAGGTGTGCTCGAGAGCCACCCACACGACATCACAATTACAAGTGAGGCTCCGAACTACTCGCGCCCACAGTAATAAATATTGAACACTGAAAGAAAGCCCAACAACCACACGGCTTGAGGTGCGAAGGCATCTCCAGCCGTGTAGTTATTGGGTTTTCAAGCCAATTCAAATATACAAGAAACGTGGGGAGAAAGCCCCAATAAACAAACACCAAAAGAAAAAATGAAGGTAAAATCATTGTTGGTAGCACTGCTCGTGGCAGCAACCACAGCATCGGCACAGACAGCCGACCCAACTATCATGACTATAAACGGAAAGGCTGTGCCGCGCTCGGAGTTCGAATACTCGTACAACAAGAACAACTCTGAAACCGTTGTCGACAAGAAGAGCGTGGACGAATATATCGACCTGTTTGTGAACTACAAACTGAAGGTGATGGCAGCTGAAGAAGCTGGCATCGACACCACAAAGGCTTTCCGCGACGAGTTCCGCATGTACCGCGACCAGCAGATACGCCCTTCTTTCATCAACGACAACGACGTAGAGCGCGAGGCACGCACCATCTACGAAGACACACGCAAACGCATCGACGGGAACGGCGGACTGGTTCGCCCGCGCCACATACTCGTCTCACTGAAGCAGAACGCAACGAAGGCACAGAGCGACTCAGCGCTCGTACGTGCCGACTCAATATACAACGCGCTCATCAAGGGTGCCGACTTCGCCGAGCTTGCACAGCGCTGCTCAGACGACAAGGGGTCGGCACGCCGTGGCGGCGACCTCTCTTGGGTGCAGCGCGGATACATGGTGAAGGAGTTTGAGGACGCCATCTTCGCAATGAAGCCGGGCGAGATATCAAAGCCGATCCTCTCACCGTTCGGCTATCACATCATTAAGGTCGAAGCAAAGCAGAACTTCTTCCCCTACGATACGGTTCGCGCCGACATACACCGCTTCATCGAAAGTCGCGGACTGCGTGAGCGAATCATCTCGCAGAACATCGACTCTATAGCAAAGCACTCCGTTCCGCAGTGCACACCGGAGGACATCCTCAACCGTCGCGCCGACGAAATGACGGCTGCCGACCCTGCACTGAAGAACCTCATCCGCGAGTATCACGACGGACTGCTGCTCTACGAAATCTCTAACCGCACGGTGTGGGACAAGGCAGCGAAGGACGAAGAGGGTCTCGCAGCTTACTTCAAGAAGAACCGCAAGCGCTACAAGTGGGAACAGCCGCGCTTCAAGGGTATCGCCTACTGGGTGAAGCAGGAGGGCGACGTAGAGGCTGTGAAGAAGTCGCTGAAGAACATTCCGTTCGAAAAATGGGCTGAGCGTCTGCGCAAGGAGTTCAACGACTCTACAATACGCATCAAGGTCGTAAAGGGCATCTTCCGCGAGGGCGACAACGCGCTCATCGACAAGGTGGTGTTCGCTAAGGACACTACTGTGGCTGACGTGAAAGACTTCCCCATCTCGGCTACATACGGCGAGAAGCTGAAGGCTCCGAAGACATACAACGACGTGCGCGAACTGGTTGTTGCCGACTATCAGGAGCAGCTCGAGAAAGCGTGGATTGAAGCTCTGCGCAAGCGCTACACGGTCGTAGTGAACAAGGATGTGCTCAGCACCGTTAACAAGCACTAATCGTCGGAGGGTGCTGGCGCACCCTCTACACACTATACATATTATAATATATACATATACATGAGAAAACAACGCAACATTATAATGGCGACTTTCGCCGCTGCGGCTCTGCTCGTGGGCATCGGTGCGAACGCAGGCAGCTATGCCGGTTCGGACACTGAGCTTAAGCAGGACACGCTCAAGACCGAGGAGCGCGTGCCAGAGCACAGCATCGTAGACGAAGTGATATGGGTGGTAGGCGACCAGCCCATCCTCAAATCGGACGTGGAAATGATGAAACTCCAGGGCGAGATGGAGGGTATGACATGGAACGGCGACCCCGACTATATCATTCCTGAGCAGATCGCTGTGCAGAAGCTGTTCCTCCATCAGGCTGAAATCGACTCAATCAACGTTACTGAGGCTGAGATTTCGCAGAACATAGAGATGCAGATAAACCGCTGGATACAGCAGGCTGGTTCTAAGGAGAAGCTGGAGGAATACAAGAAGATGACCGTTACGCAGATGCGCCAGCAGCTGCACGACGACTTCCGCAACAACCAGCTCATACAGCAGATGCGCGAGAAACTCGTGAGCGACATCGCCGTTACGCCGGCTGACGTGCGCAAATACTTCAACAACTTGCCAGAGGACAGCATTCCGCTCGTTCCGACGCAGGTTGAGGTAGAGATAATCACAAAGCAGCCGAAGATTTCGCAGGAGGAAATCAACCACGTGAAGAACGAGCTGCGCGAATATACCGACCGCATCACAAGCGGCGAGACTTCTTTCGGAACGCTCGCACGCCTCTACTCCGAAGACCCAGGCTCTGCACGTCAGGGCGGCGAGATGGACTATGTTGGTCGCGGTATGCTCGACCCAGCCTTCGCTGCGGTTGCGTTCAACCTCACCGACCCGAAGCGCGTGTCGAAGATTGTTGAGTCGGAGTATGGTTTCCACATCATACAGCTCATCGACAAGCGCGGCGACAAGATAAAGGTGCGCCACATCCTGCGCATCCCGCGTGTATCGGCGGAGGCTACCGACTCGATGCGCGTGAAGCTCGACTCGCTCGCTACCGACATACGCGCCAACAAGCTCGCGTTCGAGGAGGCTGCTACATACATGTCTGACGACAAAGACACACGCAACAACCACGGTCTCATGTCGTTCAACAGCGAGGATGGCCGCACATCGAAGTTCCAGATGAAGGACCTGCCGACAGAGGTGGCTCGCAAAGTGGAGAACATGGAGGTCGGCGATGTGTCTGATGCGTTCACAATGGTGAACGAGAAGGGCAAGAACGTTGTGGCTATCGTGAAGCTGAAGAACCGCATACCGGCTCACCGCGCTACTATCAACGAAGACTTCCAGGTGCTGAAGAACGTAGTGCTTCAGAAGCAGCGCGCAGAGTTCCTGCACAATTGGGTGGTGAAGAAGATAAAGACCACTCATGTGCGCATGCAGGACCGCTACAAGAACTATAAGTACGAGTACGAAGGCTGGGTTAAATAAGGCTCTCAGGAAGGCTTAAGAACGCCTAAAAGGCTTAGAAAGGCTTAGAATAATAATGAATAAAAGACAATCCCCAATAACGAACAACTGGCATAGAACCGCTCTCGCAGCAGTTCTATGCCTTTTTGGCTTCTGCCTGATATGGGCTTCTGCGGCGCCGAAGGGCAAGAGGAAGCGACCAAGGACCGACGAACGCGTGTATCTCGTCCACTCCGACGAGCTCGCCTACGACATGTACGGCGCGGTGCCCGACGCACAGATTCTGCGCGGAAAGGTACACTTCACGCATGCCGGATCACAGCTGTGGTGCGACAGCGCCTACTTCTTCCAGGAGGCTAACTCGGTGAAGGCGTTCGGACACGTTCACTTCAAGCAGGGCGATACGCTCTCGCTCAAGTGTGATTATGCCGACTATATAGGTGCGGAGCAAATGATGCACGCACGCCGCAACGTGGTGCTTAAGCATCGCACGCAGACGCTCTACACCGACTCGCTCGACTACGACCGTCTGTACGACAACGCCTACTTCTTCGAGGGCGGCAAGCTCATCGACGGCAAGGACGAGCTGGTGAGCGACTGGGGCGAGTACAACACCGCGACGCGCAAGGCGGCATTCTTCTACGACGTACACATGCGCAGCGGCGAGAATATCATCAACACCGACTCACTCCACTACGACACACGCACCCGCATCGCTCACGTTACGGGTCCGTCTACAATAAAGTCGAAGAGCACCGTCATCAACACTACCGACGCCTACACCAACAGCAAGACGAATATGTCGCAACTGTTCGGACGCTCCACCATCGTGGATGGCAAGAAAACCATCACTGGCGACTCGCTCTTCCACAACGATAAGCTGAAGCAGAACGAAGGATTCGGCAACGTGATATACACCGACACGGAGAACAAGAACGAACTGCGCTGCGACCATCTGTTCTACAACGAGACGACGGGCTACGGCTACGCTACAAAGCGCGCGCTGATGCTCGACTACTCGCAGAAGGACACACTCTACGTGCATGCCGACTCGCTGAAGCTCTACACGTTCAACATCGAGACCGACTCGGTTTACCGCAAGGTGCACGCCTTCAACCATGTGCGTGCCTACCGCGACGACGTGCAGGCTGTGTGCGACTCACTCGTGTTCAGCTCGCAAGACTCGTGCATGACGATGTACCGCGACCCGATAGTATGGAACCTCGGCAGACAGTTGCTCGGCGAGGTGATACATGTATACATGAACGACTCGACGGTGCGCAAGGCTGAGATTGTTGGTCAGGCGCTGTCCGTGGAGAAGTGTGACGAGAAGAACCACTTCAACCAGATTTCGTCGAAGCGCATGGACGCTTTCTTCACCGACGGAGCGATACGACGCGCCGAGGCAACGGGCAACGTGAAGTCGCTCTACTACAACGCCGACCAAAAAGACTCGCTGCTCTCAGAGCTCAACTATATGGAGACCGACACGCTACGCATGTACATGTCGGCTGAACGCAAGTTGCAGAAGATATGGGCGTCGAAGGCTGTAGGAACGATGTATCCTATCACGCAGATACCGCCAGAGAAGTACAAGCTGCCGGAGTTCGCGTGGTTCGAGGAGATAAGACCGAAGGACAAGTACGATGTGTTCAACTGGCGAGGCAAGGCGGCTGGCACCGAACTGAAGGAGATGCTGCGAATCGAAGCGCCGCTGCAGAGGTTAGAATAACTATTATCTGCTCGACTTTGCTGCATAATAAGACTTGTTTGCTGCTGCGGAGGCCAGAGACCTCCGCTACGGCAAAGAGCAAGTATAGGCGTAAAAGCCGAAACGACATATCTCAACATCTCAACGCCTCACCATCTCAACATCTCAACACCACAACACCTCAACATCTCAACACCACAACACTCAACATTCAACATTCACAATGTACTTCTTCAACCGCCGCCCCCGCGGCTTCCACCATACATTCCGCTTCAGCAACGAGCAACGCGACCTTCTCAACAATCTGCGCCGTGGCGTACCGCCCGAAGAACTCGCAGAGCGTTCGATAAGAGAAGCCGAACTGCCGTCGCGTCGCCGTCAGAACGGACAAGTGCGACTGCTGGGATTGCTTGTGATGATAGGTTTCCTGCTCATAGCCATCATACTACTGATAGCGATGTAGCCGAGCCACATATATTAAAAGACACACCCTAAGAGAACAACTAACGACATGAACGATATTATACAACTTCTGCCCGATTCAGTGGCAAACCAGATAGCCGCAGGCGAGGTGATACAGCGCCCCGCAAGCGTGATAAAGGAGCTGGTGGAGAACTCCATCGACGCCGGCGCCACACTCATCAACGTTGTATGCGTCGACTCCGGCCGCACGTCGATACAAGTGACCGACAACGGCAAGGGCATGTCGGAGACCGACGCACGCCTGTCGTTCGAACGTCACGCCACGTCGAAGATACGCCAAGCCGACGACCTCTTCAATCTGCACACGATGGGCTTCCGCGGCGAGGCGCTCGCGTCTATCGCCGCTGTAGCTCAAGTGGAACTGCGCACGCGACGACCTGACGACGACCTCGGCACGGCACTCACCATCGCAGGTTCGCGCTTCGTGTCACAAGAACCCGTGCAGTGCCCCGTAGGTTGCAACTTCACCATCAGCAACCTCTTCTACAACGTCCCCGTACGCCGCAAGTTCCTCAAGTCGAACACCACCGAACTCAACAATATCGTCACCGCATTCGAGCGCATCGCACTCGTCTACCCCGACGTTGCCTTCACGCTCTACAACAACCAGACCGAGCTTTACAACCTGAAGGCAGGCGGATTGCGCCAGCGCATCGTCGACGTGATCGGAAAGAAGATAAACCAGCACCTGCTGCCGATAGACATCGACACCACGATGTGCAAGATAAGCGGATTCGTAGGCAAGCCCGAGTCGGCAAGAAAGAAGGGCGCACGCCAGTTCTTCTTCGTCAACGGACGCTACATGAAGCACCCCTACTTCCACAAAGCCATCATGACCGCCTACGAACGACTCGTACCCGAAGGCGAACAGATACCTTATTTTATATACTTCACAGTCAACCCGACGGACATCGACGTGAACATCCACCCCACGAAGACCGAGATTAAGTTCGAGAACGAGCAGACGGTGTGGCAGATTCTCACAGCAGCCGTACGCGACGCCGTGGGTATGTTCAACGATGTGACGGCGATAGAGTTCGACACCGAAGGACAGCCCGACATTCCGGCACTCGGCGCAATGCCGCAGGCAGACATCAGTGCACCGAAAGTGCAGTACAACCCTGCGTACAACCCGTTCAACGAACCGTCTGCGCAACGCTCTTCCGCAGCACCCGACAATTGGGAGCAGCTCTACGAAGGTCTCAGCTCGGCACACTCGCGCCAGCAGTCAGCGCCGTCGCTCTTCGGCAACGATACGGGTGGCGTAATACAGTCGCGTTCTAACGCCACAAACAAACCATTCGCCGACAAGGGCATCGTTCTCTCGAAAGGTTTTTCAAAGCCGGACGGCTCCAGCTCGCAATCAGCAGGATTAGATGCCGATTCGCTTGATTTCAACACAGACACGAATACACAACCGAGTGGCACAGACGTGCAGTCGGCAGGATTCAACGCACTTTCGGCAGACACAGACATGCTGTCAGCTTCAACCGAGCCGTCACCGCTCGAAGAGAAGTCGCCCACTCACTATCAGTACAAGGGTCGCTACATAATGACATCCGTAAAGTCGGGTCTGATGATTATCGACCAGTACCGTGCCCACACTCGCATACTCTACGAAGGCTACATCGAACAGATGCAGAAGCGCCGTCCAAGTTCGCAGAAACCGCTCTTCCCCGACACCATTCACTTCTCGGCGTCTGACAAGGTTGTGGTGGAAGCAGTGATACCCGAGCTGCAGAACATCGGCTTCGAACTCACTCCGAACGAAGAAGGCGACTACACGATAACTGCTGTGCCGAGCGGACTCGACGGGCTCGACTACGTGGCTCTTGTGCAGGACCTCGTGGCGTCGGCTCGCGAAAAGACCACATCCGCCATCGACGACATCAACCACTCCATCGCTCTCGAACTGGCACGCAACGCAGCCGTCACATACGGTCAGGTGCTCACCAACGCAGAGATGGAAAATATCGTCAATAGCCTATTCGCTTGCTCCAATTTTAGCTACACTCCAGACGGCAAAAAGATACTCACAATGCTACGCCAGACCGACTTGGAACAGCTTTTCGGAGTATAATGCATACATAAATCAATAAAAATTAAGGCATTAGAACGTTTTTTTCAAAAAAATAGTATTACTAATTGTTTTTTTTATTAACTTTGCACAACTAATATAGGCAAAAAGTACTTACAATTACAACGAATATTAATTGATTGTTAAATATAAAAGCTATGAAAAAGTTATTAATTGCTTTGGCAATGTGTGGCTTATCAATGGGTGCAATGGCTCAGGAGACAACTGCTGATCCTACACTCAAGCACAGCGTTGCTACAAATTCATTCTGGAGTAATTGGTTTATTCAGGCTGGTGCAGACTGGAACGCATTCTATTCAAACCAGGAGCATGGCAAGGGTCTCGACCGCAGCCCGTTCAAGAAGTTCCGTGCAACTCCGGGCTTCTCAGTTGCTGTAGGTAAGTGGTTCACACCGGGTCTTGGTCTTCGCACTAAGTTCTCTGGCGTTTGGGGTCGTACAGTAATCGACGAGCACAAGCACAGCAACGACCACTGGACACTCAACGAGAACATTCTCTTCAACCTTAGCAACATGATCTATGGTTACAACGAGACACGCGTTTGGAACTTCGTTCCTTTCGTAGGTGCTGGTATCAACCGTACTTGCGACTACAACCGCTACGCAATGAACCTCTCTGCAGGTATCCTCAATACATTCCGTCTGAGCAAGCACGTAGGTCTCTACTTCGAGCTTGGTTGGAACTGGGCTGAGAACGACTTCGACGGTGTTTTCAACGATGCGTCGGACGACCGCATTTGGGATACACACGACAACAAGCTCTACGCAGAGCTCGGTCTTCAGTTCAACCTCGGCAAGTCTACATGGAACAAGACTCCGGACGTAGACGCTATCAAGGCACTCTCTCAGTCACAGATCGACGCACTCAACGCACAGCTCAACGATGCTAACGCTGAGAACGCACGTCTGAAGAGCCTCCTCGCTGCAAAGAAGGATGAGCAGAATGCTAACGACGTTAAGGCTTACTACAACGCTCCGATGTCTGTATTCTTCAACCTCAACAAGTACAACATCGCTTCTCGCAAGGATCTCGTAAATGTTAAGAACCTCGCTGAGTACGCTAAGGAGAACAACTCTAACCTCGTAGTTACTGGCTATGCAGACAGCGCTACTGGTTCTGCTCCTTACAACCAGAAGCTTTCTGAGCGTCGTGCTGAGACAGTTGCTAACGAGCTCGTTAAGATGGGTGTTAGCCGCGACCAGATCACAACAGAGGGCAAGGGTGGTGTTAACGACCTCTCACCGGTTTCTTACAACCGCCGCGCTACTGTTAAGCTCGCTGACTAATCAGACGGCTTAAGAAGCAACTGATTCTATGCTACGAAGCAGAGAATTGATTGCAAAACAAAGCAATGACTTAATTGCAAGATATAGGGTATTCCCGAAAGGGAGTGCCCTTTTTTCGTATATCTGTGTGGGTAAGTTTTAACGTACACCGATATTTTTTAAAGACAATCAATTAATATATCAGAAAAGATGTGTAAATTTGCGTTATATTACTTTAATAGGTTGAAAACTATACATAAAAGGTTGAAAACTATACAACAGAAGATATAGATGAAATATTTGAAAACTATTGGTAAGGTGCTCGCTGCTGTGGCTGAGCCGCTGCGCCTCAATTGTGCGTTCGCCGTGTTCATGTATATGCTCGGCTGCATAACAGCGTGGGCAACGCTGCCCGACGCACGCGGAGCACACCTCTACGACAACCTCTACCTCGAACTGTTCCTCGACGTGTACGTGCTCACGCTGATTCTCACCGTGCTGCCACGCAAGGTGATGATATGGGTGCGCGGCTTCTTCTACTTCGCACTCTACGCCACGGCAGTGGTTGACGTCTACTGCTTCGTGAAGTTCCAGTCGACGCTCACGCCTACCATGCTGCAGCTTGTAGGCGAGACCGACTCGCGCGAGTCGGGCGAGTTCCTGCGCTCATGCGTGTCGCCGGATGTGTTGCTGAGTAATGTGGGATGGGTATTGCTGCTCATGTTCGTGCATATCATCAGCGCACTGCAACTGCGCTTCCCCCACTTCATTCCACGCCGCTGGCGCGAACTAATCAAGTCGATATGGCTGCGTACCTGCGAACTGCTGCGCCGTGCACGCCCCGTGATAGGCACCGCCGTGCTTGCGCTACTCGTATGGTCGGTTTGCGTGAGTGCGCATAACAAGGCTGCTACGCACAAACTGATGTCGGGCACCACAATCGGCGAAGTTGAGCACACCCTCACCGAGAAAGACCACGCCGTGCTCTACCAACCGATATACCGACTCGTGTTCAGCATATACGCCAACACGCTCACGGCGAAACAGATCGACCGACTTGTACGCACGGCAAGCAAAGTGCAGGTAGACTCCTGCTCGTTCCGCTCGCCTAACATCGTGCTCATCATAGGCGAGAGCTACAACCGCCACCACTCTTCGCAGTACGGCTACACGATGCCCACCACACCGCGTCAGCAGAAGCTCGAACGCCAGGGCCGACTGGTGAAGTACACCGACGTAGTGTCGCCGTGGAACCTCACGAGCTTCGTCTTCAAGCTGCTCTTCTCGATGTACAGCGTGGGCGACAAGGGCGAATGGTGCGACTATCCGCTTTTCCCCGAACTGTTCCGCAAGGCGGGCTACCACGTAACGTTCATCACCAACCAGTTCCTGCCGAAGGCTAAAGAGGCGGTGTACGACTTCAGTGGCGGATTCTTCCTTAACAACCCGAAGCTGAGCGCGGCGCAGTTCGACACGCGCAACACGCAGCTGCACCGCTACGACGAGGACCTGCTGAAAGACTACGACGAGTTGCAGGGACAGAACACCGACCACAACCTCATAATATTCCATCTGCTGGGCCAGCACGTGCAGTATCGCCAGCGTTCGCCGAAGGAGCGCAAGCTCTTCCGCGGCGACGACTATAAGGAACTGAAGCCCAATCTGAACGCCCGCGAGCGTCAGACGCTTGCCGACTACGACAACGCTATTCTGTACAACGACTCGGTGGTGACAGAGATAGTGAAGAAGTTCGAGAACGAGGACGCTATAGTTATCTACGTGCCCGATCATGGCGAGGAGTGCTACGAGGGCGACATGCACTTCTTCTGCCGAATGCACTCGGCGAAGATTGATGCACGTCTGGCGCACGCCGAGTTCGACATTCCGATGTGGATATGGTGCTCACGCAAGTATATAAAGAAGCGTCCTGAGGTGTTCCGCCAGGTAGTGAACGCACGCAACCGACGCTTCATGACCGACGCTCTTGCGCACATGCTGCTATATCTCGGCGGTATCCACGCCCGCGACTACAAGGAACAGCTCAACCTGCTGTCGCCCGAGTACAACGAGAACCGCCCGAGAATACTAAAGAAAACTACGGATTACGACAAACTTTGAATTGAAGAATAAATAATGCTTACCCGCACAGAATGTTCCGCCATGCGCGGACTCGCCATAATAGGCATCTTCCTGCATAACTACTGTCACTGGCTCGGTTTCGCCGTAAAGGAAAACGAGTACACCTTCACCATGTCGAAGGCAAGCGATCTGATGCAGGCGCTCGCACACCCCGATCTCAACCTGCCCATCCATCTTCTGTCGTTCTTCGGCCATTATGGTGTGCCGGTGTTCCTCTTCCTCTCCGCCTACGGACTCGTCATGAAGTACGAGAAGCGCGGCGCGCTCTCGCCGAAGCAGACCAACGTGGTGCCGTTTCTGAAGCATCACTACGTGAAGCTGTTCAAGATGATGATAGTGGGCTTCGTGGCGTTCACGATGGTTGACGCCATCACACCCGGAGCGCACAAGTATCACGTCATGGACATACTCGGACAGATGTTCATGTTCAACAACATGATGCCCGACCCCGACCATGTGATATGGCCCGGCCCCTACTGGTTCTTCGGACTGATGATGCAGCTCTATATAGTCTACCGCCTGCTGCTTTGGCGCAAGGGCGACGTCTACGCCCTGCTGCTCATTGCGGTGTGCTGGGCGATGCAGGCGTTCTGCGACCCAGAGGGCGACACGCTCAACCGCGTACGCTACAACTTCATGGGCGGCGTGCTGCCGTTCTGCGCCGGACTGCTCTATGCTCGCCACGGCAAAAAACTGACACACGGCGTGCGCATGACGCTCATGGTGATATCCGTCGTAGCAGTGTTCTTCTTCAGCTTCAACTTCCAGACATGGCTGTGGGCACCGCTCTTCGTGTGCACCGCCTCAATCGGCATCGTAAAGCTGCTGCCGAAGACCGTGAACGAGTGGATAGCGTGGGTAGGCACCATCTCTGCCGCACTTTTTGTGCTGCATCCGCTCACAAGAAAAATATTCATTCCAATCTCTCGCCACGGCGATGTGTACACGGGTCTGCTGCTGTACATCGTGGCGTCGATAGCATTGGCATGGTTCTACCATAATTTCAAGCTACGCAATGAAGATACCAAGCATTGAGTTAGGAAACATATCGCGATTCCGCGCCGAACAGATGGGAGCCGCAATGCTCTTCGTCATTCTGTTCCATGTGGCGCTCGACCGCGGCGACCCGTTCTACGGACTGCGCCGCTGCGGCAACGTGGGGGTTGACATCTTCCTCTTCCTTAGTGGTGTGGGCCTGTGGTTCGCATGGACAAAGACGCCGTCTGTGAGCCATTTCTATCGTCGCCGACTCGTCCGCATCCTGCCTACATGGCTCATCTGCTCCACGGTGTTCTACCTGCGCGACTATCTCGGAGCGCGCCGTTTCTCGAAGGACATCGTCGACCTCATCGGCGACATCACCATCAACTGGGACTTCTGGCTGCACGACGAGCTAACGTTCTGGTACGTGCCCGCCATCATGGCGCTCTACCTCGTTGCGCCGTGGTATATGCGCCTCATCCAGCGCTACCCTACCTACCGTTGGCTGCCAATGCTAATGGTTGTATGGTGCGTGATGGTGCAGTGGGTGCTGCCGATACATGCCGCCTTGGGTCACCTGGAGATATTCTGGAGTCGCGTGCCTATCTTCTTCATCGGCATCAACATGGGCGAGATGGTTCGCTCGCGCAAGCAGTTGCCGCCCGATGCGGTGTGGCTGTTGCTCGTTACGTTCCTCATAACATTCGGCACGTGCCTATATCTTGAGCAGGTGCGCCACGGATGCTTCCCACTCTTCGTTGAGCGAATGATCTACATACCGTTCACGGTGTGCTCCATACTGGTGATGAACCGCATCTTCCGCCGCACACCCGAGTGGGTGAACCGTGCGTTCCGTCTTGTCGGAATGCTCAGTCTGGAGGCTTACCTCATACACATCCACTTCGTGCTCGTATACATACAGCCTATGGGCTTGGGCTATTGGGGAACGTTCGTCGCCACCGTAGTCATCACGCTGCCCGTAGCGTGGGTGCTGCATCAGGCAACGAGCTTCACGCTGAATATCTTCAGCAAAAAGTAAAGTAATGTCAACACCCCAACATCTCACCATCTCACCACCTCAACCCCTCACCCCCACCATCTCAACAACATTTCTCAACATCTCACCATCTCAACACCTCAACACATTATGATAAAGAATATTCTGCGCCTTACGCGCCCCAAGCAGTGGATAAAGAACTTCTTCGTCTTCATCCCGATGTTTTTCGGTGGCGAGCTCTTCAACCTCCACTCGATAGAACTCGTGACGCTCACATTCTTCGCCTACAGTTTCGTGGCGTCGTCCATTTACTGCTACAACGACATCGTGGACGTAGACGCCGACCGCAACCATCCCGTGAAGTGTCAGCGCCCGATAGCCTCAGGCGCGCTGTCCATACGCATGGGCTACACGCTTATGATAGTGATGTTCGTGCTCGGCATCGGCGTGGCGCTGACGCTGCCGCCCGAAGTGATGAGCAACGTTATGGCTGTCATCGTGTTCTACTACGTGCTCAACCTCGCCTACTGCTCTAAGCTGAAGCAGTATGCCATACTCGACGTGTGCATCGTGGCGTTCGGCTTCGTGCTGCGCATCCTCGCCGGAGGCTTCGCCTGCGAGCTGCCGCTGAGCAACTGGATAGTCATCATGACCTTCCTGCTCACGCTTTTCATGTCGTTCGCCAAGCGCCGAGACGATGTGCTGCGCATGAACGAGACGGGCGAAGCGCCGCGCAAGAACACCGTGCGCTACAACCTCACGTTCATCAACCAAGCCATCACCATCACCGCCTCCGTCACGCTCGTCTGCTACATCATGTACTGCGTCTCGCCGGAGGTCGTGGAGCGTTTCCAGACGCCTTACCTCTACCTCACGTTCGTCTTCGTGCTCATCGGTCTGCTGCGCTACATACAGATTGCGGTGGTCGACCAGAAGAGCGGCGACCCTACAAAGATCATCCTGCGCGACCACTTCTCGCAGATCATCGTGGTGGCGTGGCTACTCACTTTCCTGCTTATGATATACGTTATATAATATGAAACGACTCTACGCATTCGACTTCGACGGCACGCTGACAACGGCGGACACGCTGCTGGTGTTCATACGCTACGCCTGCGGCACGTGGCGGTTCCTTTGGGGATTCCTCGTGCACAGTCCGCTGCTGGTACTGATGAAGCTGAAGCTCTACCCCAACTACCGCGCCAAGCAGCGCATCTTCGCGTGGTTCTTCCGCGGTATGGAGGCTGAAACATTCGACGCGCTGTGCCGCCGCTTCGCCGACGACAACGCCTGCCTGATAAGACCGAAGGCGAAGGCGCTGCTCTCGAAGCTCTTCGCCCAGGGCGAGAGCGTGTGCGTGGTGAGCGCAAGCATCGACAACTGGGTACGCCCGTTCTTTACGGAGATGGCACGCGGGAGCCGGTCGGCGTTCTGTGTGCTCGGCACGCAGGTGGAGACAGACAAAGACGGACGCCTCACGGGGCGCTTCCTCTCCAACAACTGCTACGGAGCGGAGAAGGTAGAGCGACTCTGCAAGCAGCTGCCCGAACTCCGAACGCATCGAAGCGACTACTTCATCGAGGCGTTCGGCGACAGCAGGGGCGACCGTGAACTGCTCGCCTTCGCAGACAAAGCCCATTACAAGCCGTTCAGATAGGACGTTTTTTTTGACTTTTTCGGCGGACGGCGAACGCAATCTAATCGGACGGCGGACGGAATCTGATCGGGCGGCGGACGGAATCCGATTGGACGGCGAACGGAATCCGATCGGACGGCGGACGGAATCCGATCGGGCGGCGGACGGAGAACGATGACACATACACAGAGGGTGCATCAAAACTACGGAAATGCGATTTATCCGTAGCGGAGGTCTCCAGCCTCCGCAGCACCAAGTTTGTAGAGTAAAAACCGTAAATGCTCATAACACATGAAATCATTATAATATATAATTAGTGTTATTGATTGTGGCGGAGGCCGGAGACCTCCGCTACGGATAATCAACAGCCCTGCCTGCGCAATATTTAACCACGGATTAAACGAAAGTTTGCGTGCGCAGTATTTAACCACGGATTAAGCGGATTAAACGGAAGTTTGCGTGCACAGTATTTAACCACGGATTAAAGCGGAAGTTTGTGTGCGCAGAGAATCCGTTAACACTCATCCATATAAAAAAAGAAAGACATGATAGATAAACAAAAACTCGGCGAAGTGGTACGCTTTGGCATAGTGGGCGTGCTGGCAACGGCATTGCAGTACGCCATCTACTGGCTGCTCATCAGCTGGCTCAACCCTACCTTGGCGATGACCATCGGCTACGCCATCAGCTTCGTCTTCAACTTCGTGGCGTCCACGCGCTACACGTTCCGCGTGAAGGCGTCGGCTAAGCGCGGCGCAGGTTTCGCCTTCTCGCACGCCGTCAACTATGTGCTGCAGATGCTCACGCTTAATCTGTTCCTTTGGATAGGCGTGCCGAAGCAGTGGGCGCCTATCCCGATGTTCTGTATCTGCGTGCCCGTGAACTTCGTGCTCGTGAGATTCTTTTTAAAAAGCCCCTCCCAACCCTCCCCGTCGGGGAGGGCTTAGTTAGCAAAAGTTTAGAAAGGCTTAGAAAGGCCTAAGAAGGCTTAGAAAGGCTTAAAAGAAAAGAAAGAAAGAAACAACAAACAATATGAATAGCGACTCCCTCCTCAGTGCGTTCCGCCTCTTCCGCGTGAAGCGCGAAGAACGCCCGTTGGCAATGGTGATGCTCTTGGTGTTCCTTGCCCTCGACGCCCTCGTCATCTGCAAGTACTACGACGTGTTCACACCACTGAACGCCCACTACTGGCATCTGTTCATCTCGAAGTTCCACATCTCGGGCTTCGACCCCATCACGTACAGCGTGGTGAGCAACTGGACGGCGGGCTATAATGTCTACCGCCATCCGCTGCTGGCGTTCTTCATGTACGTGCCCTACCTCATCAACCAAGGACTGATATGGCTCACGGGCATCAACTGCGCCATATTCATCGTGTCGGCGATACTGCTGTTCGCAGCGTTCTACTCGATGATATTCCTCTACCGCATCTGCCGCGAGGTGGTGGGCGTGAGCCGCACCGACTCTACGCTGGCTACCGTCTTCTACTTCGGCTTCGCGTTCGTGATGCTCTCGACGATGGTGCCCGACCACTTCGTCATCTCGATGATGCTTCTGCTGCTGGCGCTCTACGTGTCGGGCAAGCTGATACTGAAGAAGCAGCGGCTGAGCGGATGGCAGGCGGCGCTCTACTTCTTCATCACCGCGGGCACGTCGCTCAACAACGGACTGAAGATTTATCTCTCCGACCTCTTCGTGAACGGATGGCGCATCTTCCGACCGAAGTTCCTCTTCGGTTGCATACTGCTGCCGGCTGCCCTCACATGGGGCGTGGCACGCATGAGCTACGACTACATCGTATGGCCGCGCGACGTGGCGGCTAAGGCGGCGCGCACAAAGGCGAAAGCTGCGAAGGAGGCTAAGCGGAAGGCGGAGCAGGCTGAGCAGGCGCACCGCGACTCGATAGCGTTCGCTGCGTTCACCACCGCACAGCAAGACTCTGCGCTGGCGGCAAAGGCTGAGCGCGACTCTGTAAACAAGGCGAAGGCTGCGGCGGCGAAGAAGAAAAAGCGCGTGCGCAAGAACGGCAAGCCGATTGCCAACGGCGAGTTCATCAGCTGGACCGACGTGACGACCTCACGATCGGAGTCGATCGTCGAGAACCTGCTCGGCGAGTCGATACAGCTGCATCAGGACTATCTGTTGGGCGACGTGCTGAAGTCGCGCCCGATGATGGTACACTATCGCTACGCTTTCAACTATATCGTTGAGGGCATCATCGCCCTGCTCTTCGTGCTCGGCATCTGGGCAGGCAGACGCTCGCGCTTCTTCTGGCTCGCCATATCTTACTTCGCCCTCGACATGGTGCTGCACGTTGGTCTGGGCTTCGGCATCAACGAGGTGTACATCATGTCAGCCCACTGGATATACATCATACCGATAGCCGTGGCGTTCCTGCTGAAGGCTACCGAGAAGCGCCGCAAGGCTCTCGCGCTGAAAGGGCTGATAGCTGCGCTGTCGGCATATCTGTGGATATGGAATGTGGCGCTCATCGTGCAGTATCTCTTCTTCTGACAACATATAGGAAAACATAACATGAAAATACTTCGCAAAGAGGAACGCCCCGTAGCCATAGTGGCGCTGATAGTGTTCGCCGCGCTCAACGCGCTGCTCATCGCCAATCATTGGCAGTCGTTCACACGTGGTGCGCACGTGGGTTTCTGGTCGGTATTCTACAACCACCTGAACATGTCGGGCTACGACATCTTCTCGCTGATATTCATCTCCTGCATGCGTCTCCACTGGAACGCCCTGCGCCACCCGCTGTTCGTGGCGCTGCTGCTGCCGCTGTTCTGGCTGAACCATCAGATAATGCCGCCCACGGAGTTGAACGCCGCTGTGTTGCTCATGGGCGTGCTGCTCGTGGCTGCCGACGTGTGGGGGGCTGTGCTCATGCACCGCTTGCTACGCGACGTGGTGGAGGTGAAGCGCATGGACGCTGCTTTCCTCACGGCTCTGTTCTACGGCTTTGCGCATGTGATGGTAGCCACGATGGTGCCCGACCATTTCGCACTCTCACTGCCGCTGCTGCTGCTCACGTTGCTCATAGCCGGACGCCAACTGAAGAAGGGCAAGCCGATGAAGCTATGGCAGAGCGCCCTACTCTTCTTCCTCACGGCGGGCATGACGCTCACCAACGGCGTGAAGGTGGCGCTGGCGGCTTGGTTCGCAGGCGGCAGAAAGGTGTTCTCGTGGCGCAGCATACTCTCGTTCGTGGTGCCCACACTGCTGCTCGGCGCTATCTATGTCTGGCAGCAGGATGCCATCGTGGCTCCGCAGGAGCGGAATATTAAGCGCATCGAGGCGGCGGTGGCAAAGAAAGACCCGGCACGCATCGCGAAACTGAAAGAGCACGACGACTTCGTGAAGCAGCAGAACGGCGAGGCGCTCACAAAGAGCGTGCCGCTGCTCGAATGGAGCGATATGACAACCAGCCGCTGGCAGTCGGCTGTAGACAATCTGTTCGGCGAGTCGCTGCAGCTCCACCGCGACTATCTGCTTGAAGATGTGCAGCAGACGCGCCCCGTATTCGTAGAGTATCGCTCAGCGGTCAACTATATCGTAGAGGCTCTCGTCGTACTGCTTCTTGTTGCAGGCGCATGGATAGCTCGCCGCGAGAAGTTCTTCCTCATGGTGTTCTCGTGGTTCGCCTTCGACATGATAATGCACATGGGCTTCGGTTTCGGCCTCAACGAGGTGTACATAATGACGGCGCATTGGGCGTTCATCATCCCTATCGCCGCCGGATACATACTGCGCCGCAAGAACAGCATGGCGGCAAGAGTGCTCGTTGCGGCGCTCACGCTGTGGCTCTGGGCGTATAACGCAGTGATTGTTATTGATTATCTGTGTTGAAGTGGTGAGATGGTGAGATATGATGTTGTGGTGGTGAGGTGGTGAAGTGGTGACATTACTATATCAAATCTCAACACAACAACACCTCAACATCAAATCTCAACACCACAACACAACAACACCTCAACATCATATCCCCATGCGAATATTCCACCTCATAACCCACTTCTCGCTTGGCGGCGCCGAACGCGTAGCCGCCAACATCGCCGAGTCGCAGACCCACGGCATGGAGTATCATGTCGTAGAGATAATGCGCGGACGCACCGCTTACACACCGAAGTTCATCGGCGAACTCGAAAAGGCTGGCGTGCACTGCCACCGCTCGTGGATGCCCGACGTGAGCTTCCACTTCCTCTTCGAGCGCATCGCCGCTTTGCTCTTCCCGCTGCGCATGCTCTACATCATGCTGCGCTGGCGCCCCGACGTGATACACACGCACACCGAGACGCCCGACTTGGCGCTCTACGTGTTCAGTCGTGTTTTTCCGCGTATGCTGCGCCGCGTGAAGATAGTGCGCACCATTCACAACACGCGCCTCTGGACGGGTCTGCCCCGCACCGCCCAGTGGGTTGAGGCGTTCTTCAAGAGTCGCAACGCCAACATCGCCATCTCCGACTCCGTGCGCGACAGCTATGCCGAACGCTTCGGCGAGGTGGCGCCTAT
>ERZ1031467.80-NODE-80-length-23649-cov-9.290752_pt1 | contig 23649 bp, 19 predicted proteins | sample MGYA00517105_ERZ1031467 | MGnify/ENA primary metagenome ERZ1031467 (study PRJEB33719, sample SAMN04261155) | wastewater metagenome | biome: rural village; feature: human; material: feces | host: Homo sapiens | place: El Salvador | collected 2013-01-07 ...
GAGATCGGTCTCGGCATTCCTGCTGAACCGCTCTTCCGATCTTCTTGCCTCACGACATCACAATTACAAGTGAGGCACCGAACTACTCGCGCCCACAGTAATAAATAATTGAACACAGAAAGAAAGCCCAACAACCACATGGCACGGGTGTGTAACGTATTCGAAACAAAAGAAACGAAACATGCCGCGCTGTGTAGTTATTGGGTTTTCAGCCCAATTCAAATATATAAAAACCGTGGGGAGAAAGCCCCAACAAACAAACAACAAGAAAAGATGAAGGTAAAATCATTGTTGGTAGCAATGCTCGTGGCAGCAACCACAGCGTCGGCTCAGACTGCCGACCCAACTATCATGACTATAAACGGAAAGGCTGTGCCTCGCTCAGAATTCGAGTACTCGTATAACAAGAACAACTCGGAGACAGTTGTCGACAAGAAGAGCGTAGAGGAATACGTAGACCTGTTTGTAAACTACAAACTCAAGGTGATGGCAGCCGAAGAGGCAGGTATCGACACGACAAAGGCTTTCCGCGACGAGTTTCGCATGTATCGCGACCAACAGATACGTCCTTCATTCATCAACGACAACGACGTAGAACGCGAAGCACGCAAAATCTACGAAGACACCCGTAAACGCATCGACGAGAGCGGTGGCATGGTACGCTCACGCCATATCCTCGTCGCACTGAAGCAGAACGCATCAAAGGCGCAGAGCGACTCTGCCCTCGTACGCGCCGACTCTATATACAACGCACTCATCAAGGGTGCCGACTTCGCTACTCTCGCACAGCGTTGCTCAGACGATAAAGGTTCGGCACGCCGCGGTGGCGATCTCTCATGGGCACAGCGTGGATACATGGTGAAGGAGTTTGAAGATGTCATCTTCTCAGCGAAGGTTGGCGAAATCTCCAAGCCGTTCCTATCACCCTATGGTTATCACATTGTGAGAGTGGATGCCAAGCAGAACTTCTTCCCTTACGACACCGTACGCGCAGACATACACCGCTTCATAGAGAGTCGCGGTCTGCGTGAGCATATTATCTCGCAGAACATCGACTCAATAGCTAAGCACTCCGTACCGCAGTACACACCGGAGGACGTACTCAACCGCCGTGCTGACGAGATGGCGGCTGCCGACCCGGCGCTGAAGAGCCTCATCCGCGAATACCACGACGGACTGCTGCTCTACGAAATATCTAACCGCACCGTATGGGATAAGGCTGCAAAGGACGAAGCTGGTCTCGCTGCTTACTTCAAGAAGAACCGCAAACGCTACAAGTGGGAGAAGCCGCGCTTCAAGGGCATCGCCTATTGGGTGAAGGAGCAAGGCGACGTAGAGGCAGTGAAGGCATCGCTGAAGAAAGTACCATTCGAGCAGTGGCCGGAGCACCTGCGCAAAGAGTTCAACGATTCTACAATACGCATCAAGGTGGTGAAAGGCATCTTCCGTGAGGGCGACAACGCGCTCATCGACAAGGTAGTGTTCGGTAAGGACACCACTGTGGCAGACGTGAAGGACTTCCCCATCTCGGCTACATACGGCGAGAAGCTGAAGACACCGAAGACATACAACGACGTACGCGAACTCGTGGTGACTGACTATCAGGAGCAGCTCGAAAAAGCATGGATTGAAGCACTGCGCAAGCGTTACACTGTAGTGCTGAACAAGGAAGTGCTCAGCACCGTAAACAAGCACTAAACGTAGGTAGTGGTGCTAAGCACCATGGCTGACACTATACATATTAATATATATACATACATGAGAAAACAACGCAACATAATACTGGCGACATTCGCTGCTGCGACATTCCTCGTAGTCATCGGAGCCAACGCCGGCAGCCACGCCGGTTCGGCACCCGAGCTCGCGCAGGACACGCTCACCACAGAGGAACGCGCGCCAGAACATAGTATCGTAGACGAAGTGATATGGGTGGTAGGCGACCAGCCCATCCTCAAGTCGGACGTGGAGATGATGAAACTGCAGGGCGAGATGGAAGGAATGACCTGGAATGGCGACCCCGACTACATCATTCCCGAACAGATAGCTGTACAGAAGCTCTTCCTACATCAGGCAGAAATCGACTCTATCAATGTCACCGAGGCAGAGATAGCACAAAACATCGAGATGCAAATCAACCGCTGGATACAGCAGGCTGGCTCGCGCGAGAAACTCGAGGAATACAAGAAGATGTCAATCACACAGATGCGCCAGCAGTTGCATGACGACTTCCGCAACAATCAGCTCATACAGCAGATGCGCGAGAAACTCGTGAGCGACATAGCTGTGACTCCTGCCGACGTGCGCAAGTACTTCAACAACATGCCAGAGGACAGCATACCGCTCGTGCCGACACAGGTAGAAGTAGAGATTATCACCAAGCAGCCGAAGATATCACAGGACGAAATCAACCACGTGAAGAACGATCTGCGCGAATACACCGACCGCGTCAACAACGGCGAGACATCATTCGCCACACTTGCACGCCTCTACTCGGAGGATCCAGGCTCAGCACGTCAGGGTGGCGAGATGGACTACGTAGGTCGTGGTATGCTCGACCCTGCATTCGCTGCCGTTGCGTTCAACCTCACCGATCCGAAGCGCGTGTCGAAGATTGTAGAGTCGGAGTACGGTTTCCACATCATACAGCTCATCGACAAGCGTGGCGACAAAATCAAGGTGCGCCACATACTGCGCATACCGCGTGTCTCAGCAGAGGCTACCGACTCGATGCGCATGAAGCTCGACTCGCTCGCTACCGACATACGCGCCGACAAACTCTCGTTCGAGGAAGCTGCTACCGTGATGTCTGACGACAAGGAGACGCGCAACAACCACGGACTCATGTCGTTTAACAGCGAGGAGGGTCGCACGTCGAAATTTCAGATGAAGGACCTGCCCACCGAGGTGGCTCGCAAGGTGGAGCGCATGGAGGTAGGCGATGTGTCTGACGCGTTCCCCATGGTGAACGAGAAGGGTAAGCACGTCGTAGCTATCGTGAAACTGAAGAACCGCATCGCTGCTCACCGCGCCACTATCAACGAAGACTTCCAAGTGTTGCAGAACGTAGTGCTACAGAAACAGCGTGCAGAATTCCTGCACAACTGGGTGGTAAAGAAGATAAAGACCACCTACGTGCGTATGCAGGATCGCTACAAAAACTACAAGTACGAGTACGAAGGCTGGGTAAAATAAGGTTTTGCCTCGTATTTCCCGATGCGCGACGACCGACGCAGACATACGCATCGACCGACGCGGACATCCGCAACGACCGACGCAGACATACGCAACGACCGACGCAGACATACGCAACGGCCGGCGCAGATGGTTCGCAGCAAGATTACATCAAGCTTAGAAAGGCCTAAAGAGGCTTAGTTCGGCTTAAACGCCACCTTAAAGAAGCTTAGTTCGGCTTAAACGCCGCCTTAAAAAGGCTTAGAAAATAATGAGAAAAGAACAATCCCCAATAACCCACAACTGGCATAGAACCGCTCTCGCAGCAGTTCTATGCCTTTTTGGCTTCTGCCTGATATGGGCTTCGGCGGCACCAAAGGGCAAAAAGAAGCGACAGAAAACCGACGAGCGCGTGTACCTCGTACACTCCGATGAGCTCACCTACGACATGTATGGAGCGGTGCCCGATGCACAGATACTGCGCGGCAAGGTACACTTCACGCACGCCGGCGCAGAGCTGTGGTGCGACAGTGCCTACTTCTTTCAGGAAGCCAACTCGGTAGAAGCGTTCGGACACGTGCACTTCAAACAGGGCGACACCCTCTCGCTCACCTGCAAATACGCCGACTACATCGGTGCGGAGCAGATGATGCACGCACGCCACAACGTAGTGCTCAAGCACCGCACGCAGACACTCTACACCGACTCGCTCGACTACGACCGCCTCTACGACAACGCCTACTTCTTCGAGGGAGGCAGACTCGTCGACGGCAAGGACGAGCTGGTGAGCGACTGGGGCGAATACAACACCGCCACACGCAAGGCTTCATTCTTCTATGGCGTGCAGATGCGCAGCGGAGAAAACTTCATCAACACCGACTCGCTCCACTACGACACACGCACACGTATCGCACACGTTACGGGTCCGTCGACCATCACATCGAAGGGAACCGTCATCAACACCACTGATGCCTACACCAACAGCAAGACAAACATGTCGCAACTGTATGGTCGCTCTACCATCATAGACGGTAAGAAAACCATCACCGGCGACTCGCTCTTCCACAACGACAAGTCGAAGGAGAACGAGGGCTTCGGCAACGTGATATACGTCGACTCGGTGAACAAGAACGAGCTGCACTGCGACCACCTCTTCTACAACGAGACAACGGGCTACGGCTTCGCAACGAAGCGCGCACTGATGGTCGACTACTCGCAGAAGGACACGCTGTACATGCACGCCGACTCGGTGAAACTCTACACGTTCAACATAGAGACCGACTCGGTGTACCGCAAAGTACACGCCTACAACCACGTGCGTGCCTATCGCAACGACGTGCAGGCAGTGTGCGATTCGCTCGTATTCAACTCGCAGGACTCGTGCATGACGATGTATCGCGACCCTATACTTTGGAACCTCGGCAGACAGATATTAGGCGAGGTGATACACGTCTACATGAACGACTCAACGGTGCGCAAGGCGGAAGTGATAGGTCAGGCACTGTCGGTGGAGAAGTGTGACGAGAAGAACCACTACAACCAGATATCATCGAAGCGCATGGATGCTTTCTTCACCGACGGAGCGTTACGACGCGCCGAAGCCATCGGCACGGTGAAGTCGCTCTACTACAACGCCGATTCGAAGGACTCCACACTCTCCGAGCTCAACTACATGGAGACCGACACGCTGCGTATGTACATGTCGCCAACACGCGAGTTGGAGAAGATATGGACTTCAAAGGCTACTGGCACGATGTATCCGATAACGCAGATTCCGCCCGAGAAATATCAGTTGCCCGAGTTCGCATGGTTCGACTACATGCGCCCGAAAGATAAGGACGACGTGTTCAACTGGCGAGGCAAGGCTGAAGGCACCGAACTGAAGGAACAGCCGCGCCGCGAAGCACCGCTGCAGCGACTTGAGTAGTGCACAGCAAAAAGAAAGTTGAGATATGTTGTAATGTTCGTAACCACCAACCTCACAACATATCTCACCACCTCACCACCTCACCATCTCAACATCTCACCACCTCACCATCTCACCATCACAACATGTACTTCCTCAACCGCCGCCCTCGCGGCTTCCACCACACCTTCCGCTTCTCAAGCGAGCAGCGCGACCTTCTTGACAACCTCCGCCGCGGCGTACCGCCCGAAGAGCTCGCAGAACGTTCTATCAGAGAAGCCGAGCCACCATCGCGTCGCCGCCATAACGGACAAGTACGTCTGTTAGGACTGCTTGTGATGATCGGTTTCATACTACTCGCCATCATACTGCTAATGGCGTTGTAGACGAACCCGCAGTTTTAAAGATACACCCTTAGAGAACAACTAACGACATGAACGATATCATACAACTTCTGCCCGATTCGGTAGCCAATCAGATAGCTGCCGGCGAGGTGATACAACGCCCCGCAAGCGTGATAAAAGAGTTGGTGGAGAACTCCATCGACGCTGGTGCCACGCTGATAAACGTGGTTTGTGTCGATTCAGGACGCACCTCAATACAAGTGACCGACAACGGTAAAGGCATGTCAGAGACCGACGCACGCCTATCGTTTGAGCGTCACGCTACATCCAAGATACGCCAAGCCGACGACCTCTTCAACCTTCACACCATGGGTTTTCGCGGCGAAGCTCTCGCCTCTATCGCTGCCGTGGCGCAGGTGGAGCTACGCACCCGTCGCCCCGACGACGATCTCGGCACAGCACTCAGCATCGCCGGCTCGCGCTTCGTGTCGCAGGAACCCGTACAGTGCCCCGTAGGTTGCAACTTCACCATCAGCAACCTCTTCTACAACGTGCCCGTGCGCCGCAAGTTCCTCAAGTCGAACACCACCGAACTGAACAATATCGTCACAGCCTTTGAGCGCATCGCCCTCGTCTACCCCGACGTGGCGTTCACGCTCTACAACAACCAGACCGAGCTGTACAACCTAAAGGCAGGCGGACTGCGCCAACGCATCGTCGACGTAATCGGCAAGAAGATCAACCAACACCTGCTGCCGATAGACATCGACACCACAATGTGCAAGATTAGCGGATTCGTCGGCAAGCCCGAGTCGGCACGCAAGAAGGGTGTGCGACAGTTCTTCTTCGTCAATGGCCGCTACATGAAGCACCCCTACTTCCACAAAGCCATTATGACCGCCTACGAGCGACTCGTGCCTGAAGGCGAACAGATACCTTACTTCATATACTTCACCGTCAACCCCACGGACATCGACGTGAACATTCACCCCACCAAAACCGAGATAAAGTTCGAAAACGAACAGACAGTGTGGCAGATACTCACCGCCGCCGTGCGCGATGCCGTTGGCATGTTCAGCGATGTAACGGCAATAGAGTTCGACACCGAAGGAAAACCCGACATACCTGCTCTGGGCACAATGCCACAGACAGGTGTCAGCGCGCCCAAGGTGCAATACAACCCTACGTACAACCCATTCAACGAGACACCGACAACACACTCAAACGCAGCCCCCGACAACTGGGAGCAGCTGTACGAAGGACTCGGCTCTGCACACACTCGCCAGCAACAGACACCATCACTCTTCGGCACCGACGCTGGAAGCGTCATACAGTCGCGTTCAAACGCTGCAAGCAAATCGTTCGCCGACAACGGCATCGTTCTATCGCAGAAGTTCGCACAAACAGAGGAGAGAAGCACTATGCCAGAGGGGTCTACATCCGAAGCAACAACGCCCAAGCAAGAGACATCGCTACTTGAAGAGAAGTCGCCCACCCACTATCAGTACAAAGGACAATACATTATGACCGCCGTTAAGTCCGGACTGATGATCATCGACCAGTATCGTGCCCACACACGCATACTCTACGAAGGATATCTCGACCAAATGCAGAAGCACCGAGCAAGTTCACAGAAGCCACTCTTCCCCGACACGATACACTTCTCGCCAGCGGATAAGGTGGTGGCAGAAGCCATTATGCCCGAACTACAGAACATCGGTTTCGAACTGACTCCGACAGCAGAGGGCGACTACAGCATCACGGCAGTGCCAAGCGGACTCGATGGACTCGACTATACCGCCCTGCTGCAAGACCTCGTAGCCTCAGCACGCGAGAAGACAACATCAGCTATCGACGACATCAACCACTCAATAGCCCTCGAACTGGCACGCAACGCAGCCGTCGCATATGGACAAGTGCTTACCAATGCCGAGATGGAAAACATCGTCAATAGCCTCTTCACGTGCTCCAACTTCAGCTACACTCCAGATGGCAAGAAGATTTTAACGATGCTCCATCAAAACGAATTAGAGCATTTATTCGGCACATAAAGTTACATAAACAATAAAAAAACAACTATTATATGCTTTTTTCTAACATAAAAAGGATTACTTTTGTTTTTTTTATTAACTTTGCAATTAAATAAAAAGGACTTGTTATGTCCATGACAACGTAATTAATTGGTTATTAAACAATAAAAGTTATGAAAAAGTTAATAATTGCATTAGCAATGTGTGGCTTATCAATGAGTGCCATGGCTCAGGAGACAACTGATCCAACACTCAAGCATAGCGTTGCAACAAATTCATTCTGGAGCAATTGGTTTCTTCAGGCTGGTGCTGACTGGAACGCATTCTACTCTAACGAGGAGCATGGCAGCGGTCTGAGCCGTAGTCCGTTCAAGAAATTCCGCGCTGTTCCTGGCTTCTCTGTAGGCGTAGGTAAGTGGTTCACACCAGGTCTCGGTCTTCGCACCAAGTTCAGCGGCGTATGGGGTCGTACAGTGGTTGACGAGCACAAGCACAAGAACAACTATTGGACACTCAACGAGCACATTCTCTTCAACCTCAGCAACATGTTCTGTGGTTATAACGAGACACGCGTGTGGAACGCCATTCCGTTCTTCGGTGGTGGTATCAACCGCAACTGCTCATACGACCGCTACAACATGAACCTCGCAGCAGGTTTCCTCAACACATTCCGCCTCTCAAAGCACTTCGGTCTCTACCTCGAGCTCGGTTGGACATACGCAGAGTCTGACTTCGACGGCGTAGAAGCAGGTGGTGCATCTCAGAAGTCACTCTGGGAGGGCAAGGACAATAAATTCTATGCAGAGGTTGGTATGCAGTTCAACCTTGGCAAGTCTACATGGAGCAAGACTCCGGACGTAGACGCTATCAAGGCACTCTCACAGTCGCAGATTGAAGCTCTCAACGCTGAGCTCAACGACGCTAAGGCAGAGAACACACGTCTGAAGAGCCTCCTTGCTGCAAAGAAGGACGAGCCAGTGGGTAAGAATGACGTCAAGACATACACCAACACTCCGTTGTCAGTATTCTTCAACATCAACAAGGCTACTATTGCTTCACGCAAGGACCTCGTAAACGTTGAGAAGTTGGCTGAATTCGCTAAGGACAACAAGGCAAACCTCGTAGTAACTGGCTACGCAGACAGCGCTACCGGCTCTGCTGCTTACAACAAGAAGCTCTCTGAGCGTCGTGCAGAAACAGTTGCTAACGAACTCGTTAAGATGGGCGTTAGCCGCGACCAGATTACAACAGAGGGTATGGGTGGTGTTAAGGAACTCTCACCAGTTTCTTACAACCGTCGCGCCACTGTTAAGATTGCCGACTAATCATCGGGCATAAACATCGCAATCGTATAATTACGACATACGGGGCATTCCGCTAAGGAGTGCCCTTTTTTCATACCTTATCCGCAACAATAGAATAGAACATCTACCAAAGAGCAATATTTTTGCAACCAATCAATTAATATGTCAGAAAAGATGTGTAAATTTGCGGACAACAGCTCCCACAACGTGGGAACACGGCAATAAAACCACTATATAACAATAGGTATAGATGAGATATTTGAAAACAATTAAACAGGTGCTCGCTGCTGTGGCAGAACCTTTACGCCGCAACTGCACGTTTGCAGTGTTCATGTACCTACTCGGCTGCATAACGGCATGGGCTACGCTGCCCAACGTGCGCGGAGCACACCTCTACGACAACCTCTACCTCGAGTTGTTCCTCGATGTCTATGTGCTCACGCTGATACTCACCCTCTTACCACGCAAGGTGATGATATGGGTACGTGGCTTCTTCTACGTTGTGCTGTACGCCACGGCAGTGGTGGATGTCTACTGCTTCGTGAAGTTTCAGTCTACACTGACCCCGACGATGCTGCAACTCGTCGGCGAGACCGACTCGCGCGAGTCAGGCGAATTTCTGCGTTCGTGCGTGTCGCCCGATGTGCTGATGAGCGATGTGGGCTGGGTGCTGCTATTGCTGTTCGTGCACGTGCTCACGGCACTGCGTCTACGCTTTCCCTACTTCATTCCACGCCGTTGGCGCGAGCTTATCAAGTCGATATGGCTGCGCACCTGCGAGCTACTGCACCGCGCACGCCCCATTATAGGCACAGCCGTGCTTACGCTGCTCGTATGGTCGGTGTGCTCAAGCGCACATAACAAGGCTGCTATGCACAAGCTGATGTCGGGCACCACAATCGGCGAAGTGGAACACACGCTCACCGAGAAGGATCACGCCGTACTCTACCAGCCCGTCTACCGTCTCGTGTTCAGCATTTACGCCAACACGCTCACAGCTAAACAGATCGACCGTCTGGTGCGTACGGCAAAGACAGTGACGGTCGACTCATGTTCGTTCCGTTCGCCTAACATCGTGCTTATCATCGGCGAGAGTTTCAACCGCCACCACTCGTCGCAGTACGGCTACGTCATGCCCACCACGCCACGCCAACAGAAGTTGGAGCGGCAAGGCAGACTGGTGAAGTACACCGACGTTGTATCGCCGTGGAACCTCACGAGCTTCGTATTCAAGCACCTCTTCTCGCTCTACTGCGTAGGCGACAAGGGCGAGTGGTGCGACTATCCGCTCTTCCCCGAACTGTTCCGCAAGGCAGGCTACCACGTGACGTTCCTCACCAACCAGTTCCTGCCGAAGGCTAAGGAGGCGGTGTACGACTTCAGTGGCGGCTTCTTCCTCAACAACCCGAAGCTGAGCGCTGCACAGTTCGACACGCGCAACACGCAGCTCCACCGCTACGACGAGGACTTGCTGAAGGACTACGACGAGCTGAAGGGACAGAACACGGAGAACAACCTCATCATCTTCCATCTGTTAGGGCAACACGTGGCGTATCGCCAACGCTCGCCGAAGGAGCATAAAAAGTTCCGTGGCGACGACTACAAGGAGATGAAACCGCATCTGAACGCACGCGAGCGTCAGACGCTTGCCGACTACGACAACGCCATTCTATACAACGACTCGGTTGTAACGGAGATAGTGAAGAAGTTTGAGAACGAAGATGCCATCGTGATTTACGTGCCCGACCATGGCGAGGAGTGTTACGAGGGCGACATGCACTTCTTCTGCCGTATGCACTCGGCGAAGATAGATGCCCGTCTGGCTCACGCCGAGTTCGACATACCGATGTGGATATGGTGCTCGCGTCAGTATATCAAGAAGCGTCCGGAGGTGTTCCGCCAGGTAGTGAACGCTCGTAACCGACGCTTTATGACCGACGCGCTCGCGCACATGCTGCTCTACCTCGGCGGCATTCACGCCCGCGACTACAAGGAGCAGTACAACTTGCTGTCGCCCGAATACAACGAGAGCCGCCCGAGAATATTAAAGAACACTACGGATTACGACAAACTTTAAACTCAAAAAATGCTTACCCGCACAGAATGTTCCGCCATGCGCGGACTCGCAATAATAGGAATCTTCCTGCACAACTACTGCCACTGGCTCGGCTTCGCCGTAAAGGAGAACGAGTACACGTTCACGATGTCGAAGGCAAGTAGTCTGATGCAGGCTATCAGCAACCCCGACTGGAACCTGCCCATCCACCTCATATCGTTCTTCGGCCACTATGGTGTGCCGGTGTTTCTCTTCCTCTCTGCCTACGGACTCGTGATGAAATACGAGAAGCGTGGCGGACTCGCGAAGAAGCAGACCGACGTGCTGCCGTTCCTGAAGCACCACTACCTGAAGCTCTTCAAGATGATGATTGTGGGCTTCGTGGCGTTCACCATGGTCGATGCCGTCACGCCTGGGGCGCATAAGTATCACGTCGTGGACATACTCGGACAGCTCTTCATGTTCAACAACATGATGCCCGACCCCGACCATGTCATCTGGCCCGGACCCTACTGGTTCTTCGGACTGATGATGCAGCTCTACATCGTCTATCGACTGCTGCTCTGGCGCAAGGGCGACATCTACGCTCTGCTGCTTGTTGCCCTATGCTGGGCGATGCAGGCATTCTGTGCCCCCGAGGGCGAGACGCTCAACTGCATACGCTACAACTTCATGGGCGGTGTGCTACCGTTCTGCGCCGGACTGCTCTACGCACGCCACGGTAGAGAGTTGACGCACGGCGTGCGAATGACCGTAATGGTTCTGTCGGTTGTGGCAGTATTCTTCTTCAGCTTCAACTTCCACACATGGCTGTGGGCACCGCTCTTCGTGTGCATCGCTACGATTGGCATCGTGAAGTTGCTGCCGAAGACCGCAAACGAATGGATAGCATGGGTAGGCACAATCTCTGCCGCTCTCTTCGTGCTGCATCCGCTCACACGAAAGATATTCATACCAATCTCGCGACGTGGCGACGTGTACACGGGTCTGCTGCTGTACATCGTGGCGTCGATAGCATTGGCATGGTTCTACCATAATTTCAAGCTACGCAATGAAGATACCAAGCATTGAGTTAGGAAACATATCGCGATTCCGCGCCGAACAGATGGGAGCCGCAATGCTCTTCGTCATTCTGTTCCATGTGGCGCTCGACCGCGGCGACCCGTTCTACGGACTGCGCCGCTGCGGCAACGTGGGGGTTGACATCTTCCTCTTCCTTAGTGGTGTGGGCCTGTGGTTCGCATGGACAAAGACGCCGTCTGTGAGCCATTTCTATCGTCGCCGACTCGTCCGCATCCTGCCTACATGGCTCATCTGCTCCACGGTGTTCTACCTGCGCGACTATCTCGGAGCGCGCCGTTTCTCGAAGGACATCGTCGACCTCATCGGCGACATCACCATCAACTGGGACTTCTGGCTGCACGACGAGCTAACGTTCTGGTACGTGCCCGCCATCATGGCGCTCTACCTCGTTGCGCCGTGGTATATGCGCCTCATCCAGCGCTACCCTACCTACCGTTGGCTGCCAATGCTAATGGTTGTATGGTGCGTGATGGTGCAGTGGGTGCTGCCGATACATGCCGCCTTGGGTCACCTGGAGATATTCTGGAGTCGCGTGCCTATCTTCTTCATCGGCATCAACATGGGCGAGATGGTTCGCTCGCGCAAGCAGTTGCCGCCCGATGCGGTGTGGCTGTTGCTCGTTACGTTCCTCATAACATTCGGCACGTGCCTATATCTTGAGCAGGTGCGCCACGGATGCTTCCCACTCTTCGTTGAGCGAATGATCTACATACCGTTCACGGTGTGCTCCATACTGGTGATGAACCGCATCTTCCGCCGCACACCCGAGTGGGTGAACCGTGCGTTCCGTCTTGTCGGAATGCTCAGTCTGGAGGCTTACCTCATACACATCCACTTCGTGCTCGTATACATACAGCCTATGGGCTTGGGCTATTGGGGAACGTTCGTCGCCACCGTAGTCATCACGCTGCCCGTAGCGTGGGTGCTGCATCAGGCAACGAGCTTCACGCTGAATATCTTCAGCAAAAAGTAAAGTAATGTCAACACCCCAACATCTCACCATCTCACCACCTCAACCCCTCACCCCCACCATCTCAACAACATTTCTCAACATCTCACCATCTCAACACCTCAACACATTATGATAAAGAATATTCTGCGCCTTACGCGCCCCAAGCAGTGGATAAAGAACTTCTTCGTCTTCATCCCGATGTTTTTCGGTGGCGAGCTCTTCAACCTCCACTCGATAGAACTCGTGACGCTCACATTCTTCGCCTACAGTTTCGTGGCGTCGTCCATTTACTGCTACAACGACATCGTGGACGTAGACGCCGACCGCAACCATCCCGTGAAGTGTCAGCGCCCGATAGCCTCAGGCGCGCTGTCCATACGCATGGGCTACACGCTTATGATAGTGATGTTCGTGCTCGGCATCGGCGTGGCGCTGACGCTGCCGCCCGAAGTGATGAGCAACGTTATGGCTGTCATCGTGTTCTACTACGTGCTCAACCTCGCCTACTGCTCTAAGCTGAAGCAGTATGCCATACTCGACGTGTGCATCGTGGCGTTCGGCTTCGTGCTGCGCATCCTCGCCGGAGGCTTCGCCTGCGAGCTGCCGCTGAGCAACTGGATAGTCATCATGACCTTCCTGCTCACGCTTTTCATGTCGTTCGCCAAGCGCCGAGACGATGTGCTGCGCATGAACGAGACGGGCGAAGCGCCGCGCAAGAACACCGTGCGCTACAACCTCACGTTCATCAACCAAGCCATCACCATCACCGCCTCCGTCACGCTCGTCTGCTACATCATGTACTGCGTCTCGCCGGAGGTCGTGGAGCGTTTCCAGACGCCTTACCTCTACCTCACGTTCGTCTTCGTGCTCATCGGTCTGCTGCGCTACATACAGATTGCGGTGGTCGACCAGAAGAGCGGCGACCCTACAAAGATCATCCTGCGCGACCACTTCTCGCAGATCATCGTGGTGGCGTGGCTACTCACTTTCCTGCTTATGATATACGTTATATAATATGAAACGACTCTACGCATTCGACTTCGACGGCACGCTGACGACGGCGGACACGCTGTTAGTGTTCATACGCTACGCCTGTGGCACATGGCGCTTCATCGTGGGGTTCCTGCTGCACAGTCCGCTGCTGGTGCTGATGAAGCTGAAGCTCTACCCCAACTATCGCGCCAAGCAGCGCATCTTCGCGTGGTACTTCCGCGGCATGGAGCTGAAAACGTTCGACGCGCTGTGCCGACAGTTCGCTGAGCGCAACGCCTGCCTGATAAGACCGAAGGCGAAAGCATTGCTCGAACGCCTTTTCAGCGAGGGCGAGAGCGTGTGCGTGGTGAGCGCGAGCATCGACAACTGGGTGCGCCCGTTCTTTACGAACATGGCAACGAATAGCCGGTCGAACTTCTGTGTGCTCGGCACGCAGGTGGAAACAGACAACAACGGACTGCTCACCGGACGCTTCCTCACGAACAACTGCTACGGAGCGGAGAAGGTGGAGCGACTCTGCAAGCAATATCCCGACCTGACCGTACACCGCAACGACTACGTCATAGAGGCGTTCGGCGACAGCAGGGGCGACCGTGAGCTGCTTACCTTCGCCGATAAAGCTCACTTCAAGCCGTTCAGATAGACAATTAAGTCAATAAAGTTTTGATTACGAGCATCTGCGTCGACCGATGCGGACATCTGCGTCGACCGATGCGGACATCTGCGCCGACCGATGCGGACATCTGCGCCGACCGATGCGGACATCTGCGCCGACCGATACGGATGTCTGCGCCGACCGATGCGGATGTCTGCGCCGACCGATGCGCGACACCAAAGTAAAACAATAAAACACTACTACTTTAAATAAACAACGACATATAAGCATGATAGACAAACAGAAACTTGGCGAAGTGATACGCTTCGGCATCGTAGGCGTGTTGGCAACCATACTGCAGTACGCCATCTACTGGTTGCTCATACGCTGGCTCAACCCGAGCGTGGCGATGACCATCGGCTACCTCATCAGCTTCGCGTTCAACTTCGTGGCATCTACACGCTACACGTTCCGCGTGAAGGCATCGGCAAAGCGTGGCGCAGGCTTCGCCTTCTCGCACGCTGTCAACTATGTGCTGCAGATGCTCACGCTCAATCTGTTCCTATGGCTGGGCGTGCCGAAGCAGTGGGCACCTATCCCGATGTTCTGCATCTGCGTGCCCGTGAACTTCGTGCTCGTGAGATTCTTTTTAAAAGTAAAAAGGTAAAAAAGTAAAAGAGTAAAAAGTAGGAGGTATGGGCATCTTGCCCATACCACGCACCCACAAAAACATATTTTAAAAAGTAAAAAGCCCCTCCCAACCCTCCCCGTCGGGGAGGGCTTAATTAGCAAAAGTTCAGGCAAAGGCTTAGAAAGGCCTAAGGAGGCTTAGTTCGGCTTAAACAAAAAAGAAAAGAAAAACAACAAAACAATATGAATACCAACTCTCTCCTCAGTGCGTTCCGCCTCTTCCGCGTGAAGCGCGAAGAACGTCCGTTGGCGACGGTGATGCTCCTGGTGTTCCTTGCGCTCGACGCCCTCGTCATCTGCAAGTACTACGACGTGTTCACACCGCAGACCACCTACTACTGGCATCTGTTCATCTCGAAGTTTCACATCTCGGGCTTCGACCCCATCACGTACAGCGTGGTGAGCAACTGGACGGCGGGCTATAATGTCTACCGCCATCCGCTGCTGGCGTTCTTCATGTACGTGCCCTACCTCATCAACCAGGGACTGATGTGGCTCACGGGCATCAACTGCGCCATCTTCATCGTGTCGGCGATACAACTGTTCGCGGCGTTCTACTCGATGCTCTTCCTCTACCGCATCTGCCGCGAGGTGGTGGGCGTGAGCCGCACCGACTCCACACTGCTCACCGTCTTCTACTTCGGCTTCGCTTTCGTGATGCTCTCGACGATGGCGCCCGACCACTTCGTCATCTCGATGATGCTGCTGCTCCTGGCTCTCTACGTGTCGGGCAAGCTGATACTGAAGGGCAAGAAGCTGAGCGGATGGCAGGCGGTGACATACTTCTTCATCACCGCTGGCACATCGCTAAACAACGGACTGAAGATATACCTCTCCGAACTCTTCGTCAACGGTTGGCGCATACTGCGTCCGAAGTTTCTCTTCGGCTGCATCCTGCTGCCGGCTGCCCTCACATGGGGCGTGGCACGAATGAGCTACGACCACATCGTCTGGCCGCGCGACGTGGCGGCAAAGGCTGCCCGCGAGAAGGCGAAGGCGGAGAAGGAGGCTAAGCAGAAGGCGGAACAGGCGGAGCAGGCACGCCGCGACTCCATCGCTTTCGCTGCGTTCACCACGGCGCAGCAAGACTCAGCCATAGCTGCCAAGGCTGAGCGCGACTCCATAAAAAAGGCGAAGGCGGCTGCGGCGAAGAAGAAAAAGCGCGTGCGCAAGAACGGCAAGCCGATAGCCAACGGCGAGTTCATCAGCTGGACCGACGTGACGACCTCGCGCTCGGAGTCGATAGTGGAAAATCTCTTCGGCGAGTCGATACAGCTGCATCAGGACTATCTGTTGGGCGACGTGCTGCGCACACGCCCGATGATGGTACACTATCGCTACGCTTTCAACTATATCATTGAGGGCATCATCGCTCTGCTCTTCGTGCTCGGCATCTGGGCAGGCAGACGCTCGCGCTTCTTCTGGCTCGCCATATCTTACTTCGCCCTCGACATGGTGCTGCACGTTGGTCTGGGCTTCGGCATCAACGAGGTGTACATCATGTCAGCCCACTGGATATACATCATACCGATAGCCGTGGCGTTCCTGCTGAAGGCTACCGAGAAGCGCCGCAAGGCTCTCGCGCTGAAAGGGCTGATAGCTGCGCTGTCGGCATATCTGTGGATATGGAATGTGGCGCTCATCGTGCAGTATCTCTTCTTCTGACAACATATAGGAAAACATAACATGAAAATACTTCGCAAAGAGGAACGCCCCGTAGCCATAGTGGCGCTGATAGTGTTCGCCGCGCTCAACGCGCTGCTCATCGCCAATCATTGGCAGTCGTTCACACGTGGTGCGCACGTGGGTTTCTGGTCGGTATTCTACAACCACCTGAACATGTCGGGCTACGACATCTTCTCGCTGATATTCATCTCGTGTATGCGCCTACATTGGAACACGCTGCGCCATCCGTTGTTCGTCGTCTTGCTGCTTCCGCTGTTTGGGCTGAACCGCCTGATAATGCCGCCAACGGAGTTCAACGCTGCGGTGCTGCTAATGGGCGCGCTGTTGGTAGCGGCTGACGTGTGGGGAGCGGTGCTTATGCACCGTCTGCTGCGCGACGTGGTGGAGGTGCGCCGCGTGGATGCTGCCCTACTCACGGCGTTGTTCTACGGCTTCGCACACGTGATGATAGCCACCATGGTGCCCGACCACTTCGCTCTCTCGCTGCCCCTGCTGCTGCTCACGCTGCTCATAGCAGGGCGGAAACTGAAGGAGGGCAAGCCGATGAAGCTGTGGCAGAGCGCGCTGCTCTTCTTCCTCACGGCTGGCGTGACGCTCACCAACGGCGTTAAGGTGGCGCTTGCGGCTTGGTTCGCAGGCGGACGTAAGGTGTTCGCGTGGCGCAGCATCGCCTCGTTCGTAGTGCCGACACTGCTGCTCGGCGCTATCTATGTCTGGCAGCAGGATGCCATAGTGGCTCCGCAGGAGCGGAAGATAAAGCGCATAGAGGCGGCAGTGGCGAAGAAAGACCCTGCACGCATAGCGAAGCTGCAGGAGCACAACGACTTCGTGAAGCAACAGAACGGCGAGGCTCTGACCAAGAACGTGCCGCTGCTTGAGTGGAGCGACATAACAACCGACCGCTGGCAGTCGGCAGTGGACAATCTGTTCGGCGAGTCGCTGCAGCTCCACCGCGACTATCTGCTTGAGGACGTGCAGCAAACGCGCCCCGTCTTCGTACAGTACCGCTCCGCGCTCAACTACGTTGTGGAGGCGTTGCTCGTCGTGCTTCTCGCCGTCGGTGCGTGGACGGCACGTCGCGAAAAGTTCTTCCTCATGGTGCTCGCGTGGTTCGGCTTCGACATGCTCATGCACATGGGCTTCGGCTTCGGACTCAACGAGGTGTACATAATGACGGCGCACTGGGCGTTCATCATCCCCATCGCCGCCGGCTACATACTGCGCCGCAGCAACAGCATGGCTCCAAGAGTGCTCGTAGCGGCACTCGCCGTGTGGCTCTGGGCGTACAATGCAACAATTGTTATTGGATATCTATGATGTTGAGATGGTGTGGTGGTGAGGTGGTGACATTAGATGTTGAAGTGGTGAGATGGTGACATTACTATATCAAATCTCGACACCTCAACATCTAATCTCAACACCTCAACATATCAACATCTCAACACCTCAACATCTCACCACCTCACCATCTCACCACAACAACATCTCAACACCATATCCCCATGCGAACATTCCACCTCATAACCCACTTCTCGCTTGGCGGCGCCGAACGCGTAGCCGCCAACATCGCCGAGTCGCAGACCCACGGCATGGAGTATCATGTCGTAGAGATAATGCGCGGACGCACCGCTTACACACCGAAGTTCATCGGCGAACTCGAAAAGGCTGGCGTGCACTGCCACCGCTCGTGGATGCCCGACGTGAGCTTCCACTTCCTCTTCGAGCGCATCGCCGCACTGCTCTTCCCCCTGCGTATGCTCTACATCATACTGCGCTGGCATCCCGACGTGATACACACGCACACCGAGACCCCCGACCTTGCACTCTACGTGTTCAGCCGCCTGTTCCCGTTCATGCTGCGCCGTGTGAAGATAGTGCGCACCATACACAACACGCGTCTCTGGACGGGTCTGCCACGCACCGCCCAGTGGGTGGAGGCGTTCTTCAAAAGCAACAACGCCAACATCGCCATCTCCGACTCCGTGCGCGACAGCTATGCCGACCGCTTCGGCGAGGTGCCACCTATTATTAATAATGGTGTGGCGGAGGTTGAGCAGAAGGATTATTTCAACACCTCAACACCTCAGGGGGTGCACTTGTCTCAAGTGCACCAACAACACCTCAACACCTCAACACCTCAACACCTCAACACCTCAGGGGGTGCACTTGTCTCAAGTGCACCAACAACACCTCCGCTCGGCTTTTGCCGCTTGCCAGAGCAAGAACACCTCAACATCTTGTTCGCCGGTCGCCTTGAGCCTCAGAAAGGCGTGGTCGTACTCTGCAAGGTGCTGAAGATGCTTGCAGGCGATGCACGTTTCTTCTTTACTATTGCCGGCGACGGTTCGCAGCACACACTCGTAGAGCAGACCCTCGCGGACATAGCATCATCAGGGAAACCCCTCAACGCACAGCTCGTGCCCCCGATATTCGGACTCGCCGGCTACATGCAGTCGTTCGACTATCTGTTCATGCCGTCGGAGTTCGAGGGTCTCAGCATGTTGTCGATGGAAGCAAGCCTCAACCGCCTGCCCGTGATAGCCAATGCGTGTCCAGGACTCGCCGACACGCTGCCCGCCGACTGGTCTTTGCTTGTGCATGGCAACAACCTCGACGACTACCGCCGCATCTTCAACCTGCTGCCTACCGCCGACCACGACGCACTCACACAGCAAGCCTACGCTTTTGCCAAAGAACGCTTCTCGGTGCGCACGATGCAGGAGCGCTACGAGGCGTGGTATAAGGCGGAAAGAAGTATCTGCTGAAGCATGACTTACAACAATAAGCAACAAAAAAACGACATATCTCAGGAAGAAAGCCCTAAGATATGTCGTTTTTCTGTATATGTTCAGCGGCTACTTATACGAGACGTAAATCAACACGAGTATTGCAAACTTCACGATAACGCTGAGCGTGAGTAGCTTCTGGCGCAACGTAAGGCACAGATACAATGTATATACGCCTAAAACGAAGTCTATAGCCATGGCTACCAGCGTATAAACAGACACGTGGAAGTGGTTCACGGCAACAGTTAAGAACGACAATGCCAGAAAGAAGTCGACACCGTTCATAAACTTTGTAACGCTCGCAGGCTTTGCGCCCTCACTCTCCTCAGACTTGCCTTTCGCTAACGCACGCTTCATCATGAAGTTAACTAAAAGCAATACCGCGATTAAAAGAGCAAACAGAACGAGCACATAATAAAACATATCATTTCTGTCCATTGCACAAATAGTAAAATTCTGATGCATTATACAAACATTGATTATAATCAGATGCTATATATAACAGACTTAGACTTAGTGTAATTGCTCCAATAGGATTAACACTAGATATTGACGCTAAGATTAAACTTCGCATCATTGTAGAATAACAATTATCTACCTTATTTTTATATCTTTTATAGCAGTCAGTACGTTTATTCGATTCTTGAATTAACGGTTTATAAGTATTAGCAGCATTTTCTGTTATAACCTCTTTAAAATCTCTATTAATCTCAAGATTTGCCTTAACGAACTTATCACGTTGCACATTACTTGCACTTGAAATGTTAGAAGGTTCTAATAGTATAAAGCGATCACTACCAAGATCTTCTTTTACGATATTAAAAACTTCCTCAGAATAATTTCTCTGTACAAACGTCATAAGAGAATCCGGATTTTCCTTCAAGACTTCCATTTGTTCCTCAGAAACTTTAGGAAGGCTATTCACAAATTTTGGATGCTCATTGTAAAATTTTAACGTTACAGAGTCCATTTTAATTGCAATTGCTGCAATTTCTTCACTTGTCAGCGTTGTTGAGGTAGAACGAGTTGTTAACCCATGCAAAATTTCCTTTTGTTCACTAACATAAGAGTTCAAATCTTCATCAAAACTTTGTGGAGATTTTTTTGCCTCAGAAACATCTGTTTTTGTACAAGCAACATTTAGCATTGCAAAAACAGCAAATAAGAAAATCATTACATTTTTCATAGAAATGTTTTTAATGGTAAATATTTTTTTATAAAACTCTTGTGCAAATTTAAGATTTTAAAGAAATTAAAGCAACAAACAGAATGTTATTTTTTAATATTTTAACAACCTAAAACACATACAACACACTAATTAACTATATTAATGTCTGTTTTTAAGTTTTTAAAATGACATTTTGAATAGAACATCTATTTTTTAGTGTCAAATAAAAAAGAGCTGACTTATAAAGAATTTTACCTATTCAAGAGTTATTGATAATCCACCAATAATTCTGAATAGGTAGAAACATTGTTATCGCTGTGCCCAGAAGCAAGCGCCGGCTGCAGCCATGCGAACCTCGTAGAGACCAGCAGCGTCGGGTGTAACGGTGATAGAACGACCGTCCTGCAGATGCGCCTGGATAGTGCCGTCCTCGTTGATGCGGAAGAGCTCTTCAATCTTGCCCTTCTCCTCCTTGCTCCAAGAATTGGTCTTCTTGTCGTACTTGAACTTTATGACCTCACCATCAGGCGACTTAATCTTGTAGCCGTTGCGCAGAGTGGTCACGGCGTAGAGCTTGCCGTCCTTGCCCGTAATCTCCTGCGTTGTGCCTACGCGCTGAGCAACCGGATTGCTGCCGGTCCAGAACTCGATGGTGTTGAGCACGAGCACGTCAGCCGCAGTACACACTGCGTATGCCGGCGAAATGAGGATAAAGATAAGCTCATTGAGGAACTTATTGCCGGTTGCATTCTTGTTCCAACCAGCAAGCTTGTTGAACAGACTGAACGAACCAACACACGAACTTGTCAATAACGTAGCTGCGAGAAGCACAGCTGACACTTTAAGATGGCGGATTTTCATAATACAATGTTTTTTTAATATTATTAAAAGCGTGATAGCAATTCTAATTACTAACATTTTCCGCAAAAATAGATAAAAAATTTGACAAATCAACAAAAACAACAATAGATAATTGCTTATAACACTTATTATTTATATTTTTGCAACATAGCCGAACCTATTATTAACATTTAAACATTTAACATTTAAAGCAAATGCTTATGCGTAACATTTTTTTACTGATTGCATTTACAATAATGCCAATGCTTGTTACCGCCCAAACATATTTCAAAGACGGTACGACATGGAAAACGAGATTGTGTGGAACTCTATCGGCATACAATACAGTATACTACAACACGTATGCCAAGTTAAATGGTACGGAAACAGTTGACGGGCACCAAGCCTTGAAACTATTCTATTATGAAGAAACCAAACCTGAGCCCCAATTATATGCCTACATACGTACCGATGGCGATAAAGTGTACTTCAAGCCTGCTAACGCAGCAAAAGACACATGGTATCTGATGTACGATTTCGGACTAAAAGTAGGTGAAAGTTGCGAGGTATACAGCGCATGGAACATCGATAACTATCCCAATTTGAGAGAATCGCACATCACATGTCTGGACGTACAGAAAGACGAAAACAGTGGATTCGACAAAATGCTCGTGCAAGAAAGTTTGGAAGGTATCGACTGTGGAACTTTTGTCTGGTACAAAGGGCTGTCGTCAGACTTAGGTCTGCTATGGAACAATGGTTGTGGAGTTGACGGAATTGGAAGAATGTTGATGGAAGTATCTTACAATGGTGAAGTGATTTATTCTAACAATACGACAAGTGTTGAGAACGTGGCTACTGGCGGATTGAAAACATCCGTAAGTGGAAAGAACGTTACTGTAACCAATATAAGTAAGCCGGAAAGAGTGGAACTGTTTTCAGCAGATGGCAAACTTGTCAAAGAGTTGGTCGTAGAAAGAGGAGCCGCCAACATAATATTACCTACCAATGGTATATACATATTAAAGATAGGTGGACAGACAACGAAAATAGTTGCAGGGAATTAAACAACTGCTATTGAACAGCAAAAGGGCGTGCTGGAAGTTTTGCTACTTCCAACACGCCCTATTAAGTTTTATTGCTGTTATGCGTTCCTTTCTGAGGTGCTATTACTTCAGACTCATGCGCAGCGTCTTGCCTTCCATGAGCTGCTTGTGCGAGATGCGGTAGCCGTTGAGCTTCTTGCCGCCGAGCGTCATGCTCTTGATGTAGAGCTGCGACGGAGATGTGCGGTCGGTCTCGATGGTGATGTCGCCCTGCGGATAGAACTTCGGATCGAGATGCAGTGTCACCTTGTCGAACACCGGAGTGGTGAGCGTGTATGAAGGATCGCCAGGGTTGTCGGGATAGAGACCCATCATCGAGAAGATAGCCCAAGCCGACATCGTGCCGGTGTCTTCATTACCGGGGATGCCGTCCGGACGCGCTGTGTAATACTTTGCGAGCAGTTCGCTGACGGTCTTCTGCGTGCGCCACTCGTCGCCCTTGAAGTAGGAGAAGAGGTACGGGTAGGCGATGTCAGGCTCGTTGGCGGGGTCGTAGAGTCCCTTGTCGAACACCATCTGCAGTTTGTCGCAGAACTTGCGCTGTCCGCCCATGAGCTTAGCCATGCCCAGCACGTCGTGCGGAGCGTAGAACGTGTAGTTCCATGCAGAACCCTCGTGGAAGCCCGGCGCATTGGTGAAGTCGTAGCCGTCCTCAGGGTTGAACGGCGAGAGGAACTTGCCGTCCATAGTTATCGGGCGCAGCGTGCCGCTCTCCTTAGAGTAGTAGTGCTTGTAGCCGAGCGCACGCTGGCGGAACAGCTTGGCGTCAGTCTTGTGTCCGAGTTCGCCAGCAAGTATAGAGAGCGCGTTGTCGGCGAGGTAATACTCCAATGCGTGCGACACAGAGTTGTCGCCCGACATATCGGCAGCATAGTAGCCCATCGGCACATAGCCACGCTCTATGTACGGATCGATATCGGGGCGCATGCGGTTGTTCTT
>ERZ1031467.81-NODE-81-length-23529-cov-7.782270_pt1 | contig 23529 bp, 21 predicted proteins | sample MGYA00517105_ERZ1031467 | MGnify/ENA primary metagenome ERZ1031467 (study PRJEB33719, sample SAMN04261155) | wastewater metagenome | biome: rural village; feature: human; material: feces | host: Homo sapiens | place: El Salvador | collected 2013-01-07 ...
GTAAAGGCGGAACAGTGAGAACTGAGTCGAAGGATCTGGCGCCGCACCACCATTTTGCATTTCTCATTTCTAATTCAAGCGAGGCTTTCACACGTAATCAAAAGGCAGCCCATCCCACGGGCTAACCCTCAAACCATTTACGAACATACCCAAATAACCAACAACATGTATTATACTAAAAAAGATGCTTCTTTCGAAGCATCTTTTTGTTTAAGGAAATACAGATTAAATCATATCCAGATTTCTCATGATCTGCCCTAAGACCCCTTTGAAGATGCGCATATCGTTTTCCGATACGCCTTCGTAGAATGTCTTGTCCAGATCCTTGGCCGCCTGACGGCTCGCCTGTTCGACCTGCTTGGCCTTTTCTGTCAGGAAGAGACGGTACTTCCTCGCATCTTCCGGCACACGCTCCTTACGCACAAGGCCCTTGTCGATCATGGACTTCACCATGACTGTGATGGTGGGATTCGTCAGATGCAGATGTTCTTCCAGAGTCTTCTGTGTGACCAGATCCTTCTTGTGGGTAGAAAGATAGGCTATGATCAGAGACTGGCGCGCAGTCAAGCCAAACTTCTGCATGATACCGGACTGCTTGAGGAGCATTCTCTTATGCGCCTGACCCAGATTGTAGGTCAGCCCCAGCTTGTCGCTCTTATTTAAATCTTCCGGTTTTAAATGGATCTGTCTCTTCATACCCCTCACCTTGCCGCTGTCTAAAACAGATAAACGAATACCTGAATTTCACGAACCATATTTTTATATATTATACACTATTTTCGGCCCTCAGTCACATTAGAAATTATATATAATATGCTGATCCGGAATGATCACACCGGAAGAGGGCTCTTGTCCTGTGTGACCGTTTTCCTGCGCTCGGAGACGCTCCATCGATCGTCCCTGTCGATGCCCGCGCGGTACTCCTTCTCTCCGGATGAGATCAGGAAATAGACCTCCCCCATCGACTCCTCGCGTACCACGGAAAAGCGGTCGGCACCGGGAAGATGCCCCCGCCAGACCACGCAGCCATTCTGACGAATGGAAAGCTCCGTCATCTGTTGTTCCACCGTCAAATGGAACTCGATCAGCCGGCCGAAGCCATCATTGAAATAGAGCGTCGTCTCATCATGCATCCACCGATCGCCTGTGATATGGGACGAATACTGATACTCTACGGCATTTCCCATCGCAAGATCGTTTCCCCCTGCAGCTGCGAAAACGGCTTCCGGCAGCAGGAGAGCCGCCAGAAGAAAGGCAAGTCGTTTCTTTCTCTCCACGCCAACCCTCTCTAAATATTTCATAAACAAATTCCAAAAGTTTGTATCTATATTATAAACCAATGACCGTTTTTCGGATAGCCCGCCACCTGTTATGGCAAATTCCATAGATACCTACATAGTATCGGAGATATTCCTGTTTTTCATAAGTCGCTATAGAAAAAATCTATCAGGAATATTTCAGGGGATCCCTCTTCCCAAAGTGCTGCCCCCTCCTCCCGCGACGAAGATGAAAAACCGGACGGTCCTCTTTCCCGGATAAGGAGCGGCCCGGCCATCGGCTGCTCAAATGTTTCTATATCCCCCAATTGATATATGCTATAATAATAGCAGGAGTGAATATTCCATCGGATTCCCGATGATCCTATTTTTTGAAAGGAGATTTCCTATGAACTCGTTCAACAACGACATGGCCTGGGAGCGGGAGAAATCCCTCTCCATCAATATGCCCGGCCTCATGAAAGACATCTATCTCTGGGTCGCTATTGCCCTTGCCATCACCGGCTTCACCGCTTACACCGTAGCAGGCAGCCCGATGCTGCTCTCTCTGGTCTTCGCCGGCAAATTCACGATGTGGGCGCTCCTCATCGCGACGGTCGCCCTCGTATGGCACCTTTCTTCTGCGGTTGCCCGCATGTCTCTCAAAAAAGCGGCGGCCATGTACATCATCTATGCCGTCCTGAACGGTGCGATGATGGCCTCCATTTTCCTTGTTTACACCATGACCTCTATCGCGAGCGTCTTCTTCATCACCGCAGGTACCTTCGCTGTCATGTCTGCCTATGGCTACCTCACGAAGACTGACCTTTCGAAGATGGGCAATCTGTGCCTCATGGGGCTTTTCGGACTCATCATCGCTACCGTGGTGAATCTTTTCCTTGATAACTCTTTCCTGGAAATGATCCTCGCCTACGCAGGCATCCTGATCTTCGTCGGTCTCACCGCTTATGATACGAAGCGCATCCGCAAGATCGCTTTCGCCAACAACACGAACACCACCGATGAAGGTGTGAAGCTCGCTATCCTCTGCGCGCTCACCCTCTACCTCGACTTCATCAATCTCTTCATCTACATGCTTCGGATCTTCGGAGAGAAAAAGTAACCGCCCTGACATCAGACTTCTCTCAGAGATCATCTGGCAGGATGACAAAAGCACAGGCGCTCTGCCTGTGCTTTTTTATTGCAATTTGTAAAAGTCGATATCACCCACCTTCGGCTCCAGCGTGCGGTCTCCGCCGCTTTCTTTTCCATCACCAAAAGCCGCCATGAAGATATCACAGCGGCTTCTCTGACGCATCAAACGCAAAAAGCCATCGGCACGGTGGCGCCAATGGCTTCTTTCTCGTTCCAATGAATATGCATATAGTACAGCGCGAAAAGTGGAATTTGTAAAAAGGAAGGTTGGCACTGCGGTGGAAATCACCGGTCACGCCATCCCCGTCATTTCGCCTCTTTCTCTTCTTCCGGCTTTTCCTCTGCCAAAGCGGCTTCCTCTGCCGGTGCTTCCTCTGCGGAAGGCTCTTCCTTCCCTGCTCCGCTCTCTTCTGCGGCAGGCTCTTCGGATACCGCTGCTTCTGTCACTGTCTCTTCTACCACTGTCTCTTCTTGGGCAGCTTCGGAAGATGCCTCCTCAGTCTTCGGCGCTTCCTCGGTCTTCGGCGCTTCCTCCTCCTCCGGCAGCTCAACAGTCGGATAGGCATAGCCAGGGACGATGGGAGCCTTCAGATTTTCCAGCGCATCGATGGATGCCAGCGCAAGCTCCAGATCCTTTCGGATCTTGCTCACGTAGTTCTTCATATTTCCTTCCGTATGGATCATGGTCTCAGCCAGGCGGCGGCGATAGTCCTCCGCATCCTTCACCTGTCTGTCTCCTTCCATCTTGGCATTGGAGATCAGGATATCCGCATTTCTCTTCGCGTTCTTCTTGACGTTCTCAGCGGTATCCTTGGCAAGCTGGAGCGTCGCTGTCATGGTATCCGAGATCCTCTCATAGTTGGAGAGCTTCAATTTCATCTGGTCCATTTCTTCTTCCATCTCGCGATGCTCACGATAGATCTGCTCGTAATCAGTGACGATCTGGCGCAGGAAATCATTGACCTCTTCCTCGCTGTAGCCGCGCAGGCCTTTGGAGAAAGTTTTATTATGAATGTCCATTGGTGTAATCATAGCTTTGCCTCCTTGGGGAACTTTCTTCTATTGTACTTGCTTTGCGCTGTTTAGGCAAGGAGCGGGGAAAAACGTCGTATGTTAAGGAAACGCCGAACTTAATAGTCTTCCCCTCGAGGGGAAGGTGCCCCGAAGGGGCGGATAGGGCACTGGCGGCATGAAAGACCGATGAGGAAAGCGGAACAGCGCGGCACATGTGAGGAAAGCGTAAGTCCCTGCCCGCAAGCAAAAAAGATTTCTCGCTTCGCTCGAAATGACGAAGCGGAAGTCTGATGTCTCCCTGTCTCCTAGTCACTAGCTACTAGTCCCCAGTCACCAACCCGATAAATTCACTCACCGCATCCAGCCCTTTTCTCAGTACGTCCGCCTCATGGCCATAGCCGACACGGAAAGAGAATGGTTCATCGAAGCAGTCGCCGGGGACGCAGAAGGCGCCTGTCTCCTCATACATGCGGCGGCAGAAATCGCGCGAGCCGATGGAAAGATCGTAATGCACAAGTGCCATGGTACCGGCAGTCGGTCTCACGTAAGAGACATGCGGCTCCCCCTTCACCCAGGCATCCAGAATGGGAAGATTGGCTGCCAGAATGGCGCGGTTTCTCTCGAGGATCTTTTCTTTATGCGCCAAGGCGAGCGCCGCGATCTCCTCATCGAAGAGTCCGCAGCTCACAAGGTCATAGTCCCGCACACGGCGAAACTGGGCGAGCGCCTGCCGGTCATGGGTCGCAAGCCAGCCGAGACGAAGCCCGGCCAGCGAAAAGGCCTTCGACATCGATCCGGTCGCGATCCCCTTCTCATAGAGATCGCAAACGGAGGGAGAGGCCGCTCCGTCGATGGAAACGCCGCTGTACACCTCATCACAGAAAAGGTATGCCCCCGCCTGACGCGCGATGGTGACGATGTCCTTCATCATGTCCGATGGGATCAGAGTGCCCGTCGGATTGTTCGGATTGTTGAGGCAGATCATGCGCACGCCGCGCGCCGCTGCCTGCGAAAGCTCATCAAGGTCCGGCAGATAGCCGTTCTCTCTTCGAAGGCGCAGCACCGTCACCTCCGCCCCGAGCGCTTCCGGTGCTGAGTAAAACTGCTGATAGCTTGGAGAGAATGCGATCACACGATCCCCCGGACGGATGAGCGAGAAGAAGATGTGCTGGTTCCCGCCCGTCGCACCATGCTCCGTCAGGATCTCCTCCGGGCGGATACTCGTATAGAGACGGCTGATCTCCTTCTTGACCTTCTCCGAGCCGAAGATGGTGCCGTATGTCTGCTCTCTTTCAAAAAAGCGATCCATAAAATCTGTGCGATCCTCGCCCGCCAGCGAAAAAAGCTCTGCGAGCGAGAGAGGCTTCGCACAGGTGTCTGTGATATTGTACTTGGCGCCTTCTTCGTACTGGTCCATCCAGCTTTCGACGCCGAACTGTGAAACGATCATAGGAATACTCCGTAAAAATATGAGTGATTAGGGTTCAGGGTTCAGGGTTCAGGGTTAGCCCTTAGGGCGGCTCGCCCCTTGGGCTAACCCTCTTCACTCTCCCAATTCTTGCATACATCCACCCAGCCCTGCGAAGCGGATGCCCTTTCCAGCTCCGGAAGGCTGAGCTTCACCGCGCTATGGTCCGTGCCTGCCGCCGGATAAACGATATCGAAGCGTTTCAGGGACACATCCAGATAGACAGGCACGCCCTCCGGCAGGCAGAAGGGACACACACCGCCGGGGCGGTGGCCGATATACTTCTCACAATCGGCGCCGGGGATCATCTTCGCCTTCTTGTGAAAGGTCATCTTGAATTTGTGATTATCCACCCTGGCATCTCCCGCCACGACGATGATGAGCGGCTTGTCATCCAAGAGGAAGGACATCGTTTTCGCGATGCGCGCCTCCTCCGTCCCGAGCGCCTGCGCCGCCAGCGCCACCGTCGCCGATGACTCCTGCAGATCCATACAGCGATCCCCCATGCCAAGGGTCTCAAAATATTCTTTTACTTTTTCAAAGGACATCGTATGCACTTCTTTCGTATAAAATCGGGGACTAATGACTGGTGACTAGTGACTGGTGGCTGGGGATTAGGGACTAGGGATTAGGATCCGCGAGTGGCTGGTAGCTGGGGACTAGGGACTGGTGACTGGTGGTACTCTCGCACTGTCATTTCGAGCAGAGCGAGAAATCTTTGTCATTCGCGGCGAGGGACTTACGCTTTTTCCACATGTGCCGCGCTGTTCCGCTTTCCGCATCTCTCTTTCCTGCCGCCTGTGCCCTATCCGCCCCTATGGGGCACCTTCCCCTCGAGGGGAAGGCTGACGATACGAGGGAAACCTATCTCCGCAGACCTTCGGGCATCGCTTCATATATACTCGCGGCGAAGCCGCCACCACCATTTCTCATTTCTCATTCAAGCGAGGCTTCAATCCCCAATGAAGGGACAGCACGCCCCATGGGCTGACCCTCCCCACTTCATTTACAACAAAGAGCTGTGCGCTGCACAGCTCCCTTTTTTATTTCTTTCCTTTTTTGACGACCGTCTTCGCTTCCTGTTTCGCATCCGCCTTGCCGCGGCCGAGACTGCCGGTCTTTGCCAGCTTCTTCGCCGTCATGTACCAAGCCGGAGACTTGTCCGTGCACTTGTTCTGCTTCACCGTAGGATCATTCGGATACTGTTTCTTATAGTTTTCCATCGCACGGCGCGCATTTACCTTCTCATCCTTGGAAATGGTCTCGAAGGAGAATCCCACCTTCCATGCAAAGACGAGCATCGCGGCCGGGTAGATCGCAAGCGGATACACTTCGCAGAAGACGCAGGCCGCGATGAGCGCAAGCCCGCCCACGATAGAGAGCACCGAGACACCGGTCTGCACCATGACAGTCTTTCTGAAGTCCGCATCCATGTGCGCGAGCCAGATATTTCCGCTCGAAAGGAAGTAGTGGACGAACTCCTGATTCCGAAGCATCCTGTCCCGCTTGTTATGTGCGAGGATCTGCTGCACGATGTCCGCCACATTTTTCTTGAAGCGCATGGTGCGGTAATTGAATACGACGAGGAGCGTCGTGATGAGAGCGATAAAGATGATACTGCTGGTGGATCCTTCCATGATATGTCTCCTTTGCTGAGTTGTTCTTTCTATTATAAGGGGCAAAAGGGAAATCAGCAAGGGGAGAGAGATCGCAGGGCGTGCGCCCTTCCCACACGTCTCACTTCTAAGCCCGCACCATTCCCACTTGGATGCCCAGCCGATTCGCTTCGCCCGCCTTCATCTCCAGACACCCTTTCGCACAGAGGCAGGCGGAGAGGCCAAGCCACGGCGCAAGATGAGGGACGACCTTCACCACGCGGCCTTCTCCATCGAAATACACCGCATCGATCGCAAAACGCATGAAGCACATGTGGATGCTGTTCGTCTTCGCGAGGTACAGTCCACGTCCTTCATCAAGGGGCGCACGGAGCATGAGGCCTTTGAACCGCGCCCACCACGAGCAAGCTGTCTCAACTTCGACGGAGATGGCGCGCTCGCCATTCGTGAGTATCCATGTTTCGGTCATAAGGGGCTCCTTTGGGAAATATAGTTGATGGATTCAGGGTTAGCCCATGGGGCGTGCTGCCCCTTGATTGTTTGCGAAAGAGGGGGAGCGGGTTCTATAGGTTCAAGAGGTTCAAAGGGGTTGGTGCGGCGCAAAAATAATGAAGCGCCGCGGAGTATAGATGGTGGCGATGCCCGAAGATGGCATTTCAATCACTAGTCACTCGAGGCTCCTAATCCCTAGTCACTAGTCACTAGTCACCAGTCACTAGTCACAATCTCCTCTTTCAAACCGCGCCAACCAAAAATAACTGCCAGCTCGCGCTGTCAGTTATTTTTTCCCCATGGTTTCCATGAGAGAGAGGAGCGATGGCAGGAGCGCCACCACGAAGATCGCAGGGAAAATGCAGAATACGAGCGGGAAGACCATCTTGACCGGCGCCTTCATCGCCTTCGTCCGCGCCCGCTGGCGGCGGACATTTCTCATATTATCAGCCTGGATCGTCAGCGTATCCGACATGGAAGCGCCGAGACGCTCCGACTGCGTGACGGACATGACGAAGAGGTACACGTCCTGCACATCACAGCGCTTCGCCATGAACTGCATCGAGCGGCGACGGGTCATCCCCATGCGTACATCACGGAGCATACGGGAAAGCTCATCGATCAAGGGTCCCTTCATGCGCTCGACGACCTTGCGAAGCGCCGCATCGAAGGAGAGCCCTGCCTGCACAGAGATCGCCAGAAGGTCCAGCACATCCGGCAGCTGCTGCATGATGAGAGACTGGCGTTTCTTGATGATATGATTCAGGACACCGAAGGGGAGCAGCGCGCCCATGAATCCCCAGCCAAGAACGATGAGGAAGAACTGCGGCGCTGTATAGACGCCCCGCCCCGCATACCAAAAGCCGAGCGCGAGACCGAGCGCAAGGCACAGAAACCAAAGGCCGGCGAAATGAGCGACCTTCCACACGCCCTGCTTGCCGGCGAGCATGATGCGCCGCTCCATGAGCTTCGGGATCGCCGCCGGAGCGAAGTAGGAGAGCGTATCCATCAGATCGCCCAGCACACGGCCGACCGTACGCTGCAGGAAGGGGATCTTCCGAAGATCGTCCGGATCCACCATCTCTTCTTCGGCAGAAGGATCCATAAACTGATCCAGACGCCGCTGCATCTCACGCTGCGAGTCCGACTGCCGGAGTACGATGAGCGTCATCATGATAAAAACAAATAAGGAGATCGCGATCGCGATAGAAAATGCAAGCATGGAGTGTCACCTCGGTTCGAGGAATTAGGAATTAGGAATGAAGTTGGCGGCTGCGCCGCGATCGATGGCTCAGGTCGCAGCTGTTCTGGCATTCGTTATCTCACATACGACGTTTCTCGCCGCTCAGGATGACGAAACGGGGCAATGCCCGAAAATGGGAATGAAGGAGTGTTTCCTTAAGGAAACGACACTTGGTGCTGCCTATTTCTGTTTTCAAACACGCGCCAGTCATCGGTCTGCAAGGAAGATTTCTCGACTTCGCTCGAAATGACGACGGCGCGAAGCGCTATCAAAATTTTGCGGCGCTTTTGATTTTTATGCACCACAACCCTGAACCCTTTACGTCATACTGTATGCAGCAAGAATGAGCCTGCCGCTCAGAGCCCGTCTCATTCTTCCCAGTCCCCTTCCGGCACGCGGCCGAAGAGATCCTTCGGCGCGTCCACGCCGTGGATCTTGAACTTGGTGAGAAACTGCGGCTGGAGGCCTGTATACACGAAGGAGCCCTGCGACTTGCCGTTTTCATCGAAGCCGGTCTGATGGTAGCGGAAAAGGTCCTGCAGGACGATCACATTTCCTTCCATCTGCTGCACTTCGGTGATGTAGGTGATCTTGCGGGAACCGTCCTGAATACGGGACTGATGAATGATGAGATCAAGTGCGGAGGAAATCTGGCTGCGGATCGCCGTGACCGGCAGATCAAAGCCGCTCATAAGGACCATCGTTTCCAGACGCGAGAGCACATCGCGCGGACTGTTCGCATGCGCCGTCGTGAGCGAGCCGTCATGTCCGGTATTCATCGCCTGCAGCATATCGAGTGCCTCGCCGCCTCTGACTTCGCCGACGATGATACGATCCGGGCGCATACGGAGCGCATTCTTCACGAGGTCTCTGATCGTGACCGCCCCCTTGCCCTCTATATTCGGCGGACGGGACTCGAGCGTCACGACATGCGGCTGCTCAAGGCGGAGCTCGGCGGCATCTTCGATGGTGACGATGCGTTCATCGGAGGGGATGAAGGAAGAAAGAACATTCAGCGTGGTCGTCTTACCGGAGCCGGTACCGCCGCTGACCATGATATTCAGCTTCGCCTTGACACAGGCGCGCAGGAATGAGGCCATCTGCTCCGAAAGGGTGCCATAGGAGATCAGATCCTCGATCGAGAGCGGTATCCGGGAGAATTTACGGATCGTCACGCACGGCCCGGACAGAGAAAGCGGCGGGATGACGATATTGACACGAGAACCGTCTTCGAGACGCGCATCGACGATCGGCGATGCTTCATCGACGTGACGGCCCAGCGGCGACACGATCTTCTCGATGATCGCCATCAGGTGTGCCTGATCCTGAAAACGAGCCTGCGTCAGATGGATCTTGCCCATCTTTTCCACATAGATCTTCTTCGGCCCGTTGATCATGATCTCCGTCACGGCATCATCCTTCAGGAATGGCTCGATCGGGCCAAGCCCTAAGATCTCATCACAGATATCCGATACCAGACGCGAACGCTCGCCGCGCGGAACGGCAAAGGGATCCTCCTCGACCACACGCTGCACATAGCGGGTGATGACCGCCTCGACCTCCTGCCGCGTATGCCTGCCGTCCAAGACCTGCTGCTGCTCAGCGGTCATGTCATCGACGATACGCCGGTGAATTCCGTTTTTCAGCTCCTGGTAGCCCTCTTCGTGGGCGTTGTTCGTCCGGCCGGCAAATATAGCGGCCTGTTCTTTTTTCTCGGTGCCGTCACGGCGGCCAAGACGTTCCAGAAGTTTCAAAGTCTTCACCTTCCTTGGAGATTCGTTTATGGATGTAATGGGAATAGTGGGGGGAGCGAGACGCGAGCGCCTTACGTGCTCTTTCCGGTCGTCTCATCATACATATAACAGCTCACGGAATACGAGTACGGGAGTTCTGCAAAGTGCGACAGGTAATTAAAAAATGATACATCGCTCTTGGTAAGTACCAAGTTGAGCTCAGCATGAACAGAGTTTTCCGGCTTTTCATTGTTATCATTGGTGGCAGTCACCTGCACGCCAGCGGCATCCGGCACATACAGATGCGTGATGACCTTCTGCTCTTTCAAAATTTGATTGTATTTGTCCTCGATGATCTTGTAATTATTTATTGGCTGTGAAGGATCTGCGCTTTTTGTATAACGCCCCACCACAGCCGCTTCGCGCGCCGCATTTCTCACGATGCCCTGCACGGTCTGGTAATCCCCGAACATGAAGCCGCAATAGATGATCCCGCAGAGAACGAGGAGAAAAATCGGCAGCAGCAGTGCAAACTCGACGATATCCTGCCCTTTTTGTCGTTTCATGATGCTTCGTTTCTCCTTTCGCGGGAATGGTGACTGGTAGCTAGTGACTCGTGACTGGTGACTAGTAGCTAGGGATTAGTGGCTAGGGATTAGGAGCCTCGAGTGACTAGTGACTGAAATGCCACCTTCGGGCATCGCCACAATTTATACTTTACGGCGCATTTCGTCATCCTGAGCGGAGTGAAATGTCGGATGTTCAATAATGTAAAGGCGGAACAGTGAGAACTGAGTCGAAGGATCTGGCGCCGCACCACCATTTCGCATTTCGCATTCAAACGAGCCTTTCAAACGGAATCAAAGGACGAGCCGCCCCAAGGGCTAACCCTGAACCCATCAACCTGAACCCGACAACCTCTACACCTTGATATCTACGATCTTATGAATGATGAAGAAGCCTATGACTTCCATCACGAGGGCGACACCGATCGCGATCTGCCCTATGCGTGTCGTGAGGAGCGGACGCATATATTCCGGCGACATGATGTACATGAAGAGCCCCATCGCGATCGGAAGAGCGGCAAGGATCATGCCTGCCATACGCCCCTGCGCGGTCAGTGTCTTGATCTCACCGCGCAGCCGGATGCGGTCTAAGATGGTATTGCGAATGATATCAATGATGTCGGCAAGATTTCCGCCGACCTGCTGCTGGATGAGCACCGCCGTGACGATGAGAGAGAAGTCAGGACTGCCCACACGCCTGTCCATCTCCGTCAGCGCGCGATCCAAAGGCTTCCCCAGATTCGTCTCGCGAAGGACACGAGCAAATTCCGTGCTGACGGGCGGCTTCATTTCCTTGGAAATGATTTCGATCGTCTGCAGGAAGGAGAATCCCGCCCTCAGAGAATTGGAGACCAGCGTCAGGCAGTCAGCCATCTGGTAGAGAAACGCCTTCAGCCGCTTGTCGATCCGGTATTTCACATAGCCCCACGGGAAAAGGAAAGCAAGGAGGGCAAAGAGCAGCGCAGCGCCGCCCTCCCCTGTGACCAGGATCACCATGAGAAAAGCAAGAATGCTCACCCCGAAGGAGATCACGACCATTTCGAAGCCGAGCAGCGGCAGTCCTGCGCGATGCATCATGAGATCGAGCTTCGAAGCGGTCTTCCTTCCCCCGACCCTTCGCATGCGCTTGCGGAACGCATGGCGGAGCTTCTGCCCGGTCGAGATCTGCTCCTCTTCCGTCTCCTTCACATCGAGATAGTCCGCATACTGCTGCAGACGCTCAGACACCACCTGCTTCTTTTTCAGTGCATGACCGAGCAGGAAGAACAGGATGAAAAAGAAAAGAAAGGCGCAAAACAGCGAGATGATAAAAATCATAGATGGTTTGCTCCTTTCTTGGAAATCAGAGTTAGCCCGTAGGGCGTGCTGCCCCTTGATTGTTTGCGAAAGAGGTTCAGCAGGTTCTATAGGTTCTATAGGTTCAACGGGGGTGGTGCGGCACATAAAAATCAGAAGTGCCGCAGAGTATACATCATGGCGATGCCCGAAGACCGGAGGGCAGACCTCAGATGTCTAAAGTCTAAAGTCTAATGTCTGATATCTAACGTCTAATCCCCAATCCCTAGCTACTAATCCCTAGCTACTAGTCACCAGTCACTAGTCACCAGTCACTACTTACTAATGATCTTCTCTGCGAGTGCATCGACGGCTTTGGCAAAGGGGCTGTCAGGATCCTCGTCCACGACGAGGCGGCCATTGTCAGCCGCTTCCGAGACACGGACATATTCATTCGGGATGATGGCTGCGACAGGATAGCCCAGCTCCTTGGAGAGACGCTCCTTCTCCGCGTCGTCAAACGGCGAGACACGAGTGAAGAGCGGATAGACGCGCTCCCGGTAGTCGTCCCATGCCTTGAAGATCTCCAGTGCGCGCTTCATATGCATCGTCTCGTAGCCGCCATTGTACATCGCCATCAGGACCGTCTCATCGGAGAGCTCACACGCCGTCGCGGAAATATCGGAAAATCCCGAAGGCAGATCGATCAGAACGTAGCTGTAGAGGCTCCGCGTCATATGGATGAGCTGCGTCAGCGCATCCAGCGTGACAGACTCCGCAAGATCCGGCTTCGCCGGCCCGCAAAGTATCTGCAGATTCCTTCTGGCATCGATGAAGTACGACTTCAGCGTCACCGGCGAAAGGAACTTGATATCCCGCACCGCTTCGACCAGGGTCGTTTGCGGATTCAGATTGAAAAAGACCGCCATATCACCGAACTGCAGGTCACAGTCAAGGATCGCGACAGGCTCTCCCGTCCTCTTGGCGATGCTCGCGGCAAGATTGGAGATCAATGTCGTCTTGCCGCTCTTTCCCTTCGGGCTGAAGAAGGAGATCACACGCGCAGACGAGCGCAGCGAGGCGCGATCCGCATTCCTGACCGCCGCCTGCAGCTCATCCGGCGTGAACGGCTTGATCATATACCCCTGCGCGCCGCCGCGCAGCAGCCTGGCCTGCGCCTCCGAGTCCCAGCGGCGGGAGAGACAGATGATCAGGGCCTGTCCGCAATTCTTCTTGAGATCGGAAAGAAGACTGACATTGGGCTCGCAGTCGATATCCAGAAGGATCAGATTCGGACTGAATGCCTGCATCTGCCCTAGGGCATCGCCCGCAGTCTGATACCTCGCCGACAGCTCGAAGCCCGGGCTGTTTCTGATCACGCTCGACAGCCGCTCAAGCATCATGCGGTTGTTCTCGATGAGGACTGTACGATAAGACATGGAATTTGCCTCCAGTTAAAAGGTTCAACGGGTTCTAGAGGTTCTGAAGGTTCAACGGGGATGGTACGGCGCATCATATGTATATAGCGCCGCATTTTTTAATTTTTCCCACACTCGTTGGTTTCCTCTAACTGCCCATATATTTCTCTGACATCATGGAAATAAGCCTGCTGCTTTCTTTTCAGGGCAGAAATCAATCGGTTGATCAGATACACGTCATACCTGATTTGATCATGAAGCTCAGTGGATAACTCTTGCGTCAGAAAATGAAGGTCATCGCAATATATGATCTGAGACTCCAACTCATAAGCCGAACCTCGTGCTATATATAGAAAATGGATATAATCATTAATCGTCCCACGCCCCTGCCCCTCGGCAATATTAGAGCCAATCGATACGACTGCTCTTCGCATTTGCGAGGACAAGGCATACTCTTCATTTTTAGGCAACTGCAAAACTGCTCGATATACCAAGTCTTTGAGTTTCCTCGCCACCTGCCATGCCAACAGTTCTTTATAGCTAGTCATTTATACGTCTCCGGTTTTGGTCAGCCCAACAGGCTCTGACGATTCTCAGGTTTCTCATTTTTCGTAAACAACGTATATTTTAATACTCCGCGGCGCTTCTATTTTTTTGCGCCGCACCAACCCCGTTGAACCTTCTGAACCCGTAGAACCCGCTGAACCTCTTTTGCACAAACAGCACACCCTATGGGCGAGTCCTGAACCTGCCTTATCACGAGAACAATCTCGACAGCCAGCCACCCTCTTGTGACTTTTGCGGCGAGGCGGTGTCTTCTTCATAGGTGTCCACCATGGTGCGGATGCCTTTGGCAAGCGGCGTGTCCTTCGCCGAAAGGACGAGGGGGACGCCGGTCTTGATGGACTCGGCGGCCGTTTGGAAATCATTCGGGATGACGTAGTGGAACTGGTGACCCAGGATCGCTTCGACATCCTTGACATTGATGCGGGTGCGCGCATTCGAACGGTTCAGGACGTAACGGATCTTATTGTCATCATAGCCGAGCTCCTTCAGGGCATCCGAGCCGCGCTTCATGTTCTTGATGGTCGGGATGAAGTCGACGATGCCGATGAAGTCGATCACCGTCGAAAGATCCATGAGGGAGAGATTGAGCGCACTGAAGGTCGATGTCGTATCAATGATGAGGTAGTCATACTCGAGCTGGAGCTGTACGACGAGGTCACGGATGAGCGTCGTGTCAAGGTTGTACGCCTCTTCGAGGAGCTTCGGATTTGCCATCACATCGAAGGAGACGCCGCCGGAGGAGAAGGGCGTCAGATACTCGGCGGCTACGGTGTCGTCAGGATGCTCGCGCATGGATCTCTCCGCGTCTGCGATCGTCTTCTCCGGCGTGAGCTTGAGCGCACTCGCCACGTCGCCGAACTGCAGATCCAGATCGATCAGACAGACGGTATGACGGCTCTTTGCCAGCTCCGCTGCCATATTGATGGCGATGAGCGTCTTTCCCACGGCGTACGCCGTGCTGAATACAGTAATGATCGTGCCTTTGCGGCCTACCATAGACATCACGCCTCCTTCGGGGATGTTGGTTGTTGCGGGTTGTTAGTTATTGGTTATTGGTTATTTGGGCGGATTCGACGAGAGGTTCGGCGGGTTCTGAAGGTTCTATGGGTTCAACGGGGGTGGTGCGGCGCATAAAAATGGGAAAGCGCCGCAAAATTTTTAGTTTTAGAAAAACACGTTGTTCACACAAGATGAGAACCCCTTTGAACCTATAGAACCTATAGAACCCGTTGAACCTGTCTACCAAAGTAGATACCATCGAGAAGGGACAGCCGACGGCTGTCCTTTCTCGATGGTACCTGCCGGATAGCAAGTACCATTGAACCATTAGGATTTTTTCTCCGAAGCGGTGCTGATCAGGTTAGAGGAATCCGTGAATACCTGATTGATGGATTCAGCAATGCCGCTCTGCTGATAAATCAGGTAGCCAATGCCGACGATGATTGCCAGCATCAGTGCGTATTCGACCATGTCCTGGCCTTTTTCGCCGAGTACCGGTCTGACATAGTAGTCATACATCTGTTTTGCTCTGTTCATCATAATGATTTCACCTCCTTTTCGTGAAATGTATAGAAACGGAATCTATAAAAAGTCTCTGGAGACTCTTTATCAGAATGAAGGGTTCAATGTTCAGGGTTCAGGGTTAGCCCACGAAGCGTACCGCCCTTTGATTGCATTTGAAAGCCTCGTTTGAATGAGAAATTAGAAATGAGAAATGCGAAATGGTGGTGCGGCGCATAAAAATATAGAAGCGCCGCGGAGGCTGATCAGAAACTAGCGGTTTTCTCGTATCGCAAACCTAATCCCTAGCTACTCATCCCTAGCTACCAGTCACAAGTCACAAGTCACATTTTTTGCGCCGCACCTGAGCCTTGAACCCACCACTTTTACCTGTTTTTCAGAGCAGTGCTCTTTCCGGAGTACCTATCCATCGCTGCCTTGATCCTTGCCCTCTGGGCTTCGGCTTCGGCGGCGGTGCGGGTGGGCTGCTGTATCTTTACGGCTGGCCGGGCGGTTTCCTGCTTTGCCTTTGTCTCCGGCTTTGTCTTTTCTCGACGGGCGACAGTCAAACGGTCTTTCTGTGCTTCGTAGTCTTCCTCGGTCATAGGGACGAGGATCGGCTCGCCGTGAATGTCCGTGGTCTTCAAGAGGTAGGACCGCGTCTTGACCGGGGCTTTTTCTTCGAGGATGATGGTGTCATCGTCCCCGGGCTTTTCGCCCCAGAGGTCACGCTCCTCCGCATCTGTCCCCTGCGGAACGGGCTTTCCTATCTCTACAAGCTCACGGTTTCTGGCGGTGCGCTCGATTTCCTCATAGCTTTCCTTCATGCGCCGGCTCATCGGGGCTGGCGTATCGTCTGATACGAGGGTCGGCGTGATGAGGATGATGACCTCACGCTTGTCACGGGTATTCGATGTATGACGGAAGAAGCGCCCAATGATGGGGAGATCGCCCAAGAGCGGGATCTTCGATACGATCTTCGCGTCCTCAGAATTGATGAGCCCGCCGATCGCCATGGTCATGCCGGAGCGGACATTGACTTCGGACTCGGCCTCTCGGGTCGCGATGCCCGGTACGCTAAAGGAGTCGATCTTGACGCCATGGCTGTAGTCCAGAGTCGATACTTCGGCATGCACCTTCGAAGTGATCTTGTCTTCCGAGTCGACGACTGGCTCGATATTAAGCTTCATGCCGTATTCATGCCAGTCGATGGATACATTGCCATTGCCATCCGAGACAGGGATCGGGATACGTCCGCCGATCAGGATGTTCGCCGCCTTCCCGGACATCGTCGTGATGGACGGGCGGGAAAGGATACGCGCCTTGCCTTCATTGATGAGCGCCTGCAGGGTCACATTCACATTCGCGACATGAGAGCCCAGCCAGCCGCCGTGTTTTCGGTTGGAAGAGAAATCTTCGCCTCCGTAGAAGAGGCCCGCCGTACCTACGGTGATACCGCTATTGGAATTGCCAGTGCTGCTGCCAGAGTTGCTGTTTGAACCCGGTGTCTGCGACCAGTACTGGATGCCGAGGTTCTTGGTATAGTCCGAATTGATCTCTATGATCTGCGCCTCGAGGCGGATCTGGCTCGGATGCTCCATCTCCAGAAGGTCGATCACACCGGAGCCATCGCCGCCGGTGTAGAGACCGGCGATCTTCAATGCGGTGTCGTGCTCATACTGGTTCTCGACCTTGCCGCGAAGCATCACGCGGTCCTCGATCATCTGCACATGGACCTTCGGATAGCCGATAGCGTCCTGAATGGCGCTCGCCATGCCGCGGTCATTGCCCGCGACGTACACGGTGTACTCGGTGCGCTGCCCGCCATCTGACCAGACGATGAGGGATGTCGTCCCTGCCTTCTTTCCGACGAGGAGGAAATCCCCCGAAGAGAGAAGCTGCACGTCGGCGATGGCAGGATTTCCGACAGCAAGACGTGTGATGCCGGAAGCGGCCATGTATTTCGATTCATTCAGGGACACCTCGACAGGTTCAGCGGCGCAGGCGCTTCCGAAGGAGAGCATCGCAGCGGCGAAGAGGAGTCCGATCCTTTTTTTCATTCCGTTCATCTTACTGCCCCCTCGTTACGCTTGTACCACGAATGACTTCGATACCACTGCCGGCGGTGCCGGTCTGTCCCCCGCTGATCTCCACCTGCGGCTGGGGCGCGCCCTGCACGGGGTATGGCGCATAGGACGGAGCGGCCGGCGGCTGCGGATCCGGCTTCGGCAGCGGGATCACGTAGTAGGCGACCGATTCTGTCTCATCCGCCCCGTCTGCCGGACGCAGCATCAGCTGTACCTGTCCGACCTGCAGGGATGCGGTGAGTTTCGCCGCATCATAGGGCGAGAGAGCGACCGTCGCAACAGCGGGCGTCCCCATCGAGGATGTATCCGTGCGGCGCGGCGCGGTCGGCATTTTATTTCCATTCGATTCATCTTTTCCGTCTTTGTCATCCTTCTTCGGTGCGACGTAGCCCTGACCCATGCTGGACTTATTGATGGCCAGCAGCAGGACATCACGGAGCAGCATCTTCGAAGTGACGCGGTTCTTCCCATCCTGACTGGAGATCAGAAGGATATCCACATGGTCGCCGGGCTTCGCAAAGCCGGAGACGCCGGAAATGTCATTGATGCCAAAAGACAGCGCGCGCATCCCATCCGGGATGAGCCCCTGAAAACCGGCGGCTGCCGACACATCGAGTTTTCGCCTGGTGATGACATCGCCCGCAAGGATGGTGACGCCTGCCTTATGCCCGACAATGAGCTTCTTGTCTGTCAAAGCCCCCGGCGGGAGCAGACTTTCCGGTACGACAGAGGCTTTCAGCATGTCATCCGTGATGACCGTCCGCGGCGAGATATCCGTCACCGCTTCGATGACGGCGACGCCCACTACCTCCGGTGTCTTTTCTTCTTTCTTGTCTTCGAAGGAAGACAGTGTGCTGTACAGGATGATGAAGATCATGAGCGCAAAGAAAGCGCAGAGAAGGATGAGCTTCCTAGGCGACATCTTCCCTGCGGTCTTGGCCAGTTTGTCTGCTAGTTTCATGTAGCCCCCTCTTTCGGGATACCGTTTTATTCGACGCCTTACTCGTCGTAAGGAGAAAATTCTATCGCATCTGATGTGCATTTGACGATGCTAAATGCATTTTCGGCTTCATTTTACCATACCAGTTTAAGAATTTCTACACTTTCATAAACTTCTATGTATTGGGGCAAAAAGCATATAGGTAACTAGTGACTCGTATTGCGTTTTGTCAACTTTTGGACTTAGTGAGAAGTGGTAGAAGGGGCGCACAATTCATATAGCGCCCCAATCCCCTATTATATAAAACAACTTGTCCGCCATTTATACCAAACTCCACGGCGCCTCCTAATTTTATGCGCCGTACCTTCACTCCTCACTTCTAACTCCTCACTCCTAACTTAATTTGACTAATCACTTCTTCTCCACCATCGTCACGCCGCCGATGTCATAGAAACGTGCCATCGCAGCATTGCCCCAATGTGCTGGATCAGATTTCAATCCCACGGCGTAATGGTGAAGGCCTGTAAGGTACGTCCACAGCTCCTCCTCATACGGCGGTCGCTCGGTGATAGAGAGGATAGCCGGTGACCCTCGCATGGCCTCAGCCTCTCCGAGCCAGCGGTCAAACCATCTGGCATTTTCCACAAATATCCAGAAGGTCATGGCGAAGGTGAAGGCGAAGTAGAGGGTGGCCAGCCGCTTCATCACCCCTGCCCCCGGCAAGCGAACCGGCGATGCGCCGGCGCGATCAGCGGCGTGCTGCATGAGGAGCGCCGCCGTCAGGCAGAAGATGGTGCTCGGGAAAAGACTTCGGAAGGGAAACTCCGGCGAGACGCACATGATGATCTCAAAGAGCAGGCTCGCCGATAGAAACCAGAGCGAGAGACGGACATATTTCCTGCCGCCGGAAAAAGCGCAGAGCGCTCTCCTCTTCCGAAAGGCTTTCATCAGGTAGAAATAGAAGGGCGAGAGCAGCAGCGTATGAAACCAGATCGCCACGAAGGCTTTGACAGAGAACTGGAAGAGTCGGAAGCTCTCTCCGCTCTCTTCCATGCGCACCAGATTTCCCGGCGCCAGCATGAGGATCCCGTAGCCGATGGAGAGCCCCGCAAAGCCCGCCAGCATCCAGAGCTGCATCTCCCCCTTCTTATATATGTGATAGAGATAAAACAGTCCGAAAAGCCCGATCCAGCAGAGTGTATTTTCATTTCCGTTCCCGGCAAGAAGCCCCAGAAGGAAGAGGAGCGGCGAGAGCCAGCCTCCATAGCGCGCTTCCCCATCCGTCATGTAATGCCGGATATAAGGCAGCAGCCACGCCAGAAGGAAAACCATCGGCCAGAGATAATTGCACGAGCCATCCAGCCAGATGAAGATGCCGCAAAAGTTTGCCTGAAATGCCCAGAGAAAGAAGCCTGTGATAAGGACGCTCTTTGCCGGAAGCTCCATCGTGACCTTTCCGCCGCGTGCCGTCCACTGCATGAGGAGGACGAGGAGCACCACCGTGAGCGCGATGGCCACATTGAAGACGCCTCGCGGCATCCAAAGGAAGAACATCGCCATCGCCTGCGCGACGATGCGTCCGCCCCACGTCAGGAAATACGACCACGCAGACACCGCAATGTCTTGAAAGCTGGCGATGCGCCGCGCGTCCGCTGACAGCGGCTCGTACATGGAGTGTCCTTCCCACATAAAGGAGTACACGTAGTCATCCCCCGCACTGCGCACCATGAGGCTGTTTAGTATAAAGATCACGAAAAAGATCAGACCGAGCGCCGCGGCCAATTCCACCTTCTTATTCATCATTTCCCCCCGTTTACTTCATCTGCTCGAAAACAGTTACATTCCTCGTGCGCCATGTGTTTCTTTATCTTCCAGAATAACAATGAACAAAGAGCCAAAAGCAAATATGAAAAGACTAAGTTCCCTATATGTCATCCAGAAGTGCAACCATGAATGGTTTGCAAAAACCGCCAGCCACACAAAGGGTGCCACTGACAAGAGCAACAATCCAAACATTGCGCTGATGCACTCTGGTGCTCTCCTTCTCTGGTGATATCTCCGCATCTTCCATAAAAGAATCGCCAGAAATACCAAGAACAATAAAATGACCGGATCTTTTGCTAATATTCCCACATTTCGATCAATAACTTCCCATACGGAAAAGACTTGACTCCCCTCCCGCCCAGATAATGAGCCGGACATACGGTACATGGTCTGCCCCACAGCTTCTGCCCAAGTATTGTGCCCCGTCAAAAGCCATGACATGATCCATTTGCTTATATACATACCACCATAGCCCAGACACCAAAAAGTGCCTCCCGTCACAGCGAAAACCGCGCCATCCACCCTTCTTTTCATGCGATGCCCTTTATATGCCAAAAGGATGAGCATAGTCATAGGAAACCCATAGGAAACTAATGGATATGTCAGAAAATCAAAGTACGCAGTCAAAATTCCCGCCATAGCCATCATATATATATAACGGCTTTGCGCCAATATCATCTCTTCGTGATGCAGCACATATATAGAAAAGCCTGCCAGCAAATAGAACATATCTGAAAACTGAAACGAGATCGCCACACTGATCGGATTCAGTGCTAAATAACTCAGCAAAAAAGCCCAACTATACCTGATCCCCAATTTTTGAAAAATCAGGCAAAATAAATAGCAGGCCAGACAAATTTGCAGCATGCCATTCCACATGCGAATCTGACTAATCGGCATTGCCAGCAGCAGAGGTTTCAGCCACACCAAATATCCATTCCAATATCTTGAATAGTAGGATACTTGCATATTTTGGATATTCCCTTTTAGTTCCTCAAGGATCGATCCTATAACATCCTCATCTTTATTCGTTTGGAATGTTCCAAATACAGTATCCATATCTTCTGAGCACTTTGAGTCAAGATCTTGGAACAGGCAATACCTGGGATTTAACATGGCATCATGTACGACACCATTTGCTTCAGGGAAAAGTGCCGTTCGAAGCATGATGGAGTCCGTATAATTATCCCAATACGCGCTCGTATTTCCAGGTGCCCATGAAGGGTACACCTCTTCCTTTTCATAAATCAAGCGCCCCTGCTGTGCATTCTTAAACATATTTCCGGTAGTCGGAAGCGTATATACCGCCATCAACGCCAATGCGCCAATCACAGCCGAAATCATAATCATCATGCATGTATAAAAGAACTTTTTCCCATGGTAAATTAGAAAATTTTTTTCATCGTTCATAGAAATCTGCGATCCTCTCCAATTATTTCATTTTCATTCTAAACGAATAAAAAGCATTGCGCAAGGAAAGGAAGCGGGTTCTATGGGCAATGGGTTCTACAGGTTCAGAGGGTTCAATGGATTCCGGTGGCGGCTTCGCCGCTTGTCATGAATAGCCTTCCCCTCGAGGGGAAGGTGCCCCAAAGGGGCGGATAGGGCACTGGCGGTATGAAAGAGAGTGGAAAGGAACGTCTCAAGTGCGTCGCTTATGAGAGCAACCGAGCGCCGCGGAGGTTTGAGACTGGCGGTTTTCTCGTATCGCAAACCTAATCCCTAGCCACCAATCCCCAGCTACTAGTCACTAGTCACTTGAATTTTTAAAGTTCGGCTCGCCTAAGCAATTTTTTACGCTCTTTTCCTTGCTTTCCGCCGTTTCTTTATATAGAATATAAAAGAATTTTTAATTAAAAAGTTTTTTACTCCAAGCAATCCCACAGGAACTCTCATGCATACCTACGACAAAAACTACTTTAAGATCGCGCTTCCTGCCGCACTGGAAGGGCTCTTCATGATCCTCCTCGCTTCGACCGACCTCATCATGGTCGGCGCACTGGGAGCTTTGTCCATCGCAGCGGTCAGCATCTTCATGCAGCCGCGTCTCATCCTTCTCTGCTTCTCCCGCTCTCTCGCCTCCTCGGTGACACTGCTCGTTTCCCAAAAAGCGGGTGCCGGCGACACGAAAGGCACGTCGGATATCATGAAGAAGTCGCTCACGCTCTGCGCGATCTTCATGGGTCTTCTGCACATCCTTTTCTACATTTTTCTGGATGACATCTTCTACCTCATGGGCGCGAATGACGAATACATGGCAGAAGCCATGGCATATGGCCCCATCGCGCTTGCCGCCGTCTACGTGACCTCGCTCACGCTCATCCTGCAGGCGGTGCAGCTGGGCTATGGACGCACAAGCGTCATCATGAAGACGAATGTCTGCGGCAATGTGGTGAACCTTGCGCTGAATGCACTCCTGATCTTCGGCTTCGGCCCGATCCCCTCCCTCGGCGTGACGGGCGCAGCCATCGGTACGCTGGTAAGTACGATCTTCACCCTCGCATGGACTACATGGATCCTCAAAAATGAATCGTTCTTCTCTGGCGGGAGCTACCTTCCCGACCGTGCGTACTTCCACCGCATGATGCCGATCCTTCTAAGCATCCTTTCGGAGCAGGGCAGTGAGCGCGTGGGCATGGTGCTCTTTAGTCGCATGGCGGCAGGGCTCGGCACGATCCCCTTCGCCGTACACAGCATCTGCATGAACATCTCTGATGTATACTATGACTTCATCATGGGCTTCGGCAAGGCGAGCATGGTCATGGCAGGGCAGTCCTGCGGCAAGGGCAGTGAGGAGGACTGGCGCGGCTACAAGAGATGCGGCATCAAGTGGAGCCTCATCCTCTCAGCCATCGTATGCACGGCGATCCTCTTCTTCGGCTCTGACATTTTCGCTCTGTTCTCGGATGACGCCTCCTCGCTGGAGATCGCCTCTGTCATCATGCTCTTCGTCGCAGCCGTGAGCTTCCCGGAAGCACACGCGATCCTCTCCGCAGGCATCCTGCGCGGATCGGGCAAGGCTGCACAGGTGGCCGGCTACTCTTTCTTCTCCATCACCTTCCTGCGTCCGCTCATGACCGCCTTCTTCATTTATGTCTTGGACCTTGGTCTCATCGGCTGCTGGTGCGCGCTCCTCCTCGATCAGTTCATCCGTGCTTCCTGCGCGACCGTCTTGCTCTACCGCCTTGAACGCAAAGGCTGGCGGGCACTCGTCGCAGGGGCTTAAGGCGTGGGAGTGACAAGAGACTAGGAGATATCAGACTCCCGTATCGTCATTGCGAGCGAAGCGAGAAATCTTCCTTGCACAACGGTCAAGCGACGAGCGTCAGATGAGGAGCAGACGAAGCACCTAGGCGATTTTATCATTACCTCATA
>ERZ1031467.91-NODE-91-length-22259-cov-7.584219_pt1 | contig 22259 bp, 11 predicted proteins | sample MGYA00517105_ERZ1031467 | MGnify/ENA primary metagenome ERZ1031467 (study PRJEB33719, sample SAMN04261155) | wastewater metagenome | biome: rural village; feature: human; material: feces | host: Homo sapiens | place: El Salvador | collected 2013-01-07 ...
CCACTCCAGCGGGATATCCAGACTTCTGATAGTGGCAAATGGCAAAATTAATATATCAAAAAAAAACACTGAGTCAATAATTAAAATGAGGATAAAAAGAGAGAATAATATAAGGAAAACCATAAAATATTGTAGTATAATTAGGGAAAGCTAGTTAGATAGATCGTGCGATGATTGAATTGTTGATTTCTTAAGAATAGCCTGCTTCGCAGGCTATTCTTAAACTGTTTTGAATCAAAGGGGACAAAAATGAAAAATGTTTTTAAGGAAATCGGATTTGCCTGTCTTTTGATCCTGCTCGCTTTGTTGCTCGTACTCTCCCTGTTCTGGGCGCTCAGCATCGGGACGGTGAAGCTGCCGGTTCGTGAAATTTACGAGACGGTGCTCGCGCAGTTTACCAGCGGAGAGCCCATTACGGCGCCAGGACAGGGGCCTGTCCATGATATCGTCTGGCTGCTTCGTCTGCCGCGTGTGATTCTGGCGTCCCTTGTTGGCTGCGGGCTGGCAGTGTGCGGGGTCATCATGCAGGCGATCGTGAAGAATCCATTGGCGGACCCCTATATATTAGGCATTTCTTCCGGCGCATCACTGGGAGCGACGTCGGCGATTCTCTTGGGCATCGGCGTTTCGCTGGGACCGAATTTTGTGGGGATCGCGGCATTTATCGGCGCCTTTGCGATTTCACTGGCGGTGCTTTTCATATCGAATCTGGGCGGGCGCTCGAACTCGATGAAGCTGCTTCTTGCCGGCATGGCGCTTTCGGCGGTGTGCGGGGCGTTTTCCAGCTTTATCGTGTACTTTGCGAATAATAAAGAAGGCATGCAGACCATCGCGTACTGGATGATGGGGAGTCTTGCGGGAGCCAAGTGGGGAGAGCTTGCGATCATTGCACCGATCATCATGGCTTCGGTTATTTTTTTCTGGACACAGAGCCGCGTGCTGAATTTAATGCTTCTTGGGGATGAATCGGCCATTACCATGGGGACAGACCTTCATGCCTATCGCCAGTGGTATCTTTTGATCTCCTCACTCATTGTCGGCTTTGCGGTATACGCGGCGGGCATGATCGGCTTTGTGGGACTCATCATCCCTCATGTCATTCGTATGTTCACGGGGCCGGATCATAAGCGGCTGATCCCCGTATCGGCGCTGACGGGGGCGATTTTCCTCGTCATCTGCGATGGCTTGTGCCGCATCATCATCCCGCATACCGAGCTTCCTATCGGTATCCTGATTTCTATGATCGGCGCGCCGAGCTTTATCTATCTGATGATCAAGAAGACGTATGGCTTTGGAGGGAATGACTGATGGAAATACTGGCAGAGGCGGTGAAATATTTCATCGGCAAAAAGGAGATCCTAAAGGGCATCGACCTGCACCTTTCGCCGAAAGAATTCCTGGGAATCATCGGACCCAATGGCAGCGGGAAAAGTACTTTTCTGAAGTGCGTCTATCGCGTGCAGAAACCGACCGAGGGGAAGATCCTTTTTGACGGAAAAGCGCTGGATGAGCTGTCGTATCGGCAGTCGGCGCTGATGCTTGCGGTCGTGGCGCAGCACAATTACTACAATTTTGATTTCTCCGTGCTCGATGTCGTCCTCATGGGGCGTTCGCCGCATAAGAAGATGATGGAGCGGGATAACGAAGAGGACTACCGATTGGCGCATGAGGCGCTGGATATCGTGGGGCTCCATGGCTTCGAAGAAAGAAATTTCTCGACGCTCTCCGGCGGCGAGCAGCAGCGCGTCATCCTGGCGCGTGCGCTGACGCAGGGATCAGAGTGCCTCGTACTGGATGAACCGACGAATCATCTCGATATCAAGTACCAGCTCCAGATCATGGATATCGTGAAGAGCCTCGGTCATACCGTGGTTGCGGCTGTGCATGACTTGAATATCGCAGCGATGTATTGTGATAGACTGATCGCGATACAAGGCGGGAAGGTGGTCGGCGCGGGAACGCCGAAGGCGCTTCTGACACCGGATTTTATCAAAAAACTCTATGATGTGGACTGTGAGATCCACTATGGGGAGGATGAAAGGATGAATATCGTCTATATCCCGCAGCATTGGAAGAAATGATTTTGTGTTGTCATACAGCAAAGAGCCATGTCAAATGCATGATGCATTTGACATGGCTCTTTTGTTTCCGGAGGGATTGCAATAGATGAGTATTTACGTCATTCACATCACATTATTTTATGAATGTGCTGGGCGTATAGCAGCTATAGACTAAACTTTATTTTTTGGAGGCTCATGGGGACAGCGACATGTTTATTTGAAATAGAAGCACAAATTTGATGAGGAACTTTAATTTGACGGCAATAGATTTGAGTTCATAAAATAATATTTTACTAAAATCAGCTTGACTATATACCTGTTATAGTGAGCATACTGCTGTTGCGTTAAGAAATAATGAGTGATAATGAGATGATTAAGAAAATAGCATAAACGAGTTACTTGAAAGAGTTCAGAGGGTTCATGATCGATAAACTGATACGGGCAGCCTTGTTTCTCTTTGGTATGCTTTGTTTCACCGGGTGCAGCTTTATCCAGTCGCCATCTTTACCGGAAAAAATGGCTGGAACTACAACAATAAATAATTTTGACTTTGATGGAAAACCGACGCAGATACAAGTGCAAGGAATTCCTGAACGGGTGATTGTGGCAAGACCAGAGATATTGGATGCATTGCTGGCATTACGCGCAGAAAATTATATTTGCGCTGCGTATATCACTAGGGGCAAGGTGGAGCAGATCCCTGAGCTGCAAAAGAAAATGCCAAAGGCTGTGTTTTACACATCGGAGATGGATCGGGAGACGGCCTTGATGATGCATCCTGATTTTATCCTTGGCTGGCGGATGTCATTCCGCAAAGGAGCTCTAGGTGATACTGCGTTCTGGCGAGAAAGAAACTTTCCCGTTTATATCGAAGAAAATTCCGGACCGGTTCCTGCGGTAGATCCTTTCCCGCCATCAACTGTAGAAACAGAGATGAGGTTCATTCAGAATATGGGACAGCTTTTTCAAAAAGAAGAAGAGGCGAATGGTATAGTAAGGAATATCCAAAGCACCTTAGATGAAGGAATCGCAAAAGCCAGAGAGGCTCCGGCCAGACGGGTCATTACTATCGAATTCATGAGAGATAAGATCGAAGTATTCGGCGATAAACTGCTGTCGGGTGATATTATTCGAAAGATTGGCAGTACGAATATCCAGTTCGATACGCCATTTATCAGTCGGGAGGAGCTTCGTATGTGTGGAGCGGATACCATGTTTATTGTTTATCATGGGAATGAGCAGGAAGGAGCCAATGCATTATCACAAATTCAGGTTTCTGAATTCAGCGATATTCCTGCTGTGAAAAATGGTCGCGTATTCTTGCTTCCCTATAGAAACGTTTGCGCAAGTCATGTCTATACAGCCCAAACCATCTGGAAAATTTCAAATGGGCTTTATTTTTAGAAGAGGAGAATCATTATGAAAAAGTCTATGAAAATGTTACTTTCAACAGCCATGTGGTTGACAATAATCGGAGGGGGGACAGGCCGCTGACACTTCTGTACAAGCGCATGTGTGATGCTTAGTGCAGCGCCATAGAGATCCATCGGCTTCGCTTTCGATGATGAGACGGGGGAAACATCATTTTTAGGGAGACACTGATTCAATCGTTGGCAGTTTTTATTCTTGGATGTTCATGCACTGCTTCGTCATTATTCTTCTTAAATAGCTCGCTATTCGCGTCGGAATATTTCTTGCATCGCGTGAAAATATAAGATGGGAATCCAGAAACGATTAAGTTAGGACTTATTGAAGAAAAAACACTATTGACTAAATTAGAGGCGGGGGGGGTAAAATAAAAGAGCATTATGATAGAAAAGTTAAAAAGCACTGACTACAAACTTTCTCTATCAAATCATATTGATGAATTGGTTGTTAGTGGAAAACGGAGAATCCAATGAAAGGTAAAATTTTAACTTATGTGATTTTATCGGCGATGAGCGTGGTTACCGCGCAGGCGGCAGAAACCAGTTTAGATACAGTTTATGTATATGCCGACAAGAATAAAGAACTCATATCGGTTGCACCTGGGGGCTATGTGAACACCGGTTATGAGGGCGGCATTTTAGGCGCGCAGAAGATTAAAGATACGCCATTTGCAGTGACCTCCTTTACGCAGAAGACCATCCAAAACTATAGTGATTCGACACAGCCATTACCCAGTGTGTTGGTTAATACACCGTCGGTACGAACTACAGCAAGCACATTCTATGATGATTTTTCCATTCGTGGCATTAAACTCAATGGATATCAGCTATATTTGAATGGTATTCCTGGGTTATTTGAACAAGGGACAACTCCTACTAATTTTGTATCCCGCATCGATGTGACATCTGGACCTGCTATGGGAACCAATCTGGCGACATCTTCAGAGTCTGCTGGCGGGCTGGTGAATCTGGTATCAAAAAAAGCAGAAGCGACACCTGTTAGTGACGTGACATTGGGTTTTTCTGGTAAAAGTACATTTACTAAACAGTTGGATTTTGGCAGACGCTTCGGGGATAACCAGGAATGGGGAATTCGAGTTAATGCGCTGAATAGCAACGGTCAGACGGCAATTTCTGATGAACGTCGTAAGTCGAATAATATTTTTGTGAACGTGGATCATTCTGATGAACACAGCAAGACCAATGTTCTTTTCGGCTATGTAGATGACTCCGTGAGAAACAGCCTTCGCTGGTTTACTTTTGATAAAAATCTGAAAACCATTCCTTCAGCGCCAGATATTCATAAGAATTATGGTTTCAAAGCTTTGAAGTGGGAAGCAGATAAATGGATCGCGACAGTCAATCATGAACAGCGCATCAATAAGAATTGGGCTGCTTTTCTGAATGCTGGTTATGGCAAGTATGATATTTATAATCCATCTAACAGCGATTGGCGATATACGATTAAAGAGGATGGGACTTTCAAAGATGATGTTAGGAGAAATCCATTCGCTTATGATAACAGAACAATGCAGATCGGTTTCAGGGGAAAAGCTGTCACAGGAGAAGTTAAGCATCATTTGGTGTTTGCGTATGATAAAAATTGGCAAAAATACTATGGCTCTACTTCTTGGAAATTCGGAGAAGTAACCGGTACATTGAAAGATGGCATCTTGACGCAGCCGGATGCTGTGCCTGCGTATCCATATGCTAACCCATTCTTGAAGAGAAAGACCGTATACACTAGTTATAAAGCCATTGATAACATGGAAATCGGCAAATTCAATGTGATGTTGGGACTTACTAAGACAAATGTGACGAATGCCAGTGTGGGTAAAGATGCTGAAAAATCTGATGCACTGAGTCCTTTGTACGGTATTGTATACAAGCCTAATGATCAGTTCTCTTGCTATGTCAGCCATACCGAAAGCTTTGGTAAGGGCTCCCTGATTTCTGGTTCTCGATACTTAAATGACGGGCAGATTCTGGATCCAGCCAAAACGAAGCAGGATGAATTTGGTATTCGTTATGAAAATAATCGATTCATGACGAATTTATCCATTTTCAAGATCTCGAAAGCCAATGCCATGGATGTGCCTTCTGCAACGGCGGACAAATACTACAAAACCAATGATGGAGAGCAGGACTATAAAGGATTTGACCTGTCTATCACCGGGAAATTGACAGAAAAATGGAATCTGAATGCAGGCATGATGTATGTGAATGCCAAAATAGATAAATCTACTGGAGGCAAGTTGGATGGGCTCCGAATCAATGGTACGCCGGAATGGAGCGGACTGCTTGGGCTGGAATATAATCCCAATGAAGATGTCAGCATCTTTGGTCGCCTGATCTATAGTGGAAGTTACTATATCAATAATGAACTGCACAAACTTCCATCGTATGCCATGTTTGATTTGGGGGTGACCTATCATTCACATATTGGCAAGACCCCGGTGACATGGAATGCAATGGTATATAATCTCTTCGATAAAGATTGCTGGGAATCTTTGCCGGGAGGCGATAACTTGATCCTTTCCATGCCGAGATCCTATATGCTTTCTGCTACACTTCACTTTTAATTGACATAAGAAACAGCCTGCACTCTATGAGCAGGCTGTTTTCCGCATGGGAAAACCTATGAGACATACATATCTGGTGGCGGTCGCTGTGGTACTGATTTTGGGAGCTTTATTTCTTTGCATGAAATCGCCGTTCCTTACACCGACCAACACCACGCTCAAACAGGAAAATATTTCTCGTAAAGCCGTTACGATCACCACATACAACTCGAATCATGAGCTTGAAACAGAAACTTTCGACAAAGCTCCATCTCGGGTGATTGCAATCTGGCAAGGGCCGATTGAGACATTGCTGGCTTTGGGATTGGGGGACAGAATTGTGGCAGCAACTGGCGTGCCGTCTCCGGAATTTCTGCGTGCAGATTTGCGAGGTGACTATGAGAAGATTCTGTATCGTTCGTTTGACTCTTTGACTAAAGAGTCAGCTCTTGCTATGGAACCTGATTTTATTATCACCAGCTGGGAGTCCGCTTTCAGTGAAAAGCAGTTGGGAACGACATCCTTCTGGCATCAGCGGAAGGTGAAGACCTATATTGGCGAAATTCCCGTTTCCATGGCGGGAAATAGGACTCTGGAGCATGAGTACAAGGTCATTCTGGATCTGGGAAAAATATTTCGCGTAGAGAAAAGGGCGGAAAAGATCGTAAATGGGATGAAATCCCGCATGGAAGACTTGCAGGAGCAGGCGAATGCCAAGCAGGAAAAACCATCTGTTATGATTGTCCAGTATATGGGAAATAAGCTGGTTAACTGGGGTGATGAATATCTGCAGGCGGATATGGTGAGAAAATTGGGCGGTCGGCTACTGCTTCACACCAAGGGGCAGATCACAGAAGAAGAAATCCTATACCAGCAGCCGGATGTTATTTTCTTGATGATCAACGAGTGGGACTATGCCCATAAAGAAAACATTTTAAATGCGTTCATGAACAATCCCTCGTTAAACAGCCTGTCCTGTATTCAGCAACAGAGGGTTTATTTGCTCCCTTTATACGAAGGACAGTATAGCGGCGTAAGAACGGCGGAGGGGCTGGAGCATGTAGCCAAAGGATTGTATCATGATATAAGGTAGACATCAGGATTTCGCTTTTAGGCGTGAATTAAATCAGCGTTTCCATAGAGCAGAAGCCCTGCGCGTTGCAGGGCTTCTTTTATTTTTCGTTTGAGAGCGTGTGCTGGCTTTGGCGGCTTCATTGGAAAACAAAGCTCTTTACGATTTCTGTAAGAAAGGAATCTTTTCGAGGTCATCGGCAGGGGCAGGTGTTTCGGGAAGGAATGGCGTGCTGCGCCCTATCAGAACGTGACATATTTGATGAAAAAAGTAAAAATATGTACTTGGTTTTGACAGAGGGAAGATAAGATGAAAGGCACAAAAGAATGAAAGTGAATGATTGATAGAAAGGGCTATATGAGAGGAGCAAGATGGTATGTATCCTCTCTTCTGAGGGATATAATGTTCCGCATCACCTTATGAGTTTTTTTATGATGAGTATCATGAGGTGGCGCTTTTGGCTATGTGACAGGTCGCAGGTATAGAGAGGAGCGCATGAAGAGAATGTCCCGGAAAAATGGGGGCTGGGGCAGCTGTGGCATGATCCTTAGAATGACGGTGGATTTTCCATTGAGATCCTTTTTGCTTCTGCTTTTCTTAGAAATGTGGGAAAACCTCCTATAATGATGCCATTGGCATCGGACAGGCAGGTGGCATCGGGCACAGCACCTATGCCGTGATGGGCCTTTTCACGGATGCTCTCACGGACCGTGAAAATACACCGGAAAAGGATCTGTGGGCCAAAGGTTTCCATAGCAAAGAAAACATCGACGGTCTTGGATTTGATGGCGGCGGTCTCTCTCTGGATACCCAGTACAATGGCACTGTAGTCGGTATGGATCTCTATCAGAAAGACAATACCACTGCAGGCGCAGCCATCGCCTGTGCGGATGGGAATAGCAGCAGCTCTGATGGTGTCGCTTATACCAGAAATGATGCGATCTATCTGGGAGTTTCCTTATACGGTCTGAAAGACCTCGGAGGCTATCGTCTGGCAGCGGATCTCTCCTATGTGGGCGGCAGCCATGACATCACCCAGTACAATGCAGGCAAGGTCATCACCGCAAAACCGGATACCGAAGCATGGACCCTTGGTGTGAAAGCCATGAAGGACTATGATCTGGGAGCGGGCACCCTGACGCCCTATGCAGGCCTTCGCTACCTCCGTCTCACGACAGACCGCTACACCTCCAGCGCAGGTCTTTCCTATGACAAAGAAGACCAGGATCTCTTCCTCCTTCCGGTCGGGGCAGACTACTCCATCCATCTGACCCGCGGCAGCTGGGATGTCAAACCGTATGCAGGCCTTAGCTACATCTGGACCATGGGCGATAGAAATGCTGATCAGACCGTATCCTTCGGCACGGCATCGGATGTCTTCTCCTATGATGTGGCTGATGCAGGCAGCTTCCTTGGCAAAGTGGGAGTCACTGCCTCCAAAGGAGCCTGCACATTCGGCGTGGGCTATGCATACCAGACTGGCAGCAGCGCAGACAGCTCCACTTGGACACTGCAGGCTTCTTACGCCTTCTGATCTCATAACATCCTGTCATAAAACACCTTCTGATGAGTCTCTTATCTCACCGGAGGGTGTTTTTATTTACGGAAGTATGAGATGGAAAACAGGGCTTCTGCGTATGCCTTGGTGCTTCCTTGGGGGAAGGCGGATCTGCTGTGCGGATCACAGAGCCCTTTCTTGGATCAGCGTTTCCGTAAGCATCTATGCATTATTGTCATGGATGTATAGATTTCTATAGCGATTTGTAAAAATATAATTTAATACTTTACCAATGGGGGGGGCAATGTTATCATAATGCTATGAAAAGGAGTTTATTTTTACTTTTATCATGGTAATATCCGGGAGGGATAGGTATGAAGAAAGAAACAAAGAAACTCATTGCCGCTGGTATTGTGATGGCATTAAGCTGCGGCGCATGGGGAAGCGTGTCGGCGCAGGACTGCATTCGGGTCACTCAGGAATCTGAATCTAAAACGATTACTGGAACTGATATAGTATTTGATCAGAAAACGGAAAATGCTCCAGAAAATAGCAAAACATCCATGTATGTAGCAAATGGGAAAATTGATATTAAGGCAAATGTATTATCCTTTGCTGGGGTTATTCCCGCTAAAACACCGTCGGGAGAAGTTAATTGGGATGGAACAGCTTATACTGCTGGTTGGATGAACGGTAATGGTACTATCAATATTGATGTTGAAGAATTGCGCATAGGCGACAAAGATCATGATGATCGTGGATTTCGCATGCAGCAATCCAACAATCAATTGAATATCATTGCCGATAAGATTATTTCTTACACGGGAGATGGCTTTATCAATGCGCAGGGAGATCCAGGAACATCGGTGGCAAATATAGGTACAGCAGATCATCGTGTCGGTTATTTCGAAGCACATACCACTTTCGGCAAGGATGACTACGGAGTAGCCATTTTGCAGGCCAATGAAGGGAATACGGTCAATCTCTATGCGGATAAAGCGATCCTGGATGGCTCTACCAATAAAAATGGCGGCGTCATTGGTACAGGTGGCTTCGGAACGGTCAATGTGGATACAAAAGACTTGACCATTGATGGGAACATCTGCGGTACCTATGGCGGAAGAAATGATCCTGATAAAAAGGCTTCTTTGAATATCGTGACAGACACCTTAGATATGAAAGGCGATGTGAATATTGGTTCTGCTGGTTCAGGCAGCAGCAATTTCTCCAGAGACACAGAAGTCAGTATCACAGCCAATACATCCGCTGTGATTAAGGGGAATATCAATGTTGTCGGCAATCAAAGTAATAAGGAAAATAAAAATGATTCCAGTACATTGAATATCACTTTCAATGGCGACTCCAAGATTATTGGTGAGATCAATGTCAATGGCTCTGATGCAGATAAGGCTTCACAGGATGTTACCGTGAACCTTGGTGGTACGGGGAACATGACGGCGTCCAGTGGTGTCTATAATGTTGACAACAATGCCAATGTGAACTTCACCGGCGGTCAGTGGGCAATCAATGCATGGAATACCGCAGAAGGAAAGGATGCAGGCAATGCCGCTGTAAAATCTGGGGCTTCTGTCGATGTCAATGGGGCATCGATGAAGGTGGGAAATCTGGAAACAGCAGGTACGCTGAATTTGAAATCCAAAGACGGTAAAGCGGCTGATATTTCTGCTAAAACGCTGAAAGGTGCAAATGGTACCGTGACAACCGACAGCCTTGAGAATAAGATTCAGGCAGAAACCAGTGAGGCGACTGGTCTGACGGTCAAAGGGAATGGGGATATTGCAGACCAGATCGCTGCGGATGCCTCGAAGGCTGATGTACTGGCGAATGTGGTCACCAGTGGCAACGGTGATGCTGCGAAGTCCGCAGTCTCTAACATTGAAGCCGATGCAGGTGTGATCAGCGGTGGTTTCCGTGCTACGGTGAAAGCAGATGGCGGCATCGAAAAGCTCACGGAGTTCGTGAATACATCCAACCAGGCGGTCAGCAGCATGGTGAACCTTTCCCTCATGACCTGGCGTCAGGAAAACAACGACATGAATAAACGTCTTGGCGAAGTACGCGCAAGCGAAGGCAATCAGGGCATCTGGGCTCGTATGGCGCGCGGCCAGTCTAAGTACGGCGCGCAGGGCATCAAGAACCAGTACAACTACTACCAGCTCGGCTATGACAGCAAGATTTCCGATGACTGGATCCTGGGCGGTGCCTTCACCTACACTGACGGGGACAGCAGCTATACCAATGGCAGCGGCACGAATAAGCACACCGGCTTTGCGGTATACGGCAGCAACCTTAGAGATGACGGCAGCTTCATCGACCTCATTGCGAAGTATGCACACATGAAGAATGACTTCGACGTGAATGGCGGCGTAGGCAGCGGCGACTACAGCACGAATGGCCTCTCCTTCTCCGCGGAATACGGCAAGCGTTTCCAGCAGGAAGGCTACTGGATCGAACCGCAGGCGGAACTGACCTACGGCAGAGTTTCCTCGGCAGACTTCACGACGGAGAGAGGAGCGAAGGTCCATCAGGACAGCATGGACAGCCTCGTAGGCCGTCTCGGCTTCTCGCTCGGCAAGGATATCAAGCAGGGCAATGTATACGTCCGCGCGTCCTACCTCTATGATTTCCAGGGCGACACCTCCGTGACGATGTCTAAGGACGGAGCAGCGACCTCCTTCAAGACCGACCTCGGCGGCGGCTGGTGGGAATTCGGCGTCGGCACGAACCTTGACCTCGGCCATGATACCCATTTCTATCTGGATGTAGAAACCACCGCAGGCGGCGATGTCGATACGCCGTGGCAGTGGAATGCAGGGGTACGCTACTCCTTCTGATGATCCCCGCAGGGGCAGATACGGGTAAGCCGGAAAGACGACTGCCCTGACGGCAAATGGATACGTAGGCGACATGGTTCATTCATGTACATCTATCAAAGCAGCCTCTCATGGGAAGTATCTCATGAGAGGCTGCTTTTTTGCACCGCCGCAGGCTGCTTCTCATCACCTGTCTGAAATCATGCACTGCTTGCGGCAGAGGAGCCCTTGCTGTGAATAAACAAGCGTGGGATCGGATAAGGATATCATTCGACTTTTGGCGTAAAATTTTCCCGTGCAGGACAAAAACATGATATAATGATGGTCGACTAATGGCAGGCGGCTGCGGGCTGCCTGATGGAACAGGGGTGTATGTATGCATTTTCAGGATGAATTGACCATCGATATGACGCATTTTTCCGGCGAGGGCTGGGGGATCACGGAGGAGGAGATCGATGCCTGCAAGGAGCGCATCCGTGAGGCGGCGCTTTCTGTGGAGCGGCTTCGGAAGAGCGGGAAGGGGCCGGACGGCAGTCTCGTGCTTTTCCCGCATCTGCCGTATCTTCTGGAGGAAGAGATCCTGATCTCCAAAGAAGAGAGGGAGAGGCTGCTTGCGCTCTCGAAGCTGGCGAAGGAGCAGGATATCGTGGTGTCGATCGGTATCGGGGGCTCGTATCTTGGAAATCAGGTGCTTTTTGATCTGTTCTGCGGACAGTACTGGAATCTGATGACGAAGGAGGAGCGCCACGGGTATCCGCAGCTGTACTTTGCGGGGCAAAATCTGGATCCGGTGAGTCTTCTCTCGCTGGTGGACCGTATCCGGCGGAGCTCGCAGACGGCGTGGTGGAAGCACAAGGTACTGCTGGTCGTGAATTCGAAGTCCGGGACGACTTTGGAGCCGGTCATGGCAGAGCGGGCGCTGCGTGAGATGCTGGGGAAGTTCTGCGAGGTGAGCGTCATCGCGGTGACGGACAAGGAGAAGGGGGCGCTGCGTCCTCTGGCGGAGAAGAATGGCTGGCCGTGCTTCACAGTGCCGGATGGCATCGGCGGACGTTTCAGCGTTTTCTCTCAGGTGGGGCTGGTCTTTGCGATGCTTTCGGGGATCGATATCCGGGATTTCCTGGCGGGGGCGAGGATGACGGAAGAGGCTTGCCGCAGTCTTTCGCTTTCGGAGAATCCGGCGCTGCAGCTGGCGGTCCGTAAGTATCTGGCGCGGGAAAATCATGGTGTCGATGCGGAGATCATCATGCCGTATGGGGACAGTCTCCGCTCGCTCGGATGGTGGTATGCACAGCTTCTGGGTGAGTCTTTGGGCAAGGCGCTCACGGTCTCCGGGGAAGAAATCCACTATGGCCGTATCCCGGTCGCGGCGGTGGGGACGACGGATATGCATTCGTTGACGCAGGAGCATCAGGAGGGGAAACGGAATAAGCTCGTGCAGTTCATCACGGTCAGGGAATCGCGGGAAGACGCGGATATCCTCTGTGATGAGGGAAAAGAGCGCGGCCCGGTCCCGCTTTCCTATATGATGCGTGCGGCGCAGCGCTCGGATGAGGAGGCGCTGGCCCATGATGGCCGCATGAGCTGTGATCTCATCATGAGAAGGTGTACGCCTTTCCATGTGGGGGCGCTCATGTATTTTCTCTTCCTCACGATCGCCTACGAGGGGGCGCTTGCGGGCGTCAATGCCTATGACCAGCCGGGGGTGGAGAGTTATAAGAAGATCCTCCATGCGGATCTGAAAGAGTATATCGTGAAGCATAAGAAGTGACTAGGGACTGGTGGCTGGTGACTAGTGGCTAGGGATTAGGGATTAGGAATAAGGGAGTAGGAATAAAAAACCGCAGCGACGTTGCCGTTGCGGTCTTTTGCGCGCTAAGGAAAGGCGGATTCATTGCAGAGTATAATCGGAAAGGGGACATTGGCAGCAGGCGGCTTTCTCGTAACGTCATTTCGAGCGAAGTCGAGAAATCTTCCTTGCCCTGCGGTTATCCATGTCAGTGTGAAAATGAAAATCGACGTCTTTGTGTTTCGTTTCCCTGCTGTATCACGTCGGCCGTTTATGGGTCTGCCAGAAAGATCCCTCGGCTGCGCTCGGGATGACGAAACGGGGAGCGGATGGTTTCTCATTCGTTTTCAGATCGCTGCCATCCATCCGCTTCCTTCAGTGTGTCCCTCTTCAACGAGTTCACAGCGGGGAGGAATGCCCGAAGGACTGCGGAGAGCGTTCTTCTCGTATCGTCGCAGAGTATAATCGGAAAGGGGGGCATTGGCAGCAGGCGGCTTTCTCGTAACGTCATTTCGAGCGAAGTCGAGAAATCTTCCTTGCCCTGCGGTTATCCATGTCAGTGTGAAAATGAAAATCGACGTCTTTGTGTTTCGTTTCCCTGCTGTATCACGTCGGCCGTTTATGGGTCTGCCAGAAAGATCCCTCGGCTGCGCTCGGGATGACGAAACGGGGAGCGGATGGATTCTCACTCGTTTTCAGATCGCTGCCATCCATCCGCTTCCTTCGGTGTGTCCCTCTTCAAAGATTTCTCGCTCGCGCTCGAAATGATGATACGGGAGTATCACCCCTAATCCCTAGCCACTAGTCACCAGCTACTTCTTCAAGTACGGCACGACGGCGCTGCCGTGGGGGATGATATTGATGGCGTAGTCTGTCTTGCCTTCGCCTTCGAGCTGCTTCTGGGCGAGCTGCCAGGCTTCTTCGACAGTGGCGACGGGGATCTGGTGGGTCTTTTCGCGGAGGATGTCGAAGTTTTCCGGACGGGTGACGATGTAGACGGTGTGGGTGAGGGCGGTGTTCAGATTTTCAAAGGCGACGAAGAAGGGGATGGTGAAGCAGTCGCGCAGGCCTTTTTCCATATCGACCAGGTTCTTGTACTTGAAGCTGCCGAGGTAGGCGGCGGGTTCCATGATGTCTTCGGCTTCGATCATGGTGATGATGATGCCGCCTTTCTTGGTGGCGATCTCAGCCGTGGTGTAGCACTTGGTTCCCTGATACAGGTTCGTGTCCTTCGGATAGCCGCCGGCGGAGACGATGGTGACGTCGGCCTGCTGCTTCATCGGGACTTTCTGGAGGCGGTAGGTCTCCTTCGTGCCTTCGAGCCATGCTTCGTAGGGGTCGCCGCCGACCATGGAGGAGATGCGGCCTTCTTCATTGATGATGGAGTGGACGAGGAAGCAGGGGTGTACCATGTCGCAGGCTTCCTGCATGTCGCTGGATACGGGATTTCCTTCGATCTTTAAGAGCTTGGCGTCAGGGTTGAGGCCGCTGCCGAGGGTAGCTCCGAGGGCGTGGCAGTGGTTCTGCTGAACGGTGTCGAAGCCGGCAACGCCAGGGAGGATGAGCTTGCGGCCGCCGCCGAAGCCGGCCATGTCGTGGGTGGAGACGGCATTGATGAGGATGACCTTGTCCGCATCTACGACGCGCTTGTCGATCCAGACTTCGGTGCCGAGGGTGGTCTTTCCGAGGTAGGTCTGCTGGGATTTGTCGGTGGAGATATGCTGGTACATGGTGATGCGGCGGGCGACTTCTTCGCCGACGCAGGTGATGTTCTCTTCGTCGGTGTGGGGGCGATGGGTGCCTTGCGCGAAGACGATATAGATGTCCTTGTCGGGAATGCCGGCGAGGTTCAGTTCGTCTACGACGTAGATCAGAAATTCGGAGGCGCGGTTCCAGGCGCGGGTGATGTCGGCGACGACGAGGCAGACTTTGTCGCCGCTCTTTACGACTTCCTTCAGCGGGGCGCTGCCGATCGGGCTTCGCATAGCAGCAAGGGTCGCTTCTTTGACGTCGCAGGCGGGTGTCGGGACGCCTTCCAAGATGTCAGAAATATGGTCTTCCGGCAGCATGACGGACTGCACGCCGCGGCCGAATGCGAGTTTGAATTCTTTCATGGATGAGATCCTCCTTGGTGGTATGGAAATGGGTATGTCGTCTCATTATAGCATGAATGGGGAGAGGGAATGAGAAATGAGAAATGGTGGTGGCGGCTTCGCCGCGATCCTTCGACTCAGGTCGCAGCTGTTCTGGCATTCGTTATCTCACATACGACGTTTCTCGCCGCTCAGGATGACGAAACGGGGCGATGCCCGAAGGTGGCAGTCAAGTCCCTAGTCCCCAGTCCCCAGTCCCTAGTCCCTAGTCACTAACTATCCCCATCGTATGCCTAATGGGCGCGGCTTGTCAACGATTTTTCAAGATAGCAGGTTTCCCGCTTTGGGGTTCTAAACATCGACCGCTTGCTCGCGAATGACAAAGATTTCTCGGCAACGCTTTCAATGACAATGTGGGAGTCTGACGTCTCTTAGTCTTCCAGTCTTCTGGTCACCAGTCACTGGCTACCAGTCCCCAGTCACTTATTATTTCTGAATTTCCTCTTTCCAAACGATTTCCTTCCATGATATAATACGAATTACACACTTCATAGGAAGGTCCGAAGTCGGGCGAGGCAGCTAGCGCTGTTTTCGCTCGGCTTTTTTTGTAGGAGAGAAGGAATGGGCATGAAAAAATGGAGAGATCTGCCAGAGGCGCAGGGGCTGTATGACCCCAGACATGAACATGATGCTTGCGGGATCGGCTTTGTGGCGAATATCCGCGGCGAGCGCTCGTATGGCATTGTCGATGATGCTTTGAAGATCCTGGAGAATCTGAAGCACAGAGGCGGCGAGGGCGCAGACCATAAGAGCGGGGATGGTGCGGGGATCCTGACGCAGATCCCGCATGATTTCTTTCATCGCGAGTGCGAGGTGCTGGGCTTTTCGCTTCCGCCGGAGGGAGAGTACGGTGTCGGCATGATTTTTGCGCACCGCTATGAGGATTTCCGCAAGGAGCAGATGAGGGTCTTCGAGGAGATCGTGAAGGAGGAAGGACAGACGGTCCTTGGCTGGCGTGAGGTGCCGATCGATGAGAGCATCATCGGTGAGGCGGCGCGCTCGATCCGTCCGCGTTTTCTGCAGGTCTTCATCGGCAGGAATCCATCGCTTCGGGATCAGATGGATTTCGAGCGCAAGCTCTACATCATCCGGCGGCTCGCGGAGAAGAAGATCATTCCGCTCTCGGAAGGCATGGGGACGGATTTCTATATCGCCAGCCTGTCCTCGCGCACGATCGTGTACAAGGGGATGCTGACGAGTGAGCAGCTGCGCCATTTCTATCTGGATCTGTCGGATCTGGACTATAAGACGGCGATGGCGATGGTGCATTCGCGTTTTTCGACGAATACATTCCCGAGCTGGGCGCGCGCTCATCCGAACCGCTACATCGTCCACAATGGGGAGATCAATACGATCAAGGGGAATATCAACTGGCTGAATGCGCGTGAGAGCAAGTCGCGCCCGTCGAACGATCCGGAGCTGGTGAAGGCTTTTCCTGTCGTCGATGACACGGGGAGCGACTCGGCGATGTTTGATAACTGCCTGGAGTACATCCACATGGCGGGGCATTCGCTGGCTCATGCGATGATGGTCATGATGCCGGAGCCGTGGGAGAAGGATCCGGCGATGGATGAGGAGAAGAAGGCGTTCTACCGGTATCACAATTTCATGATGGAGCCATGGGACGGCCCGGCGGCGATGTGCTTCTGCGATGGCGTGTCCATCGGCGGGATGCTGGATCGCAATGGTCTGCGTCCGGCGCGCTACTATGTCATGAAGGATGACCGTGTCATCCTGTCTTCGGAAGTGGGGGCGGTGCCGGTCGATCAGGAGAATGTGCTCTACAAAGGACGCCTCGAACCGGGCAAGCTCTTCCTCATCGATACGGCGCAGCAGCGCATCATCAGTGATGAGGAGATCAAGCACACGATGGCGAAGGCGCATCCCTATGCGAAGTGGTGCGAGGAGCATCTGCTCGATCTGAAGGATCTGGTGAAGGAGGAGAAGGAGCCGGAAGTGCCGGAGGATCTCCTTCTCGAGCAGAAGAATTTTGGCTATACGGTCGAGGATCTGCGCGATATCCTGACGCCGATGGCGGAGAACGGCAAGGAGCCGATCGGCGCTATGGGGATGGACTCGCCGCTCGCGGTCCTGTCGGAGACGCCGCAGCTGCTCTACGACTATTTCCAGCAGAATTTCGCACAGGTCACGAATCCGCCGATCGACGGTGTCCGTGAAAGGATCGTGACCTCGTCCTCGGTCGTGATCGGCAATATGGCCAATATCATGGATCCGGATGAGAAGGGAACGGCGGCGCTCTTCATCGACCGTCCGCTCATCACGAATGAGGAAATGGAAGTCATCAAGCATCTCAAAAGCAGCCAGCTGAAACCGGTCGTGCTTTCGCTGCTCTATCCGGCAGCCGGCGGCGGCCGCGCGATGGAGAAGGCGCTCCATGACCTTTTCGCAGCCGCGCTCGCTGCGGTGAGGGATGGGAAGAATATCCTGATCCTCTCTGACCGCGGTGTCGATAAGGATCACATGGCGATCCCGGCGCTTCTCGCTTCGGCGGGGCTGCACAATGATCTCATCCGTGAGAAGGTGCGTCCGGATGTCGGTATCATTCTGGAGTCGGGCGAGCCGCGTGAGATCCATCATTTCGCCGCGCTGATCGGTTTCGGTGTGACGGCGATCAATCCGTATCTGGCGCTGGAGACGGTGAAGGATCTCGCGGACAAGAACCGCCTGCACGGCAAGAGCGCGAAGGAAGCGCTCGCAAACTACCTCACGGCAGCGGTGAACGGTATCCTGGGCGTCATGAGCAAGATGGGGATCTCCACCGTCAAGAGCTACCACGGCGCGCAGATCTTCGAAGCTGTCGGCATCGGCAAGGAGGTGGCGGAGAAATATTTCGGCGGCATCACCTCTCCGATCGGAGGCATTGGTTTAAAGGAGATCGCCAAGGAAGCCGAGATGCGCCACGAGGCGGCGTACGAGGGGACCAAGGGACTCTCCTCCGGCGATGTCTATATGTATCATAGAAATGGCGACGAACCGCACATCCTGACTCCGGAGGCCATCCGCCTTCTGCAGCGGGCATGCCGCACGGGAAGCTATGAGGTCTACAAGGAATTTGCGAAGGTGGTCAATGAGCCGCTCATCCGTCTTCGTGACCTTCTGGAATTCAATTACCCTGCCGGATGCAGCATCCCGATCGAAGAGGTCGAGAGCGTGGACTCCATCGTGCATCATTTCCGTACCGGCGCGATGAGCTATGGCGCACTCAGCAAGGAAGCCCATGAGTGCATCGCGAAAGCCATGAATGCCCTCGGCAGCCGCAGCAACACCGGTGAAGGCGGCGAGGACACCGAGCGTTTCGCGCCGCTCCCTGACGGCTCTTCGGTCAATGACGAGATCAAGCAGGTATCGACAGCACGATTCGGCGTCACGGGGAATTACCTCGTCCACGGCAAAGAGATCCAGATCAAGTGCGCGCAGGGGGCCAAGCCCGGCGAAGGCGGACATCTTCCGGGCAGCAAGGTCGATCCGGCCATCGGCAAGACGCGCCACTCCACCCCGGGCGTAGCCCTGATCTCGCCGCCGCCGCACCATGATGTCTACTCCATCGAAGATCTGGCAGAGCTTGTCTTCGACCTGAAGAATGCCAACCACAAGGCGGAGATCAATGTCAAGCTCACCGCCGGTGCCGGTGTCGGTACCATTGCGGCCGGTGTCGTCAAGGCGAAAGCCGACGGTGTCACCATCAGCGGCTACGATGGCGGCACGGGGGCATCGCCTAGGACCAGCATGCGCCATGCGGGACTTCCATGGGAGCTTGGACTTTCCGAAGCGCAGCAGGTCCTCCTCCTGAATCAGCTCCGCGACCGCGTGAAGCTCGAAACGGACGGCAAGCTCCTGACCGGCCGGGATGCGGCCATCGCCTGCCTCTTGGGCGCGGAGCTCTTCAGCTTCTGCACTGGGCCGCTCATCGCGATCGGCTGCCAGATGTTCCGCGTCTGCAACAAAAATACCTGCCCCTTCGGTATCTGCACGCAGGATGAGAAGCTCAGGAAACGCTTCGCCGGCAAGCCCGAGTATGTGATGAACTACATGCGCTTCGTCGCAGAAGACCTGCGTGAGATCATGGCGCACCTCGGCTTCCACAAGCTCGAAGACATGGTGGGCCGAAGCGATCGCCTGAAGCAGAAGAGCTTCACCGGCAGCAAGAAGGCAGATACCCTCTCTCTCGATGCCCTGCTCTTCCGTCCGTATACAGACATCACCGTTGGTCACCATTTCATGAAGGCACAGGATCATGAGATCGAAAAGACCCTCGATATGGCCAAGCTCGTCCGCATGTGCAAGCCGGCTCTCGACGAGCAGAAGCGCGTCATCGCAAAGCTCTTCATCAAGAACACCGACCGCGTCACCGGCACCATCCTTGGCAGCGAGATCTCCCGCCGCTACGGCGATGAAGGACTGCCCGAAGACACCATATCCCTCTCCTTCGTCGGCTCTGCGGGACAGAGCTTCGGCGCCTTCATCCCGAAGGGCCTGACGCTCACCCTGGAAGGCGATGCGAATGACTACGTCGGCAAGGGCTTTTCCGGCGGCAAGATCATCATTTATCCGCCGAGAGAAGCCACCTTCCGTGCGGAAGACAATGTCATCATCGGAAACGTCGCCTTCTTCGGCGCGACAAGCGGGGAAGCCTTCGTCTCCGGCAAAGCCGGGGAACGCTTCTGCGTCAGAAACAGCGGTGCGACCGTCGTCGTCGAAGGCATCGGCAACCACGGCTGCGAATACATGACCGGCGGCAAGGTCATCATCCTCGGCGAGACGGGCAAAAACTTCGCAGCCGGTATGTCCGGCGGCGTCGCTTATGTGCTCGACCTCGATGAACGCCTGTGCAATCAAGAGCTGATCCATTTGGAACCGCTCACGGACAAAGAGGAGATCGCAAGCGTCAAGAAGCTGATCGACGCTCACTACCTCTCGACCAGAAGCCGCAAGGCGGAATCCATCCTTGCACGCTGGGATGTCTACTACTCCCGCTTCACCAAGGTCATCCCGAAGGAATACGAGGCCATGGAAGAAGCGATCAGGACAGGTATGGCCGAAGGCCTCACACGCGAAGAAGCCATCAGAAAAGCGTATGATAAGAAGTTTGGAAAATAGTGACTAGTGACTAGTAGCTAGGGATTAGTGGCTGGGGATTAGGGATTGAAAATCTCTTTATCCTGTATCATCACCTCCTTCCTTTGGAAGGAGGTGCCCCGAAGGGGCGGAGGTTGGCGGCGCAGCGCCTGCAGCGGAGGTCCCACGTCATATCCATGACCCTCAAAGGCGATGCCCATTAACGGGCATCGCCTTTTTGATTGCCAAGCATACCCCGGCTGTATTATACTTGAGGATGGATACATAGCGATGATACCAAAAGAGAAATGGTGACGGCAGCTTCGCCGTCCATAGAAGAAGGGCGATGCCCGATCCCATTTTTTGTGACGGACGATCGACCTTTCATCGTCCGCCCATCTGAATTACGGAAGAAAGGAGGGATACCATGGGACTATCGATCAAAGACATCCTGCTCTTGGACTACTTCGATGGCAAGCCGGCGCACCACAAGGTGCCACCCTATAAAGAGAGCATCTACGGGCGTGATGCGAATGACCGCATCGGAGAGCTTTTTGATGACGGCTGGATCCGCATGAGCCGTCCGCAGGAGACGCTCACCATGCTGCCGGACAAAGCGCTCTCTGATTTCCTCAAACGATACGATCTCTCCGGTGAAGGCACACATGCCGAGCTCGTGGGCCGTGTCATCGCCAAAGTGCCGGAGAAGGACTATGCTCATGGCGTCCCGAAGATCTACGTCCTTACCAAGGAAGGGCAGGCGGAGGTCGGACACCACATGGCCTACGTACTGAACGTCCGTGAGAACTACGGTCTGACCGAGGGCGAGATCGGTGAGTCGCAGACCGCTCTCTCCGCCCGCGGCGAGTCCTACACCGCCCGCGGCATCCTTTACCGCGCTTTTCAGCAGAAGATCTCCCTCTACACCATGGCAGGGGAATGGTCGAAGCTGCGCAACATGTACTATACCGTGGCGAATTTCTACATCCGCATCAAGCACAATGACTATGCACTGCCCTACCTTTACCTCGTCTTCTTCATGGATATGTCCGGTATGGGCAATAAGAACAACCTCGTGCCCTACGAGAACCTTTTCCCGACGCAGAAGGGCATGATCCTGCTCATGGATGAGATCAGGAAAGGTCTGCACATGACGATGGACGATGTGAAAGGTTCCTTCCTCTCCTCCATCGCCCGCATGGCGCCATCGCTGCCCTTCTCCTACTTTTCCCCGCAGGTCATGGCCTCCATGCTGCTCGAACGTCTCCGCGGCATTGATTTCAACGGCACGAAGTACATCTGCGACAGAAATGTCCCGGATCCTTCCTCGGGGGCGTACCACTATGTCCCCTACGGCCGGAGCGAAGCCCGCCCCGCCGCCCGCACCCATCATATCGTGAAGCCGAAGATCATGGCGCCTCCGGTCCTGCGGATGCCCACCTTCACTGCGCCCGCCCCCTTTTGCCCGAGCGAGGCCGGAAAGCCCAAGGAAGCTCCCGCGCAGGAGATCGAGAAACCGGCTCCGCCCAAAGAAGAAAAAAAGGAGAAAGGGATTCTCGCAAAGATCAGAAAGCTGTTTTGACTGGTGACTAGTGACTAGTGACTGGGAGATTAGGAGACTGGGAGACGGCAGAAACTCTTGCGCTGTCATTTCGAGCGTCAGCGAGAAATCTTTGCTATTCGCGCTCAATCGGATGATGTCAGAAAATCTCAAACGGGAAACCTGTTATCCGCCGACTTTCGGGCATCGCCCCGTTTCGTCATCCTGAGCGGCGAGAAACGTCGTATG
>ERZ1031467.92-NODE-92-length-21818-cov-11.337178_pt1 | contig 21818 bp, 17 predicted proteins | sample MGYA00517105_ERZ1031467 | MGnify/ENA primary metagenome ERZ1031467 (study PRJEB33719, sample SAMN04261155) | wastewater metagenome | biome: rural village; feature: human; material: feces | host: Homo sapiens | place: El Salvador | collected 2013-01-07 ...
GCACATCGCTGAGGTTCTTCATCATCTTGGCTATCTTCTTCTGTTTGAAGGTAGTCATCGGTTCCATCTCCTCCTTCGTATGAAAGTGATCGGAACGCAGCTTGACAAAAAGGTTTCTCTGTAAAAAATCCATCGTGTATTCATTTAAAAGTTAAACAATTGGCAATAAGCTACTTTCTTCCTAGCTATATCGCTTCGGGTAACGAAATAGTATCGAAAACAGTGCAGCTAAACCGATAGCCAGAGGATAATAGAGGTATGGAAGGATATCCATCGGACTCAGATTGGCAAGACCTGCTGCTAGAAGCATCTGTACTCCGTAGGGTATCAAGCCCTGAACCGTACAGGAGAAAGTATCGAGGATGCTGGCTGCCTTACGGTTATCTACTCCAAACTTGTCACCGATCTTCTTGGCTATGTTGCCTACGGTAAGGATGGCAACCGTATTGTTGGCTGTACATACATTGACCATGGAAACCAGTGCTGCAATAGACAGTTCGGCTCCTCGCTTGTTACTGACGTGAGCCGTAATCTTGTCGATGATATAATTGATACCGCCATTCTCACGGATGATTTCGAGCATGCCACCCGCCATCATTGCGATGATGACCAGTTCGCCCATACCGATGATTCCGTTACCCATGGCCGAAAACCAGCCGAAGAGATCGTAACCTCCGGTAGCACCCAGAAGCTGACAGCTTACACCAATCACACCACAGAGCAATGTTCCCATCGTAAGAACCGCCATCACATTCATACCCGCCACAGCAGTGACAAGCACTACCAGATAAGGGACTACCTTGACATATTCTACCTTCGGAATATCAGTAGGTGCCTGCAGACCGATACCCATCACGGCATAAATAGCCAGTACAATAACGGCGGCAGGTACTACGATAAGAGAGTTGACACGGAACTTATCGCTCATCTTGCAATTCTGAGTCTGGGTAGCTACTACCGTGGTATCAGAGATAAAGGAGAGATTGTCTCCAAAGTAAGCTCCACCAACGATGATAGCTGTCATCATACCTGTATTAACGTCCATGGAGTGGGCGAGTCCCGCAGCTATCGGAACAAGTGCCACAACGGTACCTACGCTTGTTCCGATGGATACGGAGATAAAGCAGGCTGCCAAAAACAGTCCCGGCAGAATCATGCTTGCCGGAAGAATGCTGAGTGCAAGATTGACCGTTGCATCGACAGCTCCCATCGCCTTAGCCGAAGCTGCGAAGGAACCTGCCAATACATATATCCACAACATGAGCATCAGATTGTTGGCGCCGGCACCCTTGCTATAGGTATCTACACGACTCTTGATGGGCATACCACCAGAAATCGCTATGGCATAGATACTGGAGATCATGAATGCCACGGTGAGCGACAAATTGGTATCCTTATGACTGGCATCTACCGAATAGACGGTGAACGCCACGATGAGGACAATCAACAAAAACAATGGCGACAACGCCAACAATCCTTTCTTATTACTCATGTTTCTTTTTAAGTTATTACAATGTTACTCCATTCTTGAAAATGGAAATCTCTCGATAGCCGTTGTACTCGTTGCGAGCTTAGATCTGCGTTCTGCGGTAGAAATCGATATTCTCCTTCATCAGCAGCTCAATAGGCATGTAGTTCACCGGATTCACCTTCTTCTTGAGAACGATGGCACGGAAGAGGGTATCCACGCAATAGTAGCCCTGCATATAGGCATGCTGTGCGATGAGGAACGAGATGCTGCCTTCGCGCAGACATTTCGCATTCTTGCCCACCATATCATAACCCATGATCTGTACATCACGGCGATTGGACTTAAGCAGATAATCTCCCACGATATGCGCCTTCGATGTCAGTGTTATACAATGATGTGTAGCAGGATGTTCATCAAAGTACTGACCCAGCATCTTCTGGTATTCGTTGCGGGTTCCATTGAGCGGAAGATCAAGCACATTGATGACAATCTGTGGGAAATGATCGTGCATATAATGCCGGAATCCCACCTCACGGTTATCCTGCTGCTTGCTGACCACATGACCATCCTTGGTCTGTCTCATCAGCATCACCTCTTTCTCATTGCCCGCAAGCATCATCAGCATCTTGGCTGCAAAATAGCCAGAGCAGAACGAATCCTGTCCATAGAAGGAGAGAGGGCGCAAGTCTGGCATATAAGAATCGAGCAGGATAAATGGAATACCCTTTTGATGCAACTGGTCTGTAAAACCACGTGTCACTTCCAAAGATGATGGTACTATGATAACTCCCTCCGGTTTGGCATCAAGAATCTCTTCTGAAACAGCCTTGAAAGAATCCTCATTGGAACGCTCATAGAATCGAATCTCTAAATCAATATGGAAATCCCGGCGCTGGTCTTCGCACTTCCTTGCACCTTCTTCTATCTCTTCCCAATAGGCTTCCGACTCATGCTTCGGTATCAGAAGATAAAAAGTATAAGCCTTGTTGTATGCCAATGCACTGGCATACATATTAGGTTGATAATTCATTTCCTTGAGCGCTTGTTCCACCTTCTCACGAGCCGGCTTCGACACGTTCGGGCGGTCGTGGAGCACACGGTCCACTGTTCCTACAGATACGCCTGCTCTTTCGGCGATATCCTTGATTCTGATTCTTTCGGCCATTGTTTTTAAGTTTATGGTTTGAGCACATCTCACGTACATTATTATATAATAACTGTGCGCACAAACTGTGCTTTTTTACTATGTTTTGTTGAACTGCTGGTTTGTGTGCGGTCACACCATCAGCATTCGGGCGCAAATATACAACATTTTTTTGAATTGTGCGAATGCACAGCTCTTTTTTTGCACAAAAAACGAAAAAAAAGGAGAAAAAAAGGAAAAAAGTGAGAAAAATACGAAAAAATAGGGCGATAAATGAAAAAAACTGCGATTAAATTTTGGTATTCGAGAAATTATAGCTATTTTTGCCAACGGTTACGGACAACTACAATAAAAAATTGTCTATTAGTAAACAAACAATAAAAACAAAGAAATTAAAACTATCAAACAATGGCAAAGATTGTAACATTAGGCGAGATTATGCTTCGTTTGTCACCAGAAGGCAACGATCGTTTCATCCAGAGTGAGTCACTTCGCATCATCCCTGGTGGTGGTGAGGCTAACGTTGCTGTTAGCCTTGCTAACTATGGTCACGATGCATATTTCGTATCAAAGTTGCCAAAACACGAGATTGGCCAGATTGCAGTAAATGGTCTTCGTCGTTATGGCGTCAATACTGAGTTTATCGCCCGCGGTGGTGATAGAGTAGGTCTCTACTATGCAGAGACAGGTGCTTCTATGCGCCCATCCAAGGTTATCTACGACCGCGCTCACAGCGCTATCGCAGAGGCTGATCCTTCTGATTTCGACTTTGATAAGATCATGGAGGGTGCTCAGTGGTTCCACTGGAGCGGAATTACTCCTGCTATCAGCGACAAGGCTGCAGAATTGACCAAGTTGGCTTGTGAGGCAGCTAAGCGTCATGGCGTAACAGTATCTGTTGACCTCAACTTCCGCAAGAAGCTCTGGACATCAGAGAAGGCTATCTCTGTGATGCGCCCATTGATGCAGTATGTAGATGTTTGCATCGGTAACGAGGAAGATGCTCAGCTTTGCCTGGGCTTCAAGCCTGATGCTGACGTAGAAGGCGGAAAGACTGATGCTGAGGGTTACTATGGCATCTTCAAGAGTATGATGGAAGAGTTCGGCTTCAAGTATGTCGTTTCTACGCTCCGTGAGTCTTTTTCTGCTTCTCATAATGGCTGGAAGGCTCTTATCTATGATGGTAAGGAGTTCTATCAGAGCAAGCACTACGACATCAACCCTATCATCGACCGCGTGGGTGGTGGTGACTCTTTCTCAGGTGGTTTGATCCATGGTCTCCTGACTAAGGAAACTCAGGGCGAGGCTCTTGAGTTCGCTGTTGCTGCTTCTGCCTTGAAGCACACTATCCCTGGCGACTTCAACTTGGTTTCTGTTGACGAGGTTGAGAGCCTTGCTGGCGGTAATGCTAATGGTCGTGTACAGCGATAACATTTAACATTAAAACAAGAAGATGGCAAAGTTTAGCAAAATGCAGGTCATGGCAGCTATGAAAGAGACTGGTATGGTTCCTGTATTCTTCAATAAAGATATAGAAATCTGCAAGAACGTGATCAAGGCATGCTACGAGGGTGGCGTTCGCGTATTTGAATTCACCAACCGTGGCGATTTCGCTCACGAAATTTTCGGAGAGTTGGTAAAGTGGGCTGATAAGGAGTGCCCTGAGATGATCTTGGGTGCTGGCACAGTGGTTGACGCTGGTACAGCTTCCTTGTATCTCCAGTTGGGTGCAAACTTCATCGTTGGTCCTAACTTCAACCCTGACATTGCTCCAGTATGTAACCGTCGCTTGGTGCCTTATTCACCAGGTTGTGGTTCTGTAACAGAGATCAACAATGCTCAGGCAGCAGGTTGCGATGTAACGAAGGTATTCCCTGCAGGTAATGTAGGTGGTCCTTCATTCGTTAAGAATGTAATGGCACCATTGCGTTGGAGCAACATCATGGTAACAGGTGCAGTAGAGCCAACAGAGGAGAACCTTACTCCTTGGATCAAGGCGGGTGTTTTCTGTGTAGGTATGGGTTCTAAGCTCTTCCCTAAGGAGACTGTTGCTGCAGCAGATTGGGCTGCCATCACAGCCAAGTGCCAGGAAGCTTTGGGCTACATTGCTAAGGCACGTGCATAATCAGGATGCATAAAAAATTTCATCATATTTATGACATCGCCATCATCTGTATGATGGTGGCGATGTTTGTTTTTTCAGCTTGTTCGCCATCGCATAAGGGCGAAGTAGATGAGCTGAATTATCTTTCTTATGCGCTTCACTATCGTAACCTTGATTCCACTAAAGTATTGGCAGAGAAGGCTTTGGCTCTTTCCGAAGACTATCCTGCCGGATACGCAGAAGCTTGCAACAACCTGGCTTTTGTGGCTATTGCCAAGATGGATTACCATACTGCCAAGCGATGGCTTGACAAGGTAAACGAACGCAGTGACAATCAGATAGAACTCCTTATTGCCGACGTTCAGAATATGCGACTCTGTCAGCGTGAGGCCCGCAACAAGGATTTTTATAGCTTCAGAGAAAAAGCCATCCGTAAACTGCGAAGAATCGGTGAGGAAATAGATAACCTTCCTCTTCGGGAGCGTCATCGCGCCATTTATGCGAAGAGTGAGTTTGATATCGTAGCTGCCACCTATTTTTATTATGTACAGCTAGACAAGCCGATGCTCAATGCGCTGGCAGATCTTGACCCGGATGAAGTGGAACAGGATACGGCACAGTATCTCAACTATCTTTATAATATGGGAGCTGGTGGCGCCATCACTCATGGCACCCCACAGGAAATCTGTCAGGCGGAATTTGATATGCTCATTCGCCTCTACTTTTTGGCAAGTGGCAGCAATCCTTATCCATACTGGCAGGCAAACGCACTGCAATCTATCAGCGAACATATTCAGGATCCGGAACAGCGCGATTTCCTGGTAAAAAACAATCTGCCGGCTTTCCAGTATCTCAATGTTGAACAGATGCCTTTGGAACTTCTGGCAGGAAACTTTGCGCAACGCGCACTCAATATCTTTTCTGAATATGGAGACGTTTACCAGACGGCAGGAGCATACCGCACACTGGCAGAATGCTACTGGCAGATCAAGGATTATAAATCGGCAGGCGATTGCTTGAACAGGGCACTCAACCAGAACAGGGCTATCCAGCAAGCGCCCGACCTGGTGGCATCTATCCGGGAAAGACTCAGCCTGGTTTATTCCGCCATCGATGATAAGCCGGAAAGCGATTACAACCGCAATATTTACCTCGACTTGCAGGAGCAGAGCCGACAAGACAGGCAGTTGGAAGCGCGTGCCACTCAGTTGGACAACAATGCCGTCCAGCTGAACACGATGATTGCTGCGGTAATCTTTATGATAGTCCTGGTTGTGGTCTTACTCTATGTATTCGACAGAATGAAGCGCCGCAATACCAAGGAAAGTTCTGTAGAATCCCTGCTGATACCTTTACATGAATGGGAAGAAGAGAATACGCAGCATATCAATGCGTTATCAGAAAAGCATGAAGAATTGGAAGAAGCCAAGAATATGGTTCAGCTTCATATATCTGACAATAGGCGTCGCAACCTGGAACAGCGTGCCAAGCTTTCTCTGGTCAATAGCATCACCCCATTTATCGACCGTATGATCCATGAGGTAGATAGGCTGATGAAGGGAGATGATCCAGAAGAAGTGAAACAGGAGCGATATACCTATATCTCAGAGTTGACTGATAAAATCAATCAATATAATTCGATTCTCACCGATTGGATACAGATGCGTCAGGGAGCCATCAATCTCCGCATAGAAAGCTTCCCGCTCCAGCCACTTTTCGATATTGTTGCCAAGGGAAAAATGAGTTTTCAGATGCGTGGGGTCAAACTGACCGTACAACCTACGGATGCCACAGTAAAGGCAGACCGTACGCTGACACTATTCATGATTAACACCATCGCCGACAACGCCAGGAAGTTTACACCTGCAGGAGGTGAAGTCGTGGTAAGCGCCAAGAGCCATCAGGCATTTGTGGAAATATCTGTAGAAGATACGGGAAAAGGTATGGATGAAGAAACACTGGAACATATCTTCGACCGAACCTATACCGGCGGACATGGATTCGGTTTGCTCAACTGTAAGGGCATCATCGATAAGTACAAGAAAATCAGCTCGCTCTTCTCTCCTTGTAATATTCAGGCAGAGAGTGAGCCGGGAAAGGGTAGTAAGTTCACTTTCCGACTGCCTTGCGGTATTCGGAAAATGCAAATGATACTGATGCTTGCCTTGATGCTGATAGGTTGTAATATACCATCTGTTGTACTGGGAAGCACTCGGAAAAATGTCTCTATGCACAGAACTGACAAGCACAGAACTGACAGGCACTGGGGCAATAAGCAGACATCGCGATTGCTGCAAAAAGCAGCATCCTATGCCGACAGTGCCTATTTCAGTAATATCAATGGCACCTACGAGCGGACCCTGGCTATGGCAGATTCGTCTCGCAGCTATCTCAACCGATACTATCTGACATTGAATCCTGATGGGAAATATCTGATGGTGGCACATCCCATGAAAGGAACCGCTGCCGAAATCCATTGGCTGCACGACAGTTTGCCAACCAACTACGATGTCATTCTTGATATCCGTAACGAGAGTGCTGTGGCGGCGCTGGCGCTCCACAAATGGGAACTATACGATAGTAACAACAAGGTATATACACAGCTCTTCCGTGAACGGAGTGCGGATAATTCGCTCGATAACTACGTAAGAACAATGCAGATTTCAGAAAACTCGAAGGCGGTAGCCATCGTCTTGCTGATTATCCTGCTGTTACAATTGCCACTGGCATATTATCTGCTATACTATCGCCACATTCTCCGTTATCGCTATGCCGTAGAAAAGATCAATAGCATTAACAAGGTGTTGCTCAGTGGTGATTCCAACACGGATAAGCTGAAGCAGATTACCCGGATCTGGACTCCATCCGGCAGCAATAATATACGTAATGCTCAGCTTTTCCCTCAGCTCAATGAGGTGGTGGAACACATCTCGCAAGCGCTGAAGCAAAGCATTGAGATGCAGCAGAACGAGGCTACGAATATAGAAATGGCAGAAGATGAGCTGCATCGTGCAGAGTATGAAAACGGAAAGTTGCACATTGCCAATTCCGTACTCGACAACTGTCTCTCTACGCTCAAGCACGAAACGATGTATTACCCTTCGCGAATCAGACAGCTCATCGACAGTACCCCGGAGGATGTTACTTCCCTGCAGGAGTTGGTGGATTACTACAAGGCAATATACACGATGCTCAGCGCACAGGCAATGGAGCAGGTGGAAGGAACCGTGAAATGCGACGCAGACTTGCTGGCATATCTCAGGAAGCTGATCACTGGCGGAGTGAAGAACTTCACTTATCAGGAAACAGCCGCATCATCTGCCTATGTTACCTGCCAGTATATCCTTCACGATATTCCATTTGACGCAACCCGGCATCCACATCTCTTCACACCACTCACCAGCGATATGAAATATCTGGTGGCCCGCCAGATTGTGAGAGAAATAGGGGAGGCAACCAACCTGCGTGGCTGCGGCATTCTTGCCAAGCCGTCATCTGCTGGCAAACTCATGATAGAAATCGTTTTACCTGAAAAAATAATAAAGACAAAGACATGAATAAATTTAAGGTTATTATAGTAGAAGATGTGCCTCTGGAATTGAAAGGCACAGAAGGAATCTTCAAGAACGACATACCCGAAGCAGAAATCATCGGCACTGCGGATAGTGAAATCGCTTATTGGAAACTCATCAAACAGCAAAAGCCAGACCTTGTACTGCTTGATCTTGGCTTGGGTGGCTCCACCACTGTTGGAGTAGAAATTTGCCGTAGTACAAAGGAACAGTATCCTGATGTGAAGGTTCTGATCTTTACCGGTGAGATTCTCAACGAGAAGTTATGGGTAGATGTGCTCGATGCAGGATGTGAAGGCATCATCCTCAAGAGCGGAGAATTGCTTACCCGTGGTGACGTGGCTTCCTGCATGAGTGGTAAGAAGCTGGTTTTCAACCAGCCGATTCTCCAGAAGATTGTTGATAGATTCAAGCAGAGCGTAGGAAGTCAGCTGATGCATCAGGAGGCGATGATCAATTACGAGATTGATGAGTACGACGAGCGATTCCTCCGCCATCTCGCCCTGGGGTACACCAAGGAGCAGATTACGAATCTGCGAGGAATGCCATTTGGAGTAAAGAGTCTGGAAAAACGGCAGAATGAACTCGTACAGAAGCTCTTCCCTGATGGGAATAATGGCATGAGCGTGAATGCGACCCGACTCGTGGTACGTGCCTGCGAGTTACGCATCATCGATATTGATAATTTGCAGGCTGATGAAGAATAGTCATACATTCAGCAGGATATGTGGCTATACCATGTTCCTGCTGATACTGGCACAGATTGTACTGGTGCTGGCTTCCTGGCTCATCACTGCCGCTATGCCCGATGTCTTTCCCCGGTCACTGCTCAGCCCGGAAGGTATCCGATGGTTCTTCGGCACTTTCACCGCCAACCTGCAGTCACCTTGGCTGGTATGGCTGTTGCTGATCAGCATTGCCTGGGGAACGCTACGGGCTAGCGGCTTGTTAAACTACGATCATAAGGTTTACCGTCAGCGCAATGCCTTGCGGTTGGTTTGCCTGGAATTCGTTCTGTTTATCGGTGTGATGCTGTTGCTCACGCTCATCCCTCATGCCATCCTGCTCAATGTAATGGGAGGATATGCCTCCAGCAGTTTTTCCAGAAGCATCTTGCCCTATATCTGTTTTATGGTCATTGTCATGGCACAGTCTTTCGGCGTAGTCAGCCAAAGACTGAACAGTATTGAGGCAATGGGAGAGGCAATGGCGGATGGAGTACGCCTGTCAGCTCCTCTCTTTATCATCTATATACTTGTCATTCAATTATATAGTTCTGTAGATTATCTTTTTTGATGATCTTTGATAGTACATCAATTCATCATACTAAAAAATCAAAGGGGCATCCCAATCACTTGGAATGTCCCTTCTTTTGGTATATATTTGGTTTGATAAATTGGTCTTAACTATCTTCTGCCACCGAATGAACTGCCGCCATTATTGCTCTTGCTACGGGAAGAACCACCTCCAAAGGAACTGCGGGCACCATTGCAGCCTCCGCCAAAGGAACGGCTTCCACTGTTGAATGAACGGCTGTTATTCAACGAATTGCCGCCACGGTGACCACCGAAAGAACCATTGCTTGGAGTGCTGGAACGTGGAGTGAAACCATTATTAAACGAACGGCTGTTATTGGTAGAACCACTGCCGAATCCGCTTCGGTTATAACCTCCGAAAGAACCACCGCCACGGACACCGCTTCCAAATGTACCATTATTTGGGCGACTGTTGCCAAAACTACTGTTATTGTTTGGACGATTCATTCTATCGTTATTTGGACGATTATTGAAAGAACCACCATTCATTTCCAGACGGTTTGAGTTGCCAAAAGAATGATCACGTGTAACCGTAGTTCTTGTACTGCTCTGACGATTGAGATTACCGAACGTCTTGCCACGACCATAATCGCCACGGTTGAATCCATCGCGCATGCCGAATCTTGGTTCCTGACCTCGAACACCGATAGGGCGCGGACCGCCGAATTCACGTCCGTGATACCAGCTTCTGCCACCATTCATTCTCCAGCTGTGTCCACCACGATATACAGCATAGAAATGAGGTCTTCCGAAGAAGAAGTAATCTCTGCGTGGGTAGCGTGCATAGATGCCGAAGTGGAAGAATCCACCATCCCAGTAAAGAGGACGGTAGAAATAGCTTGCGGCACAGAATGAGCGATACTGCCAATCCAGAAGGATGTAGCTCAAGTCGAGATTACGCTGACGCCAATAGATGCCGTAGAGATCGTCGTAAGTATCCACGCCCATCAGATAGTCGAGGTTGACCTCATAGGCTGCCTCATACTGATCATCTGTCAGATTCAGCTCGTAAGCCATTTTGTCTGTCAGGAACAGAGCCTGCTGGCGAGCCTGTTCATAACTCATTGCTGATGCAGAAGTGAATGTCATCATGAACATTGCTACTAGTGCTATGATAAACTTCTTCATAATCTTATCTTATTAATATGTTAAACTTCCATTTTCCAGGAAACCATCAGATTCCTGAATCATCGTCAATTCCGTCATCTTTCTGATTTCTGCTGCAAAGATAAGGCGATTTCTGGAAGTATAGTAAGGATTTTCCCTAAACCGATAGAGGAATTTCCCTAAACGATGCTTTTCATAACAGCTATTTATCATAACGTCCCTTAAAAGTAAAATAGTAGGGGCTCTCTTCATACTTAGAAAGAGAGCCCAACTTACAGCTTATTTCAATACAAACACCTTGGTTTCGTGAGCTTTCACGGTGCCTTTCCATCTGTTTGCCTTCTTGGCAATGTCGCGATGCTGCCATACATCTCTTATCAGATACTTGCCGTTTAAGCCCAACTGCTTGAAATCTGCCTGAATAGACTTATCTTTATCACCACAATTAAGAATGGCAACGGCATGAGAACCATTTGCCAAAGGACGAACATAAATCTGATGATCAGCCTGATTTACCTTGCGCTCAGCAGCCTTGCCCAACGGATCCTGATCAATGGCGATGATTTCCTTGTTCAGGAGAATGCGCTTATCCTCTGCAGAAAGCTTTCTGAGATCGTTGCTCAATGCCAGTACTGATGACATCATGCACCACATACTCATCTGAGTCTGATACTCAGTATAGCTGCAGCCAACACCACCCAGATCACTGGATGGTCCGCCCTTGCCATTCAATCCCACAACCAGCATATCCATATCAGGCCACTGTCCGTGGCGAACATCCTTGGCGAGCGGTGCTGTGATATTCACGATATCGAGAATACCCATACCGCCTTGCTTCACGATATCTTTCCACATATCTCTTACATCATAGCTGGTTCTCCAGAGCGAACCGCCAACCTGCTCACACCATTCTTCGCCGTTGCGCTGTCCCCATTCACAGATACCGAGAACGATGTTTCTACCCGATTTGCTCAAAGCCTGAGCCATCGTATGATAGCGTTTACGGGCTGTGGCACTGTCCTCTGGAGCATTGCAGTAATCATATTTCAGATAGTCGATACCCCACGAAGCAAAGGTGCGGGCATCCTGCTCCTCGAAACCATAACTGGCTGTCCATCCACCGCAGGTAAGCTGGGCTGCATCAGAATAGATACCCAACTTCAATCCCTTGGAGTGTACATAGTCGGCAAGTGCCTTGATACCATTCGGGAATTTCTTAGGGTCAGGAATGATGTTATTATGGCGGTCACGACCTCCCTGCCACAAGTCATCTATAAAGATGTATTCGTAACCGGCATCGCGGAAACCGTGTTCTACCATGGCATCGGCAGTTTCCTTGATCAGCTGTTCACTGATGTCACCTTTAAAGAGGTTCCATGTCATCCATCCCATAGGAGGAGTTTTTGCTAATTGGTTGCGCTCCAGCAGCGTTTCGCTTTTCTGGGCAAAAGAAGATGTTGCCAATAAGGCAGCAAAAGCAATAGATAAGATTTTCTTCATATTGAATTTTAATTATATGGTTTATTCCAATATGCAAAGGTACATCTTTTTTCTAAAAAAACGTTAGTTCTTAAACATATTTAATACTTTGTTCCCCTTACATTCGCCATTATTTCATACCTTTGCAAAAAAATAACAAAAAGAAGAAGATATGAAAAAGAAAGATAGTATGACAGGATGGCTCATGAAATGCAGTAGCAGCTGTCTGATATTCATGGGATGCAGTCTGATGATTACGGGATTCAGCCTGCTGTTGACAGGATGTACGGAAAAAGCCAGGAAGATGGAAAAGAAGAATATCAGGGTGGAAACAATCTCTGTAGGAAATACAAACCTGGGGGGAACGAAAGACTATGTGGGTACCATCGAGGAAAAGATGGGGTCAACACTCAGTTTTGAAATCGCCGGAAATATCACTTCCATCCGTGTTGATGAGGGTGACAGAGTCAGCAAAGGTCAGTTGCTCGCCACCATCAACCCTACCACCGTGAAGGAGGCTCACCGGGCTACCCTCACCACCCTGAAGCAGGCAGAAGATGCCTACAGGAGATTCCTGCCCCTCCATCAGTCGGGAACCATCTCGGATATGAAATGGGTGGAGATAGAAAGTAAACTGGAACAGGCGAAGGCAGCCGAAAGCATCGCCCGTCAGCAACTCTCCCACTCCACACTCACAGCTCCGTTTTCAGGCGTCATTGCTGCCAAGAATGTGGATATGGGAACCTACGTGCTTCCTGGTCAGCCCGTGCTGAAACTCGCCAATGTGGCTCAGGTCAATGCCAAGGTTTCCGTACCCGAAGCTGAAATCTCGCATCTCCACGTAGGCGACAAGGTGAAGCTGACGGTTGCTGCTCTTTCAGGAGCCGTTTTCTATGGAACCATCTCAGAAAAAGGCATCGATGCCAACCCTATCTCGCATACCTACGACATCAAGGTGGGTATCACCAATCCGCAGGGTCGTCTGCTCCCGGGTATGGTCTGCAACGCCCAGATTCAGGGCAGTGCAGCAGCACCGGCTCATATCATCGTTCCGCCGCAAAGCGTTGAACTGGATGTAGATAACTCCCGATTCGTTTGGACCGTAGTAAACGGCAAGGCGCACCAGCAACCTGTAACCATAGGCGATTTCGAGGGAGATGGCATCATCATTCTCTCGGGACTTCATACTGGCGACCAGGTCATCATCAATGGTCAGCAGAAGGTATCAGAAGGTATGATGGTTGATACCGGAAAGAGTAACAACCGATAAATTGTGGAGGGAAAAAATATGAATCAAGACACAAATCAAGAGACTAACAAGCCGAGGATTCCGCAGAAGGACACCGCCCTTCACGACCATATCAAGGCTCGCATTACGAGAAAACCCAACCGCATCATCAAGCGTTCGTTCATCGAATCGGCGATGTGCAACCATAATATCGTGATGCTCCTCATGGGTATGCTCGTTTTCGTGGGCATTCTGGGCATCTGCATCATGCCTAAGCAGGAAATGCCGCAATTCACCATCCGCCAGGGTGCCTGTGTTGCCGTATATCCCGGTGCCACATCCGATGAGGTGGAAGAACGGGTGGCGAAACCCTTGGAGAATTTCATCTTCGGATACAAGGAAGTAAACAAGAAGAAGACCTACACCCAGAGCAAGGACGGCATGCTGATCGTATTTCTGGAACTCAACGATGATGTAGAAGACAGGGATGCCTTCTGGAGCAAGTTCAAGCACGGACTGCAGGCCTTCAAGGCGTCACTCCCATCAGGCGTTCTCGCCCTGCAGGCAGTGGACGACATCGCCGATACCTCTGCCCTGCTCATCACGATGGAAAGCAAGCAGAAAACCTATCGGGAACTGAACACCTACATCGACCGGCTGAAGGACCGCCTGCGCCGCATCGATGCCATCTCCAACCTCCGCACCTACGGACTGGAGAACGAGCAGATCAGTATCTATCTGGACCAGAACAAGTTGGCGAAATACGGCATCGGTTCCTACAAGGTACTCAACCAGCTCGCCCTACAGGGCTTCACCACCATGAGTGGAAACCTGGAGCTGGGCAACCTCAACCTGCCCATCCACATCACCGACTCCTACAACAACGAGCGCGATGTGGCAGAGCAGATTGTCTATTCCGACCCCAAGGGCAACATCGTGCGGCTGAAGGATATTGCCCAGATCAGGAGAGAATATCCCAAATTGAGCAAATACATCAAGAGCAACGGCAACAAATGCGTGCTCCTCTCCATCGAGATGCGACCGGGCAATGACATCGTGAAGATGGGAAAAGACGTTCACCAGGCAATGGATGAGTTTGAGCAGACCCTGCCCGATGATGTGCATATCAATACCATCACCGACCAGAGCAAGGTAGTGAGCGAATCAGTGCTCAACTTCCTTCGCGAACTGCTCATCTCGGTCATCTCTGTCATCATCGTGGTCATCCTGCTTATGCCACGCCGCGTGGCAGAGGTATCCGCCCTCAGCATCCCGATCACCATCTTCTCTTCGCTGGGCATCTTCTATCTTTTCGGTATGGAACTGAACACCGTCACCCTGGCAGCCCTCATCGTAACCCTGGGTATGGTGGTGGATGATTCCGTTGTCATTATCGACAACTATATGGAGAAGCTGGGCCACGGCATGTCGCGCTGGCACGCAGCCATCGCTGCCCCACGTGAGTTCTTCATGTCGGTACTCTCCGCCACGCTCAGCATTTCGCTCACCTTCTTTCCGTTCCTCTTCACCATGCATGGTGACATGGGCGATTTCGTCAAGTCGTTCCCTTGGGCAATGTTCATCATCCTGAGCATCTCGCTCACGGTTTCGCTGCTGCTTACACCTTATTTACAATATAGGGTGATTCATCGGGGCATCAGCAGTCAGCCTACCCCCAACGCCCGGAAGAAGCCGCTCGATTATCTTCAGATGGGTTACACCTGGCTGTTGAAGCACTGTTTCGCCAGTCCTCGCATCACCCTCATCGTGGGCGTGGTGCTGGTAAGCATCGGTGCCGTCATCTTCGTGAATCTTCCGCAGCGAATGATGCCTATCGCCGAGAGAAACCAGTTTGCCGTGGAGTTCTATCTCCCTAACGGAACCACAGCCGATAGAACTGCACAGGTGGCAGATTCGATGGCTCACGTCCTGCAGCGCGACTCGCAGGTAACGGCGGTAACCACGTTTATCGGACAGGGGTCACCTCGTTTCCATACCACCTACGCTCCGCAGATTGGAGGTCCCAACTTTGCCCAGTTCATCGTGAATACAGTAGATAACGGTGCCACCGAAGAGGTACTCGACCGATATGCCGACCGCTACTCCAACTACTTCCCGGATTGCTACATCCGCTTCAAGCAGATGGATTACAACAATGCCAGCTACCCTATCGAAGTAAGAGTGAGCGGCGACAGCATCAGCGATTTGAAGGCTGCCGCCAGGAAGATAGCTGCCTGCATGCATCAGATAGAAGGTATCAATCTGATCCGCACCAATTTCGAGGAGCCGTTGCCGGGCATCCGGGTTACGCCGGATGCTACCGAGGCCAACCGTCTGGGTGTGAACAAGACACTGCTCTCTGCCGATCTTGCTATTCATTTTGGCGATGGCATTCCGATGTCCACCCTCTGGGAAGGCGATTATCCGGTGAAGATGGTACTGAAGTCGGAGAACGACAGCGACCTTGCCAACGAATACATCCCTGTGATGGGCGGAACATCAAGTGTGCCGCTCCGTCAGCTGGCTAAGATTTCTCCCGACTGGCACGATGGCTGCATCGTCCGACGCAATGGCATACGCACCATTTCCATCGTCGGTGAACCGTTGAGAGGTTATAATGCCAACCAGTTGTCCAACAAGCTGAAAGAGGAAGTATCGAAACTCCCGCTCGGTACCGATCTGGATTGGGAGATTGGCGGTATGGCAGAAAAGGATGGTGAAACCATGCCACAGGTGATATCGGGAGTGCTGATAGCGGTATTGATCATCTTCTTCATTCTGCTCTTCCATTTCAAGCGCATCAGCCTGGCTCTGGTGAATCTCTCCTCCATGTCGCTCTGCATCTTCGGTGCTGCGATAGGACTCCTGATTACCGGCTTCGATGTCAGCATCACCTGCATTCTGGGTGTCGTGAGTCTGATGGGTATTCTGGTAAGAAACGGTATCATCATGCTCGACTATGCCGAGGAACTTCGCCGCGACAAGGGTCTTTCGGTAAGAGATGCCGCCTTCCAGGCTGGTGAACGCCGTATGCGTCCTATCTTCCTCACCTCAGCAGCAGCTTCGGTAGGCGTATTGCCGATGATGATAGAGAACAACACATTGTGGTCTCCGATGGGAGCCGTCATCTTCTTCGGAACCCTCATCTCGATGGTGCTCATCGCCACCATCCTTCCTGTACTCTATTGGATTGTATTCGATAAGCACGGAAAGTATAGCTTGAGGAAAAAGACAGCCTGTGAATAAGCAGAAGATACAGTATCAAAAAGCAAGGTAAAAGGCAAATAAAGAAGAAGCAAAAAAGGCTGGCAGGAAAACTTCCTACCAGCCTTTTATTTTTAACTCCCGCAGATTAAGTTTTTTTTGACTCCCACAGATTAAGTTTTTTTTAAGTCACGCAGATTTCGAGACCTATGCGGTCTATGAATAGTCCCACAGATTTCACAGATTTACACAGATTTCAACCCAAGCGATTTTTATTGATAAATTCTGCGACCCCCACAGCCCGAACAGGGCAAAAAGAAATCTGTGAAAATCTGTGAAATCTGTGGGACTTAACTTTCCCTAGCCCGAACAGGGCAAAAAGAAATCTGTGAAAATCTGTGAAATCTGTGGGACCTAACTTTCCCCAAACGAAGCACGGATAAGTTTATCTCTAATATCCGGATAATCCTTCTCCGGAATCCAGCCCTCAAGCCCATCAACAATTCTCACATAAATACTGTGATGATAATCGGCCTGACCTCCTCAGACTGCGGAAATGTACCCCTTGTTCACACCAGTGGTGTGATACAAACCAGAATAAGTAATATGATACTTACTCATTACTTCAACCAAAATTTTGCCAAATTGACTCATGTCAACGTGATACTTTGATTTGATCATAATTAAAAAAACTTAAAAAATATATGTATTTAACCTGTCAGTTCCCACTACGGGAACCGCTATTTCAATCCTTTTTTGTAACTTTGCGATATGAAACCAGCGAGATACTGCCTATCCCCAACTCCTTTCACAACATCATGTAAACGGAACAATCCGCTTTACCAAACAATAGTAATGATAAAATGAAGAAATTAGTATCTCAATTTGCAAACATGACCAGCAAGACTCCCATACAAGGAGACCTCGAAAAGCTGGTTTCATTTATGAAAACCGATGAGAAGCTCAAGTTCCTCACCCAGTCTTACCGTCTTACAGGCAAGAAAACCTACAAGGCAGATGCACCCCTCTTTGCCCCAGCCTGCTACCTCGAAGGAGGCAAGGGCCAGGACAACATCCGGGAACTCACCCACCTCTCTCTCGTAGATTTCGATGAGCTCTTCCCGCAGGTGCCTCCCGATATCACGGCTCTCAACGCCCTGAAGCAGAAACTCTGCGACGATCCGCATACCCTGCTCTGCTACATCACGATGAGCGGCAATGGTATCCGAGTCATCTATCCCTATGAGGGAGATGACTACCCCGCCGCCTTCGCCAAGGGCAATGACTACTATCAGCAGCTCATTGGCAAAAAAGCCGACTTCCAGTGCAAGAACGTCAACCGGCTCAGCGGACTCGCCTACGATCCCGAAGCATACTACAAATCCTGTGCCAAACCCTTCACCGCCGAGGAAATTTCACAATTCCACACCGAGGCAACGAAGAAGAATCAGCAGCTGAAGAAACAGGACCGCATCAACACCTACTACGAGCAAATCATCCAACCGAAACTCGCAGCCGACAAGATTATTTACGAGCCAGGCAAGCACAACAACTATGTGATGCGGGTGGGCTATATGCTCGCCAAGAAGCGCTATGCCCATGCCGATGTACTGAAGTGGGCTCTCCGGAAATTTCCCGAGTATAATGGTGTGGAGCAGGTCATTAAGTCGTGCTACGACAACACTCCAGGCGCCTCCAGAAAGGCATCAGGAGGAGGTGGTGGCAGCGGTGGAAATGGCGGCAGTGACAGCCGCTTCGCATCGGTTGAGGAAATCAGAAATTTTCTCGATGGGCATATCCGTCTCCGATACAATCTCATCACCCAGCGATACGAGTTCCTGGAAATCCCAGAAGGCGCCTCTCTGTCTTCCGACAAGCCGCCACAATGGCAGATACTCCTCGACCGCCACGTCAACTCGCTCTGGACCAAGATGTCACTCACGGTGAAGGTAAACAAGTTGGATATGCGCAATATCATTGAGAGCGATTATACGCCCGTATTCAATCCCTTCGAGGATTACTTCGCCCATATCCCGCCCTGGAAGGAGGGCGACAAGGACTACATCGCCGAACTCGCTGCCACCGTGAAAGTGAAGGATACCGACAGCTCTGTGCTGAGCTTCGAGGAATGCCTGAAAAAGTGGCTCGTGGCAATGATTGCCGGTTGGCTGGACCCAGAGGCGGTCAACAATGTCATCCTGGTCTATATCGGAAGACAGGGTGCCAACAAGACCACCTGGTTCAACCATCTCCTTCCGCCGGAGCTGAAGCAGTACTTCTACACGAAGACCAATGCCAAGCGAATGACGAAGGATGACCTCATCGCCCTCTCGCAGTATGCCCTCATCTGCTGCGAGGAGCTGGATACGATGTCAGCCTCGGAGATGAACCAGCTGAAGGCAGCGGTGACGATGCAGTATATCAACGAGCGAGCCGCCTATGCCCACTATGCCGAGCAGCGCAAGCACATCAACAGTTTCTGCGGTACGGGCAACAATCCTGAGTTTCTGAACGATCCTACGGGAACCCGCCGCTGGCTGCCTTTCGAGGTAGAGAGCATCGTCTCCCCTCGCCAGCATCCCTTCAATCATCCCGGCATCTATGCCCAGGCTTACGCCCTCTACAAGAGCGGCTACCGCTACTGGTTTACGGATGAAGAGATAGAGCGGCAGAACCGGCACAACAGCAAATTCGAGACGCCACGCCTCGAACAGGAACTGGTGGATCTCTACTTCCGGAAGCCTTCGGAGGGAGAGACAGGAGAGTTTGTGTCCGTAGCCCGGGCGATGCAGATCATCGGCTGCAACATCACTCAGAAGCTGAGCAGCCAGAAAACTGGCAGGGCATTCAGCGACCTGGGATTCAAGAGATTTCGCAATACAAGATGCCGTGGTTTCATCGCCATCATCCGTACGGCTGAAGAGATTCGGAACTATCAGATTTCCCTGGGAATCGATGCCAGCAGCAACCTTCCGTTCTGATGCCGTTTATGACACTATGACACTTATGACACTTGTTTTCTAAAACTTTCCTCACGCGGGCGGGCAGGAAAAATTTTCCAGAAAGGCCTCCCGCCCGCCTACGTGAGAGAGATTTCAAGAAAAGCCTGTCATAAGTGTCATAAGTGTCATACCGGAGCAAAAAATCTCCAGCATCCTAAGTAAGTCACTCAGGCATCCTAAGCAAGTCACTTACGGGTCGTAAACAAGTCTCTTACGGGTCGTAAGTAAGTCACTTAGGCATCCTAAACAAGTCACTTTTAAATTTCAATCAATATGGAACAGAAATGTTATTCCAAGCAAGAGTTAGCTCTTGAGTATTTCCCTGATGCCACTCCCGAAGTGGCAAGTGCCCATCTCAGAAGATGGATCAACCGCTGCAAGCCTCTCCACGATGCTCTGGTGAAGAGCGGCTACACCAAATGGTCGAAGGAATTCAGTCCGATACAGGTAGCCCATATCTTAGACTATCTGGGCGAGCCATAGGAAGAAAATCATTCTTCCGGGCTTATCTTCAGAAAAAGACGTGAAAATCAGTGAGAAACCGTGAGTAAACGTGAGAAACCGTGAATGGCGGATTCTGAATGTTGTATCTTTGCATTGTGATTCAGAAAGAACCACGGGCAATGCGCAGCGCCGATTAACTTTAATAATTTAACCATTTAAACGTTATGATCAGAATTGTCTTATACCAGAACACGAACCAGAAGATTGCCGAAGCTTGCGGCAAATGGTTTCCACGAGTAGTATCCGATGAGACCATCGGACTCGAAGAGCTCGCCGCTCACATGGCTAGCCACAACACCCCTTACAGTAAGGGTGCCATCCTCGGTATGCTGACTGATGCAGCAGCCTGCACCAAGGAGCTGCTCCTTTTGGGCAAGAACGTGAAGTTTGCCGACATCGCCATTTTCTCCCTCGGACTGAAGGTGAAGGGCGGTGCACCTACCAAGGAAGACTTCAACGTGGCGAAGTACATCCTGGGATTGAAGTTGAGAGCCAGAGCCACTGGCGAGCTCAAGACCGAGAATCTTGACACCACGATCAAGCTCATCAATCTGGCAGCTCCTGCAACGGAGAATCCAGGGAATCCGGTGAATCCATGGAATCCGGATGATACCGGCAAGGATAATCCATCAGGTGGTGGCAGCCAGACTGAAGGGGGCGGTGGCAACACCGATAACACCCAGCAGGGCGGCGGTGGAACCACGGATAGCGGAACTACAGATGGGGGCGGCGACGACAACGTAAGTCTGTAGCCGAGAATAGTAAAATCTGAAAGAAGGGAGCCGTATGGCGTCAGGGGCATTCCGAGAGCATCAAGAGGCAGGAATCATCTGCAACAATCATCAAAAGCAAGCTCTGAACGGGTGTCTGGGTGATAGGGTTTCCTTCTTAGGATATCTCCCTAGTTATGAACATTTCAGTTGAATCAAGTTTTAGTAAATCAAGTTTTTGAAAATCAAATTTTAGTAAATCATCTGACCATGAGAAAAGAAACCATCAAGAAGATCATCAATCTTATCATCACAGTACTTACCGCCATTGCTTCTGCCGTCTGCGTGCAGAGCTGCAAGGGATAGGAATGAATCCATCATCAGTATTCAGTATTCTGTAATCAGTTTTCTATAATCAGTAATCATTAACAAGAGTTGCCTATGAACAAGAACAGAAAGATCAATTTAATCGTCATCCACTGCAGTGCCACCCGAGTTACCCAGGACTTCACGGTAGGCGAATTGGAGGCGTGTCATTTAGCGCGTGGTTTCCGTGACATCGGTTATCACTATTACATCACGAAGGACGGAGTGATTTATCCGTGCCGTCCGGAGTCGGAGCCTGGAGCTCATGCCCGTCATTACAACGCCCACAGCATCGGCATCTGTTACGAGGGTGGTCTGGATGCCAATGGTCGTCCTGCCGACACCCGCACGTCAGCGCAGAAGGCAGCGATGAGAGAGCTTCTGAAGAGTCTCTGCACCGACTATCCTGAAGCCGAGATCCTAGGCCACAGAGATCTCCCCGGTGTCCACAAGGAGTGTCCATCTTTCAATGTCAAGAAGTGGCTCTCCAGCATTCATTTCCACATCTAGTCTCCTCCTCTCATCAAATATAAATTTCCGTACTCATCTTTTTCCTGAGGGTGTGTCATAAGTCTATGGCGCACCCTCTTTTATGTTATTTATTGTATAAT
>ERZ1031467.97-NODE-97-length-21360-cov-67.906829_pt1 | contig 21360 bp, 15 predicted proteins | sample MGYA00517105_ERZ1031467 | MGnify/ENA primary metagenome ERZ1031467 (study PRJEB33719, sample SAMN04261155) | wastewater metagenome | biome: rural village; feature: human; material: feces | host: Homo sapiens | place: El Salvador | collected 2013-01-07 ...
AAATATAATAAAAGCCGCAGTTTGTAAACGCAAACTGTGGCTTTTTCGTTTTTTTTATTTTAAAATAGGAAATAATTAGTGGGTAATCTGCTTGGTTTCAGATAAAAGTTGTATATTTGCAGAAGAATAGCAAAAAGTATGGATTATGGTGGAAGAAATGAATGATAGAAGATTGCCTGTAGGCATCCAGTCTTTTCAAAAAATAAGGGAAGAAGGATATTTGTATGTTGACAAGACAGATATCATCTGGAATCTTGTTAATAGGGGGAAGAAGTATAATTACCTGAGCCGTCCTCGTCGCTTTGGTAAGTCTGTGCTCGTGGATACTCTTCAAGCTTATTTTGAGGGAAAGAAGGAACTCTTCGAAGGCTTGAAAATCATGGATATGGAGAAGAACTGGACAGCTCGTCCTGTTATTCGCCTTGATATGAGCCGAGGTGGTGCTACCGTTGTCGAACTTTGTGCCTATCTTAATCGCATCTTTGCCAAATATGAGAAAGAATATGGCATCCAAACCATTGAGGGCGACTCGCTAGGTAATCGATTTGATGCCATCATTACGACCGCTTACGAACAGACTGGTCAGCAAGTTGCCATCCTCATAGACGAATATGACGCTCCTCTTCTGCATTCTTGGAAGACACCGGATCATGAAGGTTGTACAGCAGTCTATCGCAGTGTCTTTGCCATCTTGAAGGCGGATGATGAATACGAGAAGTTTGTCTTTATCACTGGCATTACCAAGTTTACCCAGATTTCTCTCTTCTCTGTGCTCAATAACCTCAGCAACATCAGTTTTGATGCTCCATACGCAGCCATTTGTGGTATTACCAAGCAGGAAATCACCGAAAATTTTATGCCAGAGATAGAGGCGATGGGAGAGAATAATGGATGGACAGTAGATGAAACCGTCGAACAGCTGAAAGCCAATTATGATGGATATCATTTCAGCCGTAACAACATGGTGGATGTTTATAATCCATTCAGTCTCATCAACGCATTGGCTGATAGGGAGATAAGAAACTATTGGGCATCATCGGGTGCCACCTCCTTATTGCCAAAGTTTGTGGATGATTTTGAGATTCGTTTGCAAGATTTCGACCATTGCGCTTTGTTGGGTAGGGTAGCCGAGACATCTGATGTAACAGGTGGCGGACCGGAGTTGTTTCTTTATCAGTCAGGCTATCTTACCATCAAGAGTTATGCGAATGGTGTCTATTTCTTAGGATTTCCAAACTTTGAGGTTAGGCAAGCACTTAACGAGATGGTCTTGCCTGCACTTTCCATGCGTAGAGTGGGCAATTTGCAATCAACGCAAGCTTTCCTTAGTGCCAATTTAAGCACAGGCAATCTGCCTGAAGCGATGAAATGCCTCAAGGCTCTCATTGCCGATGTGCCATATAGCAACAAGAAACTTGCCTCTATGGATATGGAAGAGCGTTATCGTCTTGTCATCAGTACGATATTCAATGCCATCGGTTGCCGTGTTGAGGTGGAGCATATGCTGTCTACTGGCAGAATCGACATGGTGGTAGAAATCTATAGCTATATCTATGTGTTGGAATTGAAACTCACAAAGAATGGCGGTCTTACTGCTGCTGAGAAGCAAATCCTGTCGAATCAATATGTCGAGCCATTCAAGGCTGATAAGCGAAATGTCGTGGCTCTTGCAGTTGAGCTGGATGATATGGGCAAGGGTTTGGTTGATTGGAAGGAAGTAAAAGGTTGATATAATGTATAAAGAAGCCTTAGGTGAATAACTTAAGGCTTTTTTTTGATAAAAGCGATGGGGGTTTCAAAAAGAATTTGTACTTTTGTGCCTAAATAAATAACAACGATCAATGAAGAGACTCTATATTATATTAATAGTACTGTTTAGTAGTATGCTTCTTCTTCTGGATTCATGCACCCAGAAGAATGTGGTGATTGGTGTGTCACAATGTAGCGGCGGACTTTGGCGCGAGAAGGTGAATAAGGAGATGCGCTTGGCACAATATCAGTATAAAAATGTCGATCTGCTGTTTACCACAGCAGAGAATGACGGACAACGCCAGGCTCGCCAGATAGACCGCATGATAGCCAGGAAGGTAGATTTAATCGTTGTGGCTCCTGATAATGTGAATGATGTGACTCCTGCCATCGAGCGTGCCTATCGTGCCCATATCCCGGTTATCCTTTTCGACAGAAAGGTAAAGACTTCTCATTATACAGCCTCCATTGGTGGCGATAATGTGGAGGCGGGTAGGGAAGTTGCTCGCTTTCTTGCCAGGAAGCTGGATGGAAAAGGTACCGTTGTCGAGATTACGGGCTTGAAGGATGCTTCTCCTGTCATCGAGCGCCATCGTGGTTTTCAAGAGGTGATGAAGAATTATCCGGGAATCAAGGTGGTTACCCTGGATAGCAACTGGACTTTGGAGCGTGCCCAGGAGTTGATGAAGCAATATCTGGATAAGGGCGGACATGCGGATGGCGTATTTGGACATAGTGACCTCGGTGCCATCGGTGCTGTTTTAGAAGCAGAGCGAAGGGGAATAGAAAAGCAGGTGGTTATAGTGGGTATCGACGGATTGCCTGGAGAATGGGAAGGAGTGGATAGAGTGAAGAGAGGCCAGTTTGCTGCTTCTTATGTTTATCCTACCCAGGGCGAGAAGATTATGGAATTGGCGATGAACATCCTTCAGGGTAAACCCTATAAGAAGGATAATGTGATGCAGTCATTCCTTGCTACCCCTGAAAACTGCGATGCCATTGCCCTGCAATATCAGGATATGGAAGCCAAGGTGAAGAATCTTGATCAGATTTCTGATAGTCTTGATTCTTATTCAGAGGTTTCCCGTATCCAGAAATGGATGCTTGCGGTTGCCTTGGTTGTCGTCCTGGTTCTGCTCTTTGTTATCTACTATATATATAAGGTATATAGAAAGAAACTCCAGAAACAGAAAGCCGTGACTCGTGGCTTCATCGAGAACAAGGAGGGCTGGACTGCCGAACTGAATCATCTCGATGAGAGCGAGCGTTACTTCATGGATTGTTTCAAGAAAAAGATTCTTGAAAATATGGGCAATGCTGATATGAAGATGGATGATTTGGGTGCTGAGATGCAACTGAGCAAGGTGCAGCTCTATCGCAAGGTGAAGGCGATGACTGGCAAGACGCCTGCAGAACTCCTGAAAGAGATGAGACTGCAAAGAGCCTATACCCTCTTGCAGCAAACCGACAAGACCATTTCAGAAGTTTCGGCAGAAGTAGGCTTTGCCGTTCCCGGCTATTTCTCGTCATGCTTCAAGAAGCAGTTTGGCGTTCTTCCTACCGATTTCAGGAATGAACAGGCATCTAAAAAGGAATAGTTTTCTAACTCCTTTAAAATAAGTACTTTAAAATCTTGACGAAAGATTTGAAAATCGTTTCATGTAACATAATTACTGTTGCTGGAACGATTTTTTCTATTTATATCACCGTTCTTTGCCTAATTTTGCGGCAGAAACAAAACAATTTTGAAACTTAAAATGTTAGAAATAGTATGAACAATCTTTCAAGATTACTAATGAGCTCTGCGCTCTGTACTGTTTGCACCATGGTTAGTGCACAACAGGTAAATGTAAGTGGTGTCATTAAGGATGCTACAGGAGAGACGGTCATCGGCGCGTCTGTCATGGTGAAAGGCACCAAGACAGGTACGGTAACAGACTTTGATGGTCGATTCCATGTGGAGTGTACGCCTGGGGCTACCCTTGTCATCTCTTATATTGGTTACCAAACTCAAGAGGTTAAAGCTGCTGATGGTATGAATGTTGTACTCCAAGAAGCAGCCAACGATTTGAATGAGGTCGTTGTCACAGGTTATACTACTCAGCGTAAGGCAGACTTGACTGGTGCTATATCTGTGGTAAGTGTAGATGACATCGCAAAACAGAATGAAAACAACCCTATCAAAGCTCTCCAAGGACGTGTTCCTGGTATGAACATCTCTGCTGATGGCTCACCATCTGGTACTGCTACCGTTCGCATTCGTGGTATTGGAACATTAAATAACAACGACCCTCTTTACATCGTCGATGGTATTCCAACTAAAGCTGGCATGCACGAACTAAATGGTAACGACATCGAGAGCATCCAGGTATTGAAGGATGCTGCCTCTGCATCTATCTATGGTAGCCGTGCCGCCAATGGTGTTATCATCATCACTACCAAGAAAGGTAAGGAGGGAAAGATTAAGGTTGACTTCGATGGTTCTATCGCAGTTTCCACCTATGCACACAAGATGAAGGTCTTGAATGCAAAGGAATATGGACAGGTGATGTGGCAGGCATACGTCAATGACGGTATGGACCCTAACACCAACGGTCTTGGCTATCGTTATGATTGGGGATACAACGCCCAGGGTACTCCTATGCTCAATGGTATCTCCATGAAGAAATACTTGGATGATGCAGGCACCACTCCTGCTGCCGATACCGACTGGTTTGATGAAACCACTCGCACAGGTGTCATCCAGCAATATAATGTTTCTGTAAGCAATGGTTCTGACAAGGGAAGCAGTTTCTTCTCTTTAGGCTATTACAAGAACCTCGGTATCATCAAGACTTCTGACTTCAACCGCTTCTCTGCTCGTATGAACACAGAGTATAAACTCTTGAAGAACAAAATGCTGACCGTAGGCGAGCACTTTACCTTGAATCGCACTTCTGAGGTACAAGCTCCAGGTGGTTTTCTACAGAATGTATTGCAGTTCAACCCTTCTCTTCCTATCTATACAGAGGATGGTAACTATGCAGGTCCTGTAGGCGGCTATCCTGACCGTTACAATCCTGTGGCTGTATTGGAGCGTAACAAGGACAACCGCTATACTTACTGGCGTATGTTTGGTGATGCTTACTTGAACCTCAATCCTTTCAAGGACTTCAACATCCGTACCACCTTTGGTCTTGACTATTCACAGAAGCAACAGCGCTTCTTCACCTATCCTGTGACAGAAGGCAACGTTGCCAATAATAAAAATGGAGTTGAGGCAAAGCAGGAACATTGGACCAAGTGGATGTGGAATGCCGTTGCTACATATAATATGGAATTGGGCAAGAACCGTATCGACTTGATGGCTGGTATGGAGTTGAACCGACAAGACGACATCTACTTCTCTGGTTACAAGGAAGGCTTCGCTATCTTGAACCCTGACTATATGTGGCCAGATGCAGGTACTACCAATCCACAGGCATATGGTGGTGGCTCTGGTTACTCCCTCGTATCTTTCTTTGGCAAGGCTAACTACAACTATGCCGACAAGTACATGGCATCTTTCACTATCCGTCGTGATGGTAGCTCTCGTTTCGGTAAGAACAACCGCTACGCTACATTCCCATCCGGATCTGCAGGTTGGCGTATCAACCAGGAGAGCTTCTTAAAGAAGGCTTCTTGGATTGACGACTTGAAGATTCGTGCTTCTTGGGGACAGACTGGTAACCAGGAAATCGATAACCTCGCTCGTTACACTCTCTATGTGAGCAACTATGGTGTCAACGAGAATGGTGGCCAGAGCTATGGTACTTCTTACGACATCGCAGGTACCAATGGTGGTAGCACCTTGGCTTCTGGTTTCAAGCGTAATCAAATAGGTAACGACAATATCAAGTGGGAGACGACCACACAGACCGACCTTGGTTTCGACTTCGCTTTCTTCCGCAATACTTTGTATGGTAACTTTGACTGGTACTTCAAGAAGACAAAGGATATCCTCGTCAATATGCCTGGTATTGCCGTAATGGGTGAAGGTAGTTCCCAGTGGATTAACGCAGGTGAGATGGAAAACCGTGGTTTCGAGTTCAACATCGGTTACCGCAACCAGACACATTTTGGCTTGAAATATGACGTCACAGCCAACATCTCTTCTTATCGCAACAAGATTACTGCATTGCCAACTACTGTTGCAGCCAATGGTACATTCGGTGGTAACGGTGTAAAGAGCGTCATCGGACATCCTATGGGTGCCCAGGTTGGATATGTAGCAGACGGTATCTTTAAGAGTCAGGAAGAAATTGACAACCACGCCACACAGGAAGGCGCAGGTCTCGGTCGTATCCGTTGGAAGGACTTAACTGGCGACGGCAAAATCACAGAGGCTGACCAAACTTGGATTTATAACCCAGTTCCAGACTTCACATACGGTTTCAACATCTACTTGGAGTACAAGAACTTCGACTTCACAGCGTTCTTCCAGGGCGTACAGGGTGTTGACATCATCTCAGACTTGAAGAAGGAGACTGATATTTGGGCAGGTCTTAATATCGGCTTCTTGAACAAGGGTAAGCGTTTGCTCGATGCTTGGAGTGCAACCAATCCTGACAGCAACGTCCCAGCCCTGTCTCTCTCTGACAACAACAATGAGAAGCGTGTGTCTTCTTATTGGGTTGAGAACGGAAGCTATTTGAAGTTGCGCACCATCCAGTTTGGCTACAACTTCCCACAGACTATCACATCCAAGCTCGCCATGCAACGCTTGCGCATGTATGTCAGTGCACAGAACTTGTTCACTATCAAGAGCAGTAGCTTCACAGGTGTAGATCCAGAGAATCCAAACTATGGGTACCCTATTCCTCTCAATATCACATTCGGTCTTAACGTAACATTCTAAAAGAATCATCAAAATGAAAAAGATATTATATTCAGCCCTCATGGTTCTAGCCCTCGCTGGTACGACAAGTTGCTCCGACTTCTTGGAGGAGCAGAAGCCTCAAGGCATCTTGGACAACGATCAGGTGAAGGACCCAAGCAATGTGGATAACCTCGTTATCTCGGCTTATGCAATTTTTACCACTGCCGAAGACATTAACTCTTCATTCTCTATGTGGAATTTTGACGTGCGCAGTGACGATGCCTACAAAGGTGGCAACGGTACCAGCGATGGTGACGTGTTCCATCAGTTGGAGATTGAGCAGGGTGTGTTGACCACCAACTGGAATATCAACGATATGTGGGTGCGCCTCTACAACTGTATCTCTCGTGTCAACTCAGCTATCGCCCTGCTTGAGCAGACTGACGACAGCTACCAGCTGAAGGCACAACGCCTTGGCGAGATGAAGTTCCTCCGTGGTTATGCTCACTTCCTCTTGAAGCGTCTATACAAGAATATTCCTTTCATCATGAATGCCAACCTCAGTCAGGAGGAGTACAACAATCTCTCCAATACGGAGTTCTCTAATGATGAAGGATGGCAGCAGATTATCAACGATGTGAAGACTGCCTATGATGTACTCCCTGTTACACAGAGCGACAAGGGCCGTCCTACCAAGGCTGCCGCAGCTGCCTTCTTGACCAAGTTGTATCTCTACAAGGCTTATCGTCAGGATGATCCAACAAAGAATGAGGTGACAAGCATCAACCAAGATGATCTCAACAAGGTTATCGAATATAGCGACCCTTCTATCTATACTGCTGGTGGTTTCGGCTTGGAAGGTGACTTCCACAATAACTTCCGTCCAGAGCCACAGTATGAGAATGGCAAGGAGAGCATCTGGGCAATGCAGTACTCCATGAACGACGGTACCAAGTATGGTAACTTGAACTGGAGCTACGGTCTGATTGTGCCAAATATCCCAGGTGTCACCGATGGTGGCTGTGACTTCTATAAGCCAAGCCAGAACTTGGTTAATGCCTTCCGTACCGATGCTGATGGTCATCCTCTCTTTGATACCTTTAATAATAAGGACTATGACAAGAGTGAGGACTATGCAGACCCTCGCCTCTTCCTGACAGTAGGCATTCCTGGTTTACCATACGAATTCAACAAGAACTTTATTATGGATGAGAGTTCCACTTGGAGTCGTTCCAATGGTCTCTATGGTTATTACGTCACCTTGAAGCAGAACGTTGACCCAGAGAGTGGTTACCTGATCAAGGGTTCTTGGTGGGGAACTTCCATGAACCGCATCGTCTTCCGCTATGCAGACGTGATGTTGGAGCGTGCCGAGGCTTACGCCCAGTTGGGTGAGTCAAGCAAGGCTATCACCTTGGTCAACGACATCCGCAAGCGTGCTAAGCAGAGCACAGGCATGATTGCCAACTACCCAAGCGACTACGGCGTGAAGTTCAACATCTCTACTTACGATGGCTCTTTCTCTAAAGAAGAAGCCTTGAAGATTGTCAAGATGGAGCGCCGATTGGAGATGGGTATGGAGAGCGAGCGTTTCTTCGACCTCGTAAGATGGGGAGAGGCTGACACCGTACTCAACAAGTACTTTGCAGGCGAGAGTGACAACTGTTCCATCTATGGCGCAGCTCACTTCACCAAAAACAAGAATGAATATTTGCCAATACCTTACTCACAGGTGGCAGCATCTAACGGACATTACACCCAGAACATAGGAGAATGGTAATATGAAAAAGATTTTATTTATGCTTATGGCCATCTTGGCCCTCACTGCTTGCAGTGATGATAATGTTTCAGATTTGAATCTGAGCGGAAGCTGCTCCATTACGGAATTGGCTCTCGACAACTACGATGGTTCCATCGATAAGGCTACTCGCACGATTATCGTGCGAGTGCCTGAGACCTACGATATCTCTCAGATGAGTGTCACCAAGTTAAGCCTCAGCGATGGTGCAAAGAGTAACGTTAATGTAAACGACCAGCTCAACATGTCTGCCCCACAAGCTGTACATGTCACCAATGGTGAGGTATATCTCGACTGGACCATCAAGGCTCAGAGAGACGAGGCGAAGATTACCTCTTTCAAGATCAACGACATCTACGTAGGTACCATCAATGAGAACACCAAGACCATCATGGTCTATGTTCCTGCCTCTTTGGACATCAAGAACTTGACTCCAACCATCGCCTACAGCGAGAATGCAACCGTCTCTCCTGCTTCTGGCATTGCTACAGACTTCACCAATCCTGTGATCTACACGGTAAACAACAACACGGCAAGCAACACTTACACCGTGACCGTCAAGCAAATCGACAAGCCACAGGCTCTCTATGTAGGTCTTGCACAGAGCATGGATGAGTTGAATATCGAGGAAAAGACTGCTTGCAACTGGATGTTGCAGAACGTTCCTAACTCACTCTACGCTTCCTTCACCGACATCAAGAACGGTAGTATTGACTTGAGCGACTGCAAGGTCATCTGGTGGCACTTCCACAAGGATGGTGGTGTAGATGGTAAGAGCAACTTCGAGAAGGCTGCACCTGAGGCTTTGGAGGCTATTCCACAGTTGAAGGATTTCTATAAGAATGGTGGCTCATTCCTCTTCACACGCTATGCAACCAATATGCCTGGTGAGCTTGGTATAGCTAAGAATGGCGGTGCTCCTAACAACTGCTGGGGTCAGGTGGAAGCTGACGCAGAAACCTGTGGCAGTCCTTGGGACTTCAAGATGACAGGTCATACAGATCATGCTCTCTATCAAAACTTAGTGAAGGGTGACGATGGCAACAGTGTCTATACTACAGACACGGATTACCGTATCACCAACTCTACAGCACAATGGCATATTGGCTCAGACTGGGGGGGTACGCAGATTACGCAGCTTGGAGAGAAACTACAGGTGGTATCGACCTTGGTTATGGCGGTGATGGTGCAATCGTAGTATGGGAGTTCCCTGCTGAAGGAACATCCGGTAAGACGCTTTGTATCGGTTCTGGTTGCTACGACTGGTATAGCGTAAACGAAAACTATACAGAGAAGTTCCACAAGAACATCGCCATCATGACACAGAATGCTTTTAATTATCTTATGAACAAATAAAATGGAATCAAAATGAAAACAATGATAAGTTCTATCATATTGGCTTCATGCCTCGCCTTGCCTCTCGCTTCATGTAGTGACGACGATGCTGTATTAGAGCAAAAAGATTGGTCTTCGACCTCTTACTTCAGTTCTACCGACGAGACAGCACAAGGCACTTATTACAAGCCAGCTGTTGGTTATGTGGGTGACCCTATGCCTTTTTATGACCCTGTGGCAGGCGACTTCAAGATTATGTACTTGCAAGATTACCGTCCTAATCCAAGTGGAACTTACCACCCAATCTGGGCGGTAAGCACTAAGGATGCTGCAAACTATGAGTCGCTTGGCGAGTTGGTATCTTGTGGTAACATCAATGAACAGGATGCGGCAATCGGTACGGGTTCTACCATATACGATGAAAGCAGCAAGCTCTACTATACTTTCTACACAGGAAACAAGTATAATCCAACTGCTTCTGATAATGGGCAAGCCATCATGTACGCCACTTCTTCCGATTTCAAAACTTGGACAAAGTGTAAGTCTTTCATCTTGAAAGGTGATGACTACGGTTATAGCAAGAATGACTTCCGTGACCCATTCCTCTTCAAAGGTGATGATGGCAAGTATCACATGTTGGTTGCCACTACTAAGAATGGTAAGGGTACTATCGCTGACTTCATTTCTGATGACTTGAAGTCTTGGAAAGACAATGGTGCATTCATGAACATGATGTGGGATCGCTTCTATGAGTGCCCTGATGTCTTCAAGATGGGCGACTGGTGGTATCTCGTCTATAGCGACAAGACTTCTTTTATGCGTAAGGTTCAGTACTTCAAGGGCAGAACACTCGACGAGTTGAAGGCTTGCACTGCCAACGACGCTGGTATTTGGCCTGATGACCATGAAGGCTTCTTGGATAGCCGTGGTTTCTATGCAGGAAAGACAGCAAGAGATGGTACCAACCGCTATATCTGGGGATGGTGTCCTACTCGTAAGGGTAAGAACAACACCGAAGTAGGTGCATCTCCTGCAGAACCAGAATGGGCTGGTAATCTTGTGGCTCATAAGTTGATTCAGCATGAGGATGGTACGCTGACCCTCGGTGAGGTGGAAGCTATCAGTAATAAATATAACAAGGAGTGTGAGGTTGAGTTCAAGGAACAAAATGGCGTGACTGCTTCTAACGGCACTTATACCTTGTCGGGCGACAATGCTTACATGCTCATGAGTCGCCTCGGCTATCACAACAAGATTAGCTTCACAGTCACAACTTCCAACGAATGGGATAAGTTTGGTATTTCTTTGGCTCGTGGAACTAAGAGTAATACTGATGATGCTACGGCATTCGAAAAATATTATACGATGGTTGTCAATCCTGAGAGCGATACTCGTCGCAAGGTCAACTTCGAGGAAGAAGGCGATGGTGGCAAGGGTTTCATTGATGGCATTGATGGATACAACTTCGCTCGTCCAAGTGACAACGTGTATAACATCACCATCTATACCGACAATAGTATCTGCGTGATGTATATCAACGATGCCGTTTGCTATACCAACCGCATCTATGGTATTCAGAAGAACTGCTGGAGTATCAATAACTATGGTGGCAACATCACGGTTAGCAATTTGAAGATTAGTCAGTACTAATATCTTACATATCACAGAGCCTGTGTCACATGACAGGCATAGGCTCTGCTTTTACAAAATCAAATATATTAACATAAGCTTTTTTAATTCACAAAAATATGAAAAAGATTATTACTTTTGGTTTTGCTTTGATGGCATCAGCCACCATGTTTGGACAGACTGTTCTTTGGGATGGTGAGAACTACGATATCGGCTCAAAAGGTGACTTTTGGGATCGCTGTAACCAAGAAGTTGTAGAAAACCCAACCAAGGATGGAATCAATACTTCTGATAAATGTCTCAAGTTTACCATTACAGGCAATGAATGGAATAATGGTTCCGCTGCCAAAGGTCTCACATGCGATGCTTTTTTCAGTTCTACCGACGAGACTGCACAAGGCACTTATTACAAGCCAGCTGTTGGTTATGTGGGTGACCCTATGCCTTTTTATGACCCTGTGGCAGGCGACTTCAAGATTATGTACTTGCAAGATTACCGTCCTAATCCAAGTGGAACTTACCACCCAATCTGGGCGGTAAGCACTAAGGATGCTGCAAACTATGAGTCGCTTGGCGAGTTGGTATCTTGTGGTAACATCAATGAACAGGATGCGGCAATCGGTACGGGTTCTACCATATACGATGAAAGCAGCAAGCTCTACTATACTTTCTACACAGGAAACAAGTATAATCCAACTGCTTCTGATAATGGGCAAGCCATCATGTACGCCACTTCTTCCGATTTCAAAACTTGGACAAAGTGTAAGTCTTTCATCTTGAAAGGTGATGACTACGGTTATAGCAAGAATGACTTCCGTGACCCATTCCTCTTCAAAGGTGATGATGGCAAGTATCACATGTTGGTTGCCACTACTAAGAATGGTAAGGGTACTATCGCTGACTTCATTTCTGATGACTTGAAGTCTTGGAAAGACAATGGTGCATTCATGAACATGATGTGGGATCGCTTCTATGAGTGCCCTGATGTCTTCAAGATGGGCGACTGGTGGTATCTCGTCTATAGCGACAAGACTTCTTTTATGCGTAAGGTTCAGTACTTCAAGGGCAGAACACTCGACGAGTTGAAGGCTTGCACTGCCAACGACGCTGGTATTTGGCCTGATGACCATGAAGGCTTCTTGGATAGCCGTGGTTTCTATGCAGGAAAGACAGCAAGAGATGGTACCAACCGCTATATCTGGGGATGGTGTCCTACTCGTAAGGGTAAGAACAACACCGAAGTAGGTGCATCTCCTGCAGAACCAGAATGGGCTGGTAATCTTGTGGCTCATAAGTTGATTCAGCATGAGGATGGTACGCTGACCCTCGGTGAGGTGGAAGCTATCAGTAATAAATATAACAAGGAGTGTGAGGTTGAGTTCAAGGAACAAAATGGCGTGACTGCTTCTAACGGCACTTATACCTTGTCGGGCGACAATGCTTACATGCTCATGAGTCGCCTCGGCTATCACAACAAGATTAGCTTCACAGTCACAACTTCCAACGAATGGGATAAGTTTGGTATTTCTTTGGCTCGTGGAACTAAGAGTAATACTGATGATGCTACGGCATTCGAAAAATATTATACGATGGTTGTCAATCCTGAGAGCGATACTCGTCGCAAGGTCAACTTCGAGGAAGAAGGCGATGGTGGCAAGGGTTTCATTGATGGCATTGATGGATACAACTTCGCTCGTCCAAGTGACAACGTGTATAACATCACCATCTATACCGACAATAGTATCTGCGTGATGTATATCAACGATGCCGTTTGCTATACCAACCGCATCTATGGTATTCAGAAGAACTGCTGGAGTATCAATAACTATGGTGGCAACATCACGGTTAGCAATTTGAAGATTAGTCAGTACTAATATCTTACATATCACAGAGCCTGTGTCACATGACAGGCATAGGCTCTGCTTTTACAAAATCAAATATATTAACATAAGCTTTTTTAATTCACAAAAATATGAAAAAGATTATTACTTTTGGTTTTGCTTTGATGGCATCAGCCACCATGTTTGGACAGACTGTTCTTTGGGATGGTGAGAACTACGAGATCAGCTCAAAAGGTGACTTTTGGAATCGCTGTAACCAAGAAGTTGTAGATAACCCATCCAAGGGTGGAATCAATACTTCTGATAAATGTCTCAACTTTACCATTACAGGTAATGAATTTGATAAATGTTCCGCAGCCAAAGGTCTCACATGCAATGCTTTTGACAGCAAGCGTCTCTCTTTAATGATTAAAAAGGACGTAAACAGCAATGTCCGAGTGGAAATCAAGTGCAATGATGACATGAAGAAGGTCGTTGCTTGGTATGATGGAGCTGGTGAATGGCGCAAACTCTACTTCGATTTTTCTACCAACAATGCAGAAGGAACTCCTACAGAGATTACCATATATCCAACAACAGAAAACGTTGATGGTGAGCAAGTAGTTTATATTGATAACATCCAGATAGAGGATGCTCCAAAGGTAGGTGACATTTTACTTGGAAGTATTAGCGATGGTAGTCTTAGTGGTAACATCAAACTCACAGGTGCATGGCTGAAAGGCGAATGCCAGAATGCTGATGGCGATTGGCAGAAAGTAGAATACAACGACTTTGCAACATTGGCTGGCAAGCTCAAAGACGGCATTACTTCAATTGATATGCGTGGCACTAAAACTAAGGATGTGGATGTTAACGCTATGCGTGGTGGTCACTCAAATGTTCTTGTATTTGCTGATGAGGCATACGATGCAAACAACATAGTAGCCAATGAAAAGTGTGCTAATTTGGTTCTTACCAACGCGCAGCCTTTCGCTACCCCAGAAGACTTCACTGCAGCAAACGTATCTATCACTCGCCCTGTTTTTGCAGGCAAAAACACAATGTGCTTGCCTTTCTGGGTATCCAAAGAAGACTTAGGCGCAAATACCATTGCTACATACGTAGGTAAAGAGGAGAAAGACGGTAACACCATCATCAACTTCAAGAAAAAAGATGCTGTTGATGCCAACGTTCCTTTCATCGCTCAGTTTGATGCAGACTCAAATGAGCCTCTTACTTTCACAAATAAGGGCGTAGTCAATACTCCTGCAGAGATGGGCAATACTTTCACTGGTACTTATACTCCAGGTTCTGCAACAGGCAAATACGGTTTGAATGCTGAAGGTTTATTCCAAAAGGGCGGTGACAATGCGAAGATTAATGCCTTCTCAGCTTACTTAACCTTGAACGAATCACAAGCGGCAAAGCCTATTCTCCTTTCTATTGGCGGAGAGACCACTGGCATCAATGCTGCTACTATCGCAAATGGTAATGAGACTGTAAAGGTCTATAACCTTCAGGGTTGCTTGGTTGCTACAGCAAAGTCTTTGAACGACTTGCACCTTGCTAATGGTGTTTACATCGTTAATAACAAGAAAGTGATTGTTAAATAATTAGTTCAACTTAAAAAGTAGTTACAATATGAAAAAGGCTATTTATGTAACACCTGTCATAGAGATTCATCGCATAGAATCACCAGTTATTATGGCTGGATCAGGTGGACAAAACAATATGTCCATTGGTGTAGTAGAGGATCCTAATGATGTTTTCGACAATACATTCCGTTCTAAACAAACCAAGAAGGGTTTGTGGGATTAAGATGAATAAATGAGTCTATAAAAGGGAGGTTTGCCACTTCAAACGTGGCAAACCTCTCCTTGTGAACTCAACGCTCTGTGCGGTTTGCATGATGTCTAACGCACAATAGTTAAATATATTGGTGTCGTTACTGACGAGGTGAATGCGATTGTTTCAGGATAACTATATATAATTAAGGTGTAAAACAAGATCAAAAATTCTCATTTATGAAAAAGAAATTAGTTACGGCTCTCATAGCTCTCGGTTGCACCATGACCATTCAGGCGCAAGAGGTGCATTTCTTGAGCAATAATCATAGTCTCTATCGCATCAACAGCGACAATCAAAGCAAGAAGTATCTCTTGCTCCCTGTCCAGGAGAGTGCGGAGATTGCCAATATCAAGGTGATTGCCTGCACCAAGCAGGTGAAGGCCTTGAATGTTCGTTTGGCAAAAGACCACATCGATTCTTACGTGCCACTCTATATGGATGAGTTTGCCGGCTTGAAGGGCTTGGCTCTCGATATTCATGTGAATGGCGATTATAGCAAGGAGGGCTTGAATGCCCTCACTTGCTGGAAGAACATGAAGTTCTCTGACTCTTTCGATATGAAGAATCGTGAGCAGTATCGCCCAGTTTATCACCATACTCCAGCCTACGGTTGGATGAACGACCCTAACGGTATGTTCTATAAGGATGGTGTATGGAATCTCTATTTCCAGCACAATCCATACGGATCGCAGTGGGAGAATATGACCTGGGGACATTCTACTTCCACCGACCTGGTGCACTGGAAGTTCCAGGGTGATCCAGTTCAGCCAGATGCTTTGGGTACAGTCTTCAGTGGGTCGGCTGTGGTTGATAAGGAGAATACTTCCGGCTTCGGCAAGGGTGCTGTCATCGCACTTTATACTTCGGCTGGTGAAAGCCAGACTCAGAGTATGGTTTACAGTACCGATAATGGCAAGACTTTTACCAAATATGAGGGCAACCCGGTTATCACCAGCAATGTGCCAGACTTCCGTGATCCTCACATGTTCTGGAATGAAGACATCAAGAAGTGGAATATGATTCTGGCTGCTGGTCAGCACATGGAAATCTATTCTTCTGATAACTTGAAGGATTGGAAACTCGAAAGCTCTTTTGGTGAGACATACGGAAATCATGGTGGAGTTTGGGAGTGTCCAGACTTGATGAAGATGAAGGTTCGTGGCACTAACAAGGAGAAGTGGATGCTCATCTGCAACATCAACCCTGGTGGTCCGTTCGGCGGTTCTGCTACCCAGTATTTCATCGGCGATTTCGACGGACATAAGTTCACTTGCGAAAGTAAACCGGAGGTTACCAAGTGGATGGATTACGGTAAGGACCATTACGCCACTGTTACTTTTGACAATGCTCCTGAGGGGCGTCGCGTGGCTATCGCCTGGATGAGCAACTGGCAGTATGCCAACCAGGTTCCAACCCTGCAGTATCGTTCGGGCAACTCCATTCCTCGCGACTTAGGTCTCTTCGAGTATAAGGGTGAAACTTATTGCAGCGTGGTTCCATCTCCTGAAATGACAGCGGCAAGAAGCAAGAAGGCCACCAAGTCTCTCTCTGAATCTTGCGAGATGGTTGTGAATCTGAAGGGAAATGCCACTATCACCTTGAGCAACGACAATGGCGAGAAGGTGGTTATGCTATACGATGCCAAGGCAGAAACCTTCTCTATGGATAGAACCAAGAGCGGTAAGATGGATTTCAGCAATGACTTTGCTGCTACTACAAAGGCTCCAACTTACGGCAAGATCAGCCAGCTCCGCATCTTCATCGACAAGAGCAGCATTGAGGTTTTCGATGCAGAAGGCAAGATGGCAATGACCAATCTCGTGTTCCCTACCAAGCCTTACAACAAGGTTACTGTGAAGGGTGGCAAGTATCAGGTGTATAACATCAAGTAATACTATAAAAAGAAACTGAATCTTTAACACTATTGTTTCTTAGCGTGTTAATGATGTAACAATGCAACAAAAATGGTAGCCGATGAACGATATTTTATGATATATTATATCGTTTATCGCTACCTTTGCAGCAGCAAAATAGAAACAATAACGCTAACAATTATGAATAAATCATCAAAGTTATCAATCATCCCGGTGATGCTCTGTTTCTTCGCCATGGGATTTGTAGATTTGGTAGGCATCGCCTCCAACTACGTAAAGGAAGATCTCAACCTCAATGATGCAACAGCCAATCTGTTCCCATCGCTGGTATTCTTCTGGTTTCTCATCTTCTCGGTTCCAACAGGAATCCTGATGAATAAGATAGGTAGAAAGAAGACAGTACTTCTGTCTTTGCTCGTTACCGTTATCTCACTCCTTTTGCCCATCTTTGGCGAAAACTTTGAGCTGATGCTCGTGTCGTTCTCATTGCTTGGCATCGGAAATGCCTTGATGCAGACCTCCCTGAACCCACTGGTTTCGGTGGTGACATCAGGTCAGAACCTGGCATCCACATTGACCTTCGGTCAGTTTGTCAAGGCGATAGCTTCCTTCCTGGCACCATACATTGCCATGTGGGGCGCCATGGCAAGCATTCCAACCTTCGGTTTGGGCTGGAGAATTCTCTTCCCAATCTATATGGTTATCGGAATTGCAGCTACCTTCTTCCTGGCTGGTACACCTATCGAGGAGGAGAAGAACGAGGGTAAGGCTTCCGGCTTTGGCGAGTGCTTCAAGTTGCTCGGCAAACCTATCGTGCTGCTTTCCTTCATCGGTATCATGTGCCATGTAGGCATCGATGTGGGTACCAATACCACAGCTCCTAAAATTCTGATGGAGCGTCTGGGATGGACGCTGAACGAGGCTGCCTTCGCTACATCGCTCTACTTCATCTTCCGTACCATCGGATGTTTCACCGGTACAGCCTTCCTCCGCATGATGAAGACCCGCACTTTCTTCGTCATCAGCGTAGTGATGATGGCTTTGAGTATGATTGGTATGTGGGTAGGAGAAAGCAAGATGATGCTCTATATCGCCATCGCCCTGGTGGGATATGGCAACTCTAACGTATTCTCCATGATTTTCTCTCAGGCGCTTCTTGCTATGCCTGATAAGAAGAACGAGGTGAGTGGACTGATGATCATGGGACTCTTCGGCGGTACTGTCTTCCCATTGATTATGGGCTTTGCCAGCGATGCTATCGGTCAGGTGGGTGCTGTGGCTGTTATGGCTGTGGGCGTCATTTATCTCTTCACTTATATCCGTAAGTTGTAATAAACAATCATATATCTAAGACGTAATTATGGAAACAAAGAATTTGAATACAAAATATTGTGTAGGTTTGGGCGAAATCCTCTTTGACGTTCTCCCTAGTGGTTCTCAACTCGGCGGTGCTCCTGCCAACTTCGCTTACCACGCAGGTCAGCATGGTTTGCATTCTGTAGCCGTGAGTGCTGTGGGTAAGGATGCCTTGGGCGAAACAGCCCTTCGCATTCTCGATGAGAAGAAGTTGAAGTATGTAATGCCTGAGGTAGATTATCCTACCGGTACTGTTCAGGTGCAGCTCGACAAGGAGGGCGTTCCTACTTACGATATCAAGCAGGGTGTAGCTTGGGATAATATCCCGTTCACCAGTGATATCAGGGAGATTGCTGTCAATGCTGGAGCTGTATGCTGGGGTTCTCTGGCTCAGCGCAGTGAGGTTAGCCGTAAGACCATCTATACGTTCCTCGATCATACTCCAGAGGATTGTCTGAAGATCTTCGACATCAATCTTCGTCAGAACTTCTATACTCCTGAGGTGATTACCGAGAGTCTGAAGCGCTGCAATGTGTTGAAGATCAATGATGAGGAGTTGATTACCATCGGCCGTCTCTTTGGTTATCCAGGTTTGGATATCGAGAACAAGTGCTGGCTGATTCTCGGCAAGTATAATCTCGATATGCTCGTGCTGACCTGCGGTGTAAATGGCAGCTATGTCTTTGCTCCGGGTGTGAAGTCATTCCAGGAGACTCCAAAGGTTGAGGTGGCTGATACCGTAGGTGCAGGCGACAGCTTTACCGGTACATTCTGTGCCAGCATTCTGAAGGGCAAGAGCATTCAGGAGGCTCACGAACTTGCCGTAAAGGTAAGTGCCTACGTTTGTACCCAGAATGGAGCGATGCCTCAGATTCCTGAGGAATACACCCGTTAAGCCCGCTTCCCCCTATTGATTATATATGGCAAAATAAAATTATAGGTTTAAAGAATAGTTGATTTAAGGTTAATGTTAGTTAGTAAGCTGCATCCTGTTCGTGAAGAATGGGGTGCAGCTTTTTCATTTTCAGAAATACAATCTCTCAATTACAATAAAAGAACCCCCTAAAATGGTAAAATGATGCCCCAAAATGGCAGAAATGAATAAAAAGATAACGTTTTCATTAAAAATATTATAAAAGAGTTGCAGATTAATAGATTATTTTGTACTTTTGCATCTAAAATATTAGTAGAACATTAAAAATATAGATGTTATGAAAGACTTAGATTGGTCTAATTTGTCATTTGGCTATCGCCAGACTGACTACAATGTTCGCTGTTACTATCGCGACGGCAAATGGGGCGAAATAGAAGTTTGCTCTGATGAGTATTTGAAATTGCACATGGCTGCAACCTGTCTGCACTATGGTCAGGAGGCATTCGAGGGCTTGAAGGCTTATCGTTGCCCAGACGGTAAGGTGCGCGTGTTCCGTATGGACGAGAACGCTAAGCGCTTGCAGAGCACATGTCGCGGCATTCTGATGCCAGAGGTGCCTACAGAAATGTTCGAGGAAATGGTGAAGAAGGTGGTTCGCCTCAACCAGGAGTGGATTCCTACCTACGAGAGTGGTGCTACGCTCTATATCCGTCCGCTGCTCATCGGTACAAGTGCTCAGGTGGGTGTTCATCCTTCTAAGGAGTATTGCTTCCTTATCTTCGTAACTCCAGTAGGTCCATACTTCAAGGGTGGATTCTCTACCAACCCATACGTCATCATCCGTGATTTCGACCGCTCTGCTCCTCTCGGAACAGGTATCTATAAGGTGGGTGGAAACTATGCTGCTTCTCTCAGAGCCAACAATATCGCTCACGAGAAGGGTTATGCCTGCGAGTTCTATCTCGACGCCAAGGAGAAGAAATACATGGATGAGTGTGGTGCTGCCAACTTCTTCGGAATCAAGAACAATACATACGTTACTCCTAAGAGTACATCTATCCTCCCTTCTATCACCAACAAGAGCTTGATGCAGTTGGCTGAGGATCTCGGTATGAAGGTGGAGCGCCGTCAGATTCCTGAGGATGAGCTGGATACTTTCGAGGAGGCTGGTGCATGCGGTACAGCTGCCGTAATCAGTCCTATCAGCTACATTGATGACTTGGATACAGGCAAGCGCTACAACTTCGGTGAGAAGCCAGGTCCTATCTCTAAGCACCTGTATGATACGCTCCGCGGAATCCAGTATGGTACTATCGAGGACAAGCACGGTTGGACAACCGTAGTTATTGAGTAATCAATGACTTCTTTATTGCGTAAAAACCAATATTAGAAATATAATTATGATCAAGGCACTTTGAGGAGTTCTCGCTTCTTGGAGTGCTTTTTTTATGTCTTTTTTCTTGGAAGTTTCATAAAAATATCGTAACTTTGCCCGCAGAAATATAACTTCTTAAATAAAGAGGATATGAGTCCTAAATTTAAAGAAATAAATGGGTTTGTGTTCAAGATTTATTCCAATGAGGAAAAAAGAATGCATATTCATGTCGTTAAGGCCGAAAATGAAGCTAAGTATTGGCTAGAACCCAATATTGAACTAGCAGAAAATTTCGGATTCAATACTAAAGAATTAAGTTTTATAGAAAAAATACTTAAAGATTATGGAGACGATTTTAAAATCAAATTCGCAAGACACACAGGTAAGCGTCTTGATGATAAATGATAAAGGCATTATGCTTTCTGTGAAAGGAAACGATTATTTCATATCTTATAATCGGATTCCTTGGATGAAGAATGCATGTATTTCTGATGCTCTTGATGTGCAGATGAGTGGAAGGAATGCCATTGAGTGGCCTAAATTGGATGTAGATTTAGAAATAGAGAGTTTAAAGCATCCTGAGCGTTATCCTCTTATTATGAAGAGAAATGAAATGGAAGTTTTATAGAGTCTCAAATAAAAAAGGCAGAAAGCCTCTCAGCATCGTTTTGCTGAGAGGCTTTCTGCCTTTTTATGCCTGGGGGTTAACAGAGTTAACAGTTAACAGCTGTTTTTTCGATACTCCTCCTCGCGCGTACCTTATTATAATATAATATATATATACTTATTTTTATATGTGTGTGGGGGGACCATGCATTTTTGGGGTGTTAACTGTTAACCTGTTAACCCCTCGCTCTTTTTTCCC
>ERZ1031467.100-NODE-100-length-21289-cov-68.362249_pt1 | contig 21289 bp, 20 predicted proteins | sample MGYA00517105_ERZ1031467 | MGnify/ENA primary metagenome ERZ1031467 (study PRJEB33719, sample SAMN04261155) | wastewater metagenome | biome: rural village; feature: human; material: feces | host: Homo sapiens | place: El Salvador | collected 2013-01-07 ...
TTATTTCTTTTTCTGATTGAGCAGTTTGTCAATCTCATCAAACTCCTTACCCATGTTCAGGTTCAGATAGATGGTATATAGCGGCAAAGCCCACTGGTCCTGCATATCAGGCGCCATCGTTCTGTACTTCTGCAGATAAGGCATCGCACTCTTGTAAAGTCCGTCTATCTCCTGATGAGTTTTGCGGGATTGCTGCGAATTCTTATCCATTTCAACCGCCTGATTGAAATAAGCCAAACCTATATTATAATAAGCACCAGCCAAAGAATCGTTCACGGCAAGTGCCTTTTTGCTCACTTCGATGCATTGCTTGAAATCACCCATATTCAGGAGAATGGTTCCCTTGGTAAAGAGATAGATATCATTGTCGGGAGCTATCGCCAGCGCCTTATCTGCTACGGCGAGTGCAGAATCGAGTTGGTTTTCCTGCGAATAATACTCTACCAGACGCGGGAAGAAGAACGGGAATTTCGGATCCCGCTCAAAACCTTCCTTCAAGGTCGAGAGATAGCGCGCAGTATCCTTCTCCAGTTTGTAAGTCTCAGCCAGATATTGTAACATATAGTTATAATGAGCCGTATCTTTCAGCGCCTCATAAGAATGATGAAGCGTAGCTTTGGTATCTTTCATCTTATATCCGGCATATACAGCCCAATAAGCTGCCGAAGAAAGATATTTGTCTTTCTGGGCATACTTATAAGATTGGAACATCGGTGCAGTACTGCACTCTATGTACTGGTCAAAGAACTGATAAGCCTCCTTGTATTTCTGCTTCCTGATAAACCAGGTTCCTCCGTTATAGAGGTTCGGACGTATCCTGTTCAAATATTCAGAATGAGACTTGCGGAAATCAAACTCACATTTTCCTTTCTTGTTAGGAATCATCTCAACGGAATCAAGTCCTTGGGCTATAACGAAGAGCTGTCGGGTTGCATTGAAGAGTTGGGCTGTATCATACGCCTGTTTGAGGTAGAGTTTCTCATTACCCTGTTCATACTGCTTCTTCACAGCATCGAAGAGAATATTCCAAATTTTCTTGTTATTCCGGTTGGCAGAATCCGTCAGGAGTTTGCGCATACTGGATTCGGCCTTCGCCAAATCCTTGCCAGCCTTTACCAGATCTTTGGCTGCAGAAATCTCTTTCTTCTGTGCCTGCAGCCCTAATGGCGCCAACAGGAGAAAAACTATCTGTAAGACCCATAAGTTTCTGAATATCTGTATTTTCATATTAATCTCCTAAATTAAAACTTTCATTTGTTTCCATACTCATAATAATACCAGTAGGTATTTCCATAAGTATCCCGAAGAGCATTCTGCTTTTCTGTCTCATTAGCATATTTGTGATCCATCTGCTGGAAATCCTCAAAGTCTGTATCCATCACATTATCGTGATAAACGATACTTGGATTACTGCGGCGATGCGTATAAAGAACCAACGCTTCCTTATAATGAACAGGCAGTTTGCCCGAAGTTACTTTGTAATGTTTCTGCACCTCTGCTACGAACTTGTCTAGTTGCTTGTCCAGCAAGAGTGCACAAAGCTGATAGTCAACAGGCAGACGATACTTGAGATGATGTTTAACCATCCATGCCGAAGGTTTCTGCATCCATTTTGGCGCCTTCCACATCATAGCCTTCACGGTTACGCTATCCGGCATCATCGCCTTACTTCCACCTACCAGCGGATAAATAAAGAGACGGCTGCCCAGCTCGCCTGTTTCGTTGAGACAGGCTATACGGAGCATCGTCAGCGAAGAATCTGTTTTCAGAGATTTTTCACCTACTTCCAAAGCTTTTTCATACTGTTTTTCTTTCATCAGATGTTCCATGCGCATACGTTCATGAAACAGCCGATCATTGCTAGCAACAAAGTTGACAAGCAATATTATCACCAGCATCTGGAGCAGATTCACCCACATATAGCGGGAGAACCAGCCGTTACTGTGAGGCTCTGTTTCTATTGGCTCCAACTGGCGGGCTATCCATATTAATCCGCCCCAGAGAATCAGACAGAGTGGCAGGATAATCCACCACGCCCCCAGCGAATGATAACGGTCGATATCAACGGGGATATCGGTAATCATCGTCAGGATGAGGAACGAAGGGAAATAAGTAAGCCCGTGGAAACGGCGTTTCACACGGGTTACCGCGTACACTCCCACTTGCAGCAGATAGAGTACGAGCGTGATAAGCAGTGGAGCCAGCGTGTAACTGTAGTTGGTCAAACCGCCTGAGAAAACATGCTGAGCCACTGCCAGTACGTCTGCCTGGTAAAATGCCAGGTAGACGTAGGTAAATGTGATAAAGATGATAGCACAGGCGATTTGCATCTTCGCAGTACTACTCCTTTTATTTTTCATAAATCAATCTATTAATTTTTCTTCAGCACCAAAGCTGTACGAGCTGGCAGATAAAGTTTCAGCCACTCCTTACGGTCTTTCACATAAAGTGGATCGTAATTAGTCAGATGCGTCATCGTGTCATCATTCAAGCCATTACCGCCAAAATCCTTGCTGTCAGAATCAAGCACTACGCTGTAGGAACCGGTTGGAACCAGGAAGCCATAGTCGGTGAAAGAGCGGGTTGGCGAGAAGTTAAACACGAAGAGCAGATCGCCACGCATAAAGGCGAGAACCTGATCGCCATCATTATGCCAGATTTCTACAACTGGTGTCTTGTTAAAATTCTTTTCGCTTGTAATCGTCTTGAGCATTTCTCGGTCGAAATCTCCAAGATAGTGGTAGCAGAGTTCATGATTATCTACCAGATTCCACTGTCTGCGGGCGTATTTATGGCTCCAGCCATTACCCTCGCGAGGGAAATCGATCCACTCTGGGTGACCGAACTCATTACCCATGAAGTTGAGATAACCGCCATTGATTGTAGAGGCAGTAACCAGGCGGATCATCTTATGCAGAGCAATACCACGATGAGCCATTTCGTTTTCATCGCCCTTCTTGAAATGCCAGTACATATCGGCATCAATCAGACGGAAGATGATGGTTTTATCGCCCACCAATGCCTGGTCATGACTCTCACAGTAAGAGATGGTTTTCTCATCCGAACGGCGGTTCTTTACCTCCCAGAAGATGCTGGATGGTTTCCAGTCTTCATCCTTCAGTTCCTTGATGGTCTTGATCCAATAATCTGGAATATTCATCGCCATGCGATAATCGAAACCATAACCGCCATCCTCAAACTTGGCAGCCAGGCCCGGCATTCCGCTCACCTCTTCGGCAATTGTAATGGCATGCTTGTTAACCTCGTGAATCAGACAGTTGGCAAGGGTAAGATAGCAGATGGCATTATCATCCTCATGACCATTGAAATAATCTCCGTAGTTGCAGAATGCCTCACCCAGACCATGACTGTAATAGAGCATGGATGTTACACCGTCAAAACGGAATCCGTCGAAATGGAACTCATTGAGCCAGTACTTGCAGTTGCTCAACAGGAAGTGGATGACTTCATCCTTTCCATAGTCGAAGCAGAGACTGTCCCAAGCCGGATGCTCATGACGGTCGCCAGGATAGAAATACTGGTTAGGATCGCCAGCGAGATTACCCAGTCCTTCCACCTCATTCTTTACGGCATGAGAGTGAACGATGTCCATGATGACGGCAATACCATTCTGGTGAGCTGTATCAATGAGATCCTTCAACTCTTCAGGAGTTCCGAAGCGGCTACTTGCAGCAAAGAAACTGCTTACATGATAGCCGAAGGAGCCATAATACGGATGCTCCTGGATAGCCATAATCTGAATGCAGTTGTAACCATCCTTGATGATACGTGGCAACACATTCTCCTTAAATTCTGTGTAAGTGCCAACCTTCTCAGCATCCTGGGCCATACCGATATGGCATTCATAGATGAGCAGAGGTGCCACATTTGGTCTGAAGGTTTTCTTCTTCCATTTATATGGTTCCGGATTCCAAACCTGAGCAGAGAAAATCTTGGTCTGGTCGTCCTGTACTACGCGCTGTGCCCATGCTGGAATACGCTCGCCTTCACCACCTTCCCAATGAACTTTCATCTTGAAGAGATCGCCATGTTTCATCGCTTTCTCCGGAAGTTTGAGTTCCCAGTTGCCGGTATTCTTTATTCTTTTGGCACGATACTTTTCGGTTTCCTGCCAGTTGTTGAAGTCACCTATCAGATAGATATCTGTTGCATTAGGTGCCCACTCACGGAACACCCATCCACGGGCAGTCTTATGCAGTCCGAAATACTCGTATCCATTGGCAAAATCGCTCAATGTCTGTTTGCCGTTATTAGTCAGCTGACCGAGTTTCCAGAGTGCATGGTCGTGTCGGCCCTTGATGGCATCCTCATAGTCTGCCAGATATGGGTCGTTCTTCACGAGTCCGATATGCTTTACCACAGCCTTCGCTGCCTTTTTTGCAACTGGTTTCTTTGCAGTTGCCTTTTTAGTTGCAGCCTTCTGGGCTGTAGTTTTCTTTTCTGTTGCCATATATCATGATTTTAGATGGTTACTCTATATTATTCTTCTTTAATTTTATCTTGAAGATTTCTTCTTTAATTCTTAATCTTGAAGATAGCCTTGTGGATATCACCACTACCGATGCATGGCTGATGACCATCTTGTGGCCAGAAGATAGCAAACTGACCTGGCTTGCAGGTAACGAGCGTCTGCGCTTTCACACCAGGATACTTGGTTACATCCTTAGCCTCGTTATATTCCACTTCAGGAAGATCAGCAAGAGGAGTATAGCCATAAGTCTCCTCGTTGTCAAGAGGAATCTGAATATCAATCATCTTGCGATGTGTTTCAAGAACAGCATCTTCCTCGCTTTTTCCGTGAGCTGTCGTTATGTTAACAAAGAGGTTACTCTCCTTGATAAAATGCTTACCTTCCTCCAATTTAGAGAGGTCATTATCTTTGATAAACTTCACTACATCAGCGAAGAGCGGATTGAGAGAAACATATTTCTCCAGATTGTCTAAAGTATCTACTACCATAATTCTAGTTTAAGCTTTGAGATTTGAACATTTACTTTTAACTTTGAGATTTGAAAACAGAACATTGAACATTCAATATTCAACATTATAATATGTTCTTTTTCTCATTATTTAAAATATAAAGGTTGTCTATCTCGTTATTTATAATTTCTTTGTATTTTTCTAATTTTCTGAAGAGATTAGTCTTCAAATCGTTTGCCGTTTTCGTAGGCTCCCTTGGCTGTAACCTGTCCGTTGCGGTCTTTTTCTACAAATCTTCCGTCACGCACATCGTTACGGTAGGTTCCTTCGAAACGCTTACCGTTTTTATCTTCTTCTATGCAAGGTCCCTGGCGCTTACCTTTGTGATAGGCACCCTTGAATCTTCTGCCATCAGCATAATGAATCACGACATTACCATCAACTAGACCGTTCTTGAACTCACCTTCAAACACGTCGCCGTTCTTCTTGGTCAGTTTGCCCCTGCCGTTCTGCAGATCATCCTTCCAGTCGCCTACATAGATATCGCCATTCTTCCAGATGAAGGTACCCTGACCGGTACGCAGGCCATCCTTAAACTGTCCGTTATACTTGGCGCCCTTTGCAGAGCGGAAGATGCCTATACCCGTGCGTTCTCCCTGCACATAATCGCCTTCATAAATGTCGCCATTATGAAATTTATAGATACCCTTTCCGTCCTGGATATCATCCTTCCAGTCGCCGATATACACATCGCCATCAGCATATTTGAAAGTACCTTTTCCTGAGCGCTGGTTGTCTAGCCACTGACCGTCATAAGTAGTTCCGTCTCCCCAGTTGAAGAAGCCGTTTCCATTCTTCATATCGTTCATCCACTGGCCTTTATACTGTGCGCCATTGGCATAAGTATAAACGCCGCGTCCCTGACGCTTGTCCTTATACCAGTCGCCGTCATATTTATCACCATTATAATAGAACATGACGCCATGACCATGCTGGTAATCGCGGAACCAGAGGCCTACATATTTGTTGTTGTTCTGGAAATAGTAGGTGCCTTTACCATGCTGCTGGTCCTGCATCCACTGTCCCTCATACTTTTCGCCATCACTGAAGGTATAAACACCATAACCTTCGCGCTTACCTTTCATATAAGAGCCTTCGTAGGTATCCCCATTCTTATAGATGGTAGTACCTTTTCCCTGCGGCTTTCCGCTCACCATTTCGCCTTTAAACTGACCTCCGTCACGGGTGATGCAAGAGCCTAGCGAAATCTTCTGGGCTGAGGCATCAACCGATGCCATAGCCAAAGCCAAGGCAAGGAAAAAACACTTGCTCCGACAGGACAATTTGGTATGTTGTTTCTTATTGTATTTCATATTCTACAGTTATAGTCTGACTTATCAATCTCCAAAATTACGTTTTTTTCCTCAAATAGCCAAATAGATTAAACAAATTTAAGGTAAAATCATGAAAATAGATTTTTATCTGAAAAAATCTGCAGCTTGACACAATAAACAAACACAATTTTCGTTTTTACGGAAATCGAGAATAAAATCACTAAAACAGTAAAATTATGATTTTAAATTGCGCCATCATAGATGAAGATCCGGAAGCTTTGCAACTCCTGGAACAGTATATAGAGAAAACTCCGGCCCTGCATTTGATCGGAGCCTACAAAAGTGCGATAGATGCTGTAGACGGCATCCATCACAACCATCTCGACATACTTTTTCTCGCCATCCACATGCAGCAGATCAGCGGTCTGGAATTTGCAAAGGTTGTACCCAAGAACGTGAAGATTGTCTTCACCACCGCATTCAAAGAGTATGCCATCGAAGCCTACAAAGTGAATGCATTCGACTATCTGCTCAAGCCCATCACCTACGATGACTTTATGGGATCATGCCAGAAAGTCTTCGAAAGCTACATGCAGGACGATAACTACAACCCTATCAAGCGCGACGGTTTTCTGGTGGTAAAACGAGATTACAAATGCGTAAGAATCCCGATAGATGATATTCTGTTTGTTGACTGCGACAAAGACTACATCCGGTTCCATCTTGAGGGCAGGCCTAACATCAGAACCCTGGGCAACCTCAAACAGTTGGAAGAAAGGCTGCCAAGAGAGAAATTCAAGCGTGTACACCGTTCGTTCCTTGCCAACATGACAAAGTTCGATACGGTAGACCAGCAGCACATTACCTATGGCGACCAGAGCATTCCGATATCAGAAACCTACTTTGAATTTATCAAGAAATATCTGGAAGACCATTCTCTATGATGGTCTTCCAGATAGTTTTATCCTACCTTTCTTATAATATCTGCAAGGGTGATGATACCAGGATAGAAGCTCCATGCGCCAACAGAAAATCGTGATCTCTGAATCCCCACAGCACTGAGATACAAGGCATTCCACTGTTCTTCGCCGTCATCACATCCACATCGCTGTCGCCGATATAAACCGCCCTGTCTCTATCCGCATGCAGCTGTCGCAAGGCTTCGTTTACGGTATCTGGAGCCGGTTTTTTCTTGATATTCTCCCGCTCTCCTATCGCCACATCTACCAGATCGCCGAAGAAATGGCGGCAGATTTCCTGGGTAGCTGCATAAAACTTGTTGCTTACCACCGCAATGTTCTTTCCTCTGTTTTTCAGTTCCTCCAGCATCTCCATCACGTCCGGATAAGGTTTCGTATTATCCATATTGTGCACCATATAATGCTGGCGGAAATCCTGCAGGGTTTTCTCAAACTTCTCATTCTCCAATCCTCCCGGCACGGCACGTTCCATCAGTTTCTTCACCCCGTTTCCTACAAACATGCGTACTTCCTCCAGCGTACGTTCAGGCATCCCGTTCAGCTTCAGCGCATAATTGCAGCTTGCAGCCAGGTCGTGGAGAGAAGAAATCAGGGTTCCGTCAAGATCGAAGATATAGGTATCGAAATTGAACTGGGCATGAACCGGAACCCTCTTGATGCGGAACTCACCGCCGTGTAGCACATAAACATCCTGATGGTATACGCGGATTTCACCCTGAGGAGTTCCCTGTCCACCAGCCTGTTCATTACCCGAAATGCCAAAGATTCTGTTATCCCCAAATTCCCATCTCTTCAGTTTCTGGGTCTGTGCATCAATCACCACATATTTATATTCTATCGGCTCATCGATAGCCTGCACATTCACAGATATTTCCCAGTCCTTGCCATGATTGTTCTGCATCTTCAGGAAATGAGCCGGATTCCATTTGCCCAGCGTAGGATGATTTCCCAACAGAGCTACAGCCTCACCCTCATAGAGTTTCGGGGCATGAATCTTGAAGATGATAGTACGGTCGAAGAGAGGCAGACGCGCTGGCTTGACATCAGTAAACTTTACCTGCTGCAATACGAAGGCATTTTTTTCCACGTAAGGATTATCCTCCTCCAGCCAATAGTCCTGAAAATAGAAATTCTTACTCTCATCAAAAACATATTGGCGGGCAGAAGCGAGCGATTCCCTACGCAGCACCTTTCCCTCAGCATCTTTCACGCAGTAGCAGTAAGCTACAGCTACGAAAGGGTGATGGCGGTTCTGCCTTGACGCCATTTCCACCTCCCAGTGATAACCGTCCCGGGTGGTCATCGGCAAGTCCATCGTATCTTGATAGCCGTCAGCAGCGGCAAAAGTTAATTCTACATGCAGGGCATGACCCCACTTGGCAGCATACGCTATCGAAAACTTCATTTTCATAATCCTTTTATAATAATGTGCCCGAAAGCACCGATACACATGTTGATTCTCAATGTCAAGTGCAAAGGTAACAAAAAAGCAGACACAACGGATAAAGAAAGATGACAATTAACCTATTTTAAATTCCTATACTTTGCTATTTCCCATTTTTACTGTACTTTTGCACCCGAAAAATAACAAACAAGAAGAATATGAAAAAGAAAAAATCATTTTCTAAGCTCTATCTGTATGGTGCTATAGGCTGCATCGCAGTCATCGCCATCGTGGGCTACATCTACTGTTTCTCTTCCTTCTCGAAGAGCAGCAACACCGAGTATGTTTACATCGACAGCGATGATAACATCGACTCTGTATACAACAAGCTCCGCCCATTTGCCAAGAGCATTCCGTTCCAGGCATTCAAGACCCTGACTCTCCATTCCGGCTATGCCGATCATATCCGCACCGGCAGATACGCCATTGCTCCGGGCGATGGTGCCCTCAAGACATGGCGCCACATGAAGAACGGTTTGCAGGAACCGGTTAGCCTTACCATCCCTTCGGTACGCACGCTCGACAAACTCTCTGATGAGATTGGCAAGAAGATGATGTTTGGCAGCAACGACCTCTACCATGCCCTGCGCGACGAGAGCGTCTGTCAGAAATATGGTTACGATACTGCCACCATCGCCTGCATGTTCGTACCTAACACCTACGATCTCTACTGGAACATCTCGGTAGATAAATTTCTGGAGCGCATGAAGAAAGAAAGCGACAAGTTCTGGAACTTTGAGCGCACCGAAAAGGCAAAGGCTATGAAGCTGACACCGGTTGAGATCATCACCCTTGCCAGCATCGTGGACGAAGAAACAGCCAACAACGGTGAGAAACCGATGATAGCCGGCATGTATTATAACCGTCTGATGCTCCGCAACGCCGAATATCCTGAGGGAATGCCGTTGCAGGCCGATCCTACCATCAAATATGCCTGGCAGAGATTCGATCTCAAGCGCATCTACAACAACCTCCTGTCTATCAAGAGCCCGTATAATACCTACAAGAACCCAGGTTTGCCACCGGGGCCTATCCGTATTCCGAGCGTAGCAGGTATCGATGCCGTCCTCAACCATGTGCATCACGATTACCTCTACATGTGTGCCAAGGAGGATTTCAGCGGCACTCACAATTTTGCCCGCACTTATGATGAGCACCTGCAGAATGCAGCCAAATATTCTAAAGCGCTCAACGAAAGAGGCATCAAGTAAGATAAGTAAACAGGATTAGTAAAAATAAGTCAGAAAACTTGCAAAGCGTTAGTGATTTTTCAAGTTTTCTGACTTTTTATTTGGTAGTCTAACAAAATAGTTGTAAATTTGCAGCCGAAAACTTACCAATTTAAAAAAGGAATAAATACATGAACAGAACGATTATTACAGTAGTGGGCAAGGATACCGTTGGTATCATCGCCAAGGTTTGTACCTATTTGGCAGAGAACAGTATCAACATCTTGGATATCTCTCAGACCATCGTACAGGAGTATTTCAACATGATGATGATCGTAGACATGGGCAAGATGCAGAAAACTTTCGAGGAAGTTGCCGATGATCTCACCAATGTTGGTAAGGCTATGGGCGTGCAGATCAAATGCCAGCGCGAGGAAATTTTCAATATGATGCACAGAATTTAAAAAGCAAACAATATGATCAATATATCTGAGGTTATCGAAACCAATAAGATGATAGAGCAGGAGAATTTCGATGTGCGTACCATCACCATGGGTATCAACCTGTTGGATTGCGCATCTACCGATCTCGATGAGCTCTGTCAGAACATACATAATAAGATTACACGTCTGGCAAAGAACCTGGTGAAAACCGGCGAAGAAATCTCCAAGGAGTTTGGTGTGCCTATCGTCAACAAGCGTATCTCCATCACTCCTATCTCGCTGGTAGGCGGTTCTGCCTGCAAGACTACCGACGATTACGTAAAGATTGCCAAGACCCTCGACCAGTGTGCCAAGGAGCTCGGCATCAACTTCCTGGGCGGCTATTCGGCTATCGTAAGCAAGGGTATGAGCAAGAGCGATGAGCTCCTGATCCGTTCTATCCCTCAGGCGATGGCACAGACCGATTTTGTCTGCAGCTCGGTCAATGTGGGTTCTACCAAGACCGGTATCAATATGGATGCTGTCCGTCTGATGGGTGAAATCGTAAAGGAAACAGCCGAGGCAACCAAGGACAGAGGTTCTCTGGGTTGCGCCAAGCTCGTTGTTCTCTGCAATGCGCCAGACGACAATCCGTTCATGGCTGGTGCCTTCCACGGTGTTTCTGAGGCCGATGCGGTAGTGAGCGTTGGTGTCAGCGGTCCGGGCGTTGTAAAATATGCATTGGAGAAGGTGAAGGGCGAAAGCTTCGAGGTTCTTTGCGAAACCATCAAGCGCACCGCCTTCAAGATTACCCGTGTAGGTCAGTTGGTAGCTAAGGAGGCTTCACGCCGTCTGAACGTACCTTTCGGCATCATCGACCTTTCATTGGCTCCTACCCCAGCTATCGGTGATAGTGTAGCCGATATTCTCGAGCTCATCGGTCTTGAGCATGCCGGTGCTCCTGGTACCACAGCAGCTCTTGCGCTCCTGAACGACCAGGTTAAGAAGGGCGGTATCATGGCTTCTTCTTATGTTGGTGGTTTGAGCGGTGCCTTCATCCCAGTCAGCGAAGACCAGGGTATGATCAACGCTGTAGAGGCTGGTGCGCTGACCATCGAGAAGCTTGAGGCGATGACTTGTGTCTGCTCAGTAGGTTTGGATATGATTGCCATCCCTGGCGATACTCCAGCCACCACCATTTCCGGTGTCATTGCCGACGAGGCTGCCATCGGTATGGTTAACCAGAAGACTACTGCCGTACGTATCATCCCAGTTGTGGGCATGAAGGTAGGCGACAATGTAGATTTTGGCGGTTTGCTCGGTCATGCTCCAATCATGCCTGTAAACCCATTCAGTTGCGAGGCATTCGTAAACCGTGCCGGTCGTATTCCGGCTCCAATCCACAGTTTCAAGAATTAAACTGTTTTGATTCAAAATACCAATCCCCCATCCTGCTTTCTCAAGCGGGCTGGGGGATTTTTTCATTGTATAATCACTTATCTATCTTCTAAAGCGGTTCATCATGAAAAAACATAGGTGGATAGATACTCAGAAAAATCAACTACAGATATTTAAATCCAATCCTTAAATAAGACGGAAGCTCCCCCAAAAGTCAAAAGAATCGGGAAAAAGAAAAATAAAGGGTGAGACTTCTCCCACCCTTTATCTGATATTATAAAAAAAGTTTGTCTAAAGTAAATTACAAACGTTTAAAGGTTTTTCATCTCTTCTTTCCATGCAGAATAAGCCTCGAGATAAGCAGAACGGTTAGCCTCATCAGGATCTATGACTGCAAGTTTCTTCAATGAAGCAAAAGCCTCATTATGATCCTTATAGATACCGGCACCAATACCAGCACCCTTAGCAGCACCTGCACTACCATCTGTCTCATAAAGTTCGATAGTAGCACCACTCACACCCGCCAAGGTATCTCGGAACAACGGACTGAGGAACATATTAGCCTTACCTGCATGAATATTCTTGATATCCATACCCATCTGCTGCATGATTTCCATTCCATAGCAGAAACTGAAGACGATACCCTCTTGTGCTGCACGAACAATATGAGCACGATTATGCTTATTAAAGCTGATGCCACGAATAGAACAACCAACTTCCTTATTCTCTAATACACGCTCAGCTCCATTACCAAATGGGATAATCTTAACACCATCACTACCTATTGGCACAGAAGCTGCAAGATCATTCATATCCGCATAGCTTACATCTGGAGTGATATTTCGATGAACCCACGCATTCAAGATACCAGTTCCATTGATACACAACAATACACCAAGACGGTCAAGGTCTGTAGTATAATTAGCATGAGCAAAAGTATTGACACGGCTCTTTGGATCATAGTTAACATCACCCAATACACCATATACAACTCCTGATGTACCTGCAGTACTTGCAATTTCACCCGGATTGAACACATTCAGACTCACAGCATTATTTGGCTGGTCACCCGCACGATAAGATATTGGTGTACCTTCTTTCAGACCAAGTTCTTCAGCTGCCGCTTTACTTACTACACTCTGTACAGAGAATGTAGGAACAATATCAGCCAGAATGCTTTCATCGAAGCCAAAGTAATCAAGCAGGAATTTAGCAGGCTTTTTCTGGTTGAAGTCCCACATCATACCTTCAGAAAGGCCACTGATAGTAGTCTTAACTTCACCTGAAAGTTTCATTGCCAGATAATCACCAGGAAGCATAATCTTATCTATCTTATCAAACAGTTCCGGTTCATTATCCTTTACCCAAGCAAGTTTAGATGCAGTAAAGTTTCCAGGAGAATTGAGCAGATTACGCAAGCAGAAGTCCTCACCTAAATCATGAAAAGCCTTCTCGCCATAAGGTACGGCACGAGAGTCGCACCAGATGATACTAGGACGCAAAACTTGCTGATTCTTATCAACACAAACCAAGCCATGCATCTGGTACGAGATACCAATTGCAAGGATATCTTCACCCTTGGCACCAGATTCTGCCATGATTTTCTTAAGCGCCAACTTAGCATTATCCCACCACATCTGAGGATCCTGCTCTGCCCAACCGGTCTTTACAGCCATAATGGGTGCTTCATGATCCGGATAGAATGCAGAAGCTACGATTTCTCCATTGTCAACATCAGTAAGCGAAGCCTTTACAGAACTTGAGCCTACGTCAAAACCTAATAAATATCTACTAGCCATAGTTTATTCGTTTATATGTTTATTGTTTAACTTTTATCAGTTTTTATAAAGTCTACATATATTATACGAACATACTACAACATTCCCCTCATAAAAAAAATAATTTAGAACATATTCTCATCAAAAAGACTTTGAGGAGCACTATCGTCAGCCTTGTCCTCCCCTTCATTACTATTTTCTAATACAGAAGAAGAAAAATTAAGCATCAGTTGCTGTACGGCCTTTGAATCAAAATTAACATGATATACACCATACCCCTTACCTTTTTCTATAAGCGATTGTGGGTCTTTAGCGCATCTGGTGAGATATTGTGTAACATAGCTATGAACATCCTTGTAATTCAGAGGTGTAAAAATCGAATTACAGGAATTATATACATGACGAGCTATTTTTTCTACTTTCAACCCTTTTGCACCCGCAGCCAAAAGAACATTGAATATCTCCTGATCAAGTTTCATATAATAATCATAACATTCGTCCTCTTTCAAGAGAGAAGACACAAAAAGAAAAAACCGCGGTTACTCACTTACAAGCAACCGCGGCTCTTTGAAAAATAAACCTTATTTAAGCGAGAGCAACCTTGTTGTCCTCATCTTTAATCTTACCCTCTTTGAAGAGCCAACCGATACCAAGGATTACATCCTCTGTACTGATCTTAGCAGCCTTAGCAATTTCTGCTACTGTGAGAGCCTTTTCTGAAGCTGCCAATGCCTGATATACATCACCAGCTCTAAAACCTGCGTTCTCTGCGTTCAAGTAAAGAACGTCCTTCTTTGCTGCAGGAGCCTTCTTTGCTACTGGAGCCTTCTTTGCTGCTGGCTTCTTTGCAGCAGTCTTAGTTGTCGCTTTCTTTTCTACCATGTTTTAAGAATTTTATGATTCTATTGAGCCTCATTTCGTCAGCTCAACCTTAATATCTGCTGCAAATTTATAACTTTTATTTCGAAATAGTGTTAGAAAAATAGAAAAAACTACTACTTATAAACAAAAGTGCTGCATTTCTTGATTTACGTCAAGAAGCGCAGCACTTTATTTACTAAAAATCAATTACTTATTATAAATCATTGAATTTTTCTCAAGGCATTTTACGCATACTCTTTTATGGAGTGAATACCTTCGTTTCTCTATTTTTATTCAGCCTTCAAATCAAGTTTGATTTCCAATTCATCCAACTGCTTAGGGTCAAGTTCAGAAGGAGCATCGAGCATAACATCTCGACCTGAGTTGTTCTTTGGGAAAGCAATACAATCACGAATACTGTCGAGACCAGCCAAAATACTGACAAAACGGTCCAAACCGAAAGCAAGACCTGCGTGAGGTGGTGCGCCATACTTGAAAGCGTTCATCAAGAATCCGAACTGGGCCTCAGCACGCTCTGGAGTAAAGCCGAGAACCTCGAACATCTTCTCCTGCAACTGAGTATCATGGATACGGAGAGAACCTCCACCTACTTCGATACCATTGCAAACAAAGTCGTATGCCTTGGCACGAACCTGCTCAGGATGCTCATCGAGCAATGGGATATCATCAGGATTTGGCATAGTGAATGGATGGTGTGTAGCCATCAGGCGCTGCTCCTCATCGCTCCACTCAAAGAGAGGGAAGTCAATAATCCAAAGACACTTGAATACATTCTTATCACGAAGACCAAGACGGTCACCCATTTCCAAACGCAAAGAGCAAAGCTGAATACGTGTCTTGTTAGCATTATCACCGCTCAAAATCAAAACGAGGTCACCATCCTTGGCTCCCATTACGGTCTTGATTTCTGCAAGTTCCTCTGGAGAATAGAACTTATCTATGCTACTCTTTACGGTACCATCAGCATTGTACTTAATATAAACCAAGCCCTTGGCTCCAACCTGAGGACGCTTAACAAAATCAGTCAATTCGTTCAACTGCTTACGGCTATAATCAGCACAACCTGGAACACAGATACCGCCAATATACTTAGCCTCATCGAATACAGAGAAATTACCCTTACCTGTGAAAGCATCTTTCAACTCAACAAATTCCATACCGAAGCGCAAGTCTGGCTTATCACTACCGAAACGGCGCATAGCATCGTGCCAGGTCATCTGCTCCAATTTAGGAAGTTCTACACCACGAATCTCCTTAAACAAATGGCGAGCCATTTCCTCGAAAAGGTTGATGACATCATCCTGATCAACAAAACTCATTTCACAGTCAATCTGTGTAAACTCTGGCTGACGGTCAGCACGAAGATCCTCATCACGGAAGCACTTGGCAATCTGGAAATAGCGGTCGAAGCCAGCAACCATCAAGAGCTGCTTTAAAGTCTGAGGACTCTGTGGAAGAGCGTAGAACTGACCTGGATTCATACGGGAAGGAACAACAAAGTCGCGGGCTCCCTCTGGTGTACTACCAATAAGAATTGGAGTTTCAACCTCCATGAAGTTCTGTGCATCGAGGAAGTTACGAATCAAGATGCACATACGATGACGCAACTCCAGATTTTTGCGCACTGCAGGACGACGCAAATCAAGATAACGATACTTCATACGGATATCATCACCACCATCAGTATTATCTTCGATAGTGAAAGGAGGGGTCTGACTCTGAGAGAGGACATTGAGTTCCTTCACCAGGATTTCGATGTCACCAGTATCCATTTTAGGATTCTTGCTCTGTCGTTCACTTACTACACCCTTTATTTGAATGCAGAATTCACGACCTAGCTTGTTAGCTGCATCACACAAGTCTTTGTTATCAGCCTCGTTGAAGACCAACTGTGTGATACCATAACGGTCGCGCAAATCGACGAATGTCATACCACCCATCTTTCTTGAGCGCTGTACCCAACCGGCAAGTGTCACTTCCTTGCCGGCATCAGAGAGACGTAACTCTCCACACGTATTACTTCTGTACATACCTTATTATATTATATTATTATTTTCCAAAGTGCAAAAGTACAACAAATAACGGAAAGGACAAAATAAAATCGCGAAAATATTATTAAAAATATCTTCGCGACCCTATTAATGTGACCAAAAGTCACATAAATACATATTAAATAGTTTTATCTCTACTTTTTTTAGAGATTTATTTCTTCATCCGTCTGAATGCCTGCCGATGGAACCGTTCCTCTGCCTTGATGACACTGAACACCTTATTAGGTGGCAAGATGGTCATAAATCTAGAATGATACTCTTGCTGCAACTGTTTCAGCTGAATATCCAACTCATCCTGTCTTCTGATAGCTTCGGCACATGCCTCATTATCATTCGGATTCACATGACGGAATCGGCGCATTTCATCGAATATCATACGCATTTTCTTACCCATCTGTCTATATACCGGGAAGAATTTAGCAGCTTCTCTCGGCGTAAGACAGGCATTAGTCGTAATAAACTGTTCTAGTTCTGCCTGAAACCTTTTAGGATCAAATCCATCATGATGTTTTCTACCCTGAGGCTGTGAAGCAAGTGAAACCAGGCTAATCATCAGCATAGCTAAAAGCGCAAGAAGCCTATGTTGCATTATCTTTCTCATACCTTATCTTTTTTTTAATCTTTATCTGTAGACAAAAAGAAATACTAGCCATTAATTTTCTGCAATCAGTGATGCATAGATAGTTTCATTATCCATCATCGTATAATCGGCCATCTCATTAAAAGTAGCATCTTCATTATTATTCACAGCAGCTTTCTGAACCATATGGTCCACATGTGCCATAGCAGGCTTACTGCTTCCCGTATATTTCAGCGCCAGTACCGAACCACCTCCCATCACAGCCAAAACAGCAACAGCCGCCGCAATCTTTCGAATCGGCATACGCTGCCATAAGCTAGGCTGCATGTGAATGATGCGGGGTTCCTGCTCCGGCAAATTTGCCATCACCCTATCCGTCAGCTGGTCGAAATAACCAGCTGGCACCTGGAAATGGTTTTTCTTACCAAAACGGCTATTCAATATATTGTCTTCTTTTAACATATTCCTCATTCCTTTCTTTTATACTTTATTAAATAGACGAAAACTAACCGAAAAGGTTTAATCCTTACGATTGAAAAAGTCGGTTATTTTTTTCACAGCAAGATGATAGGATGCCTTCAAAGCTCCTTCACTTGTTGACAGCACCTTACTCATCTCAGAATATTTCATATTATCATAATATTTTAGAGTGAAAACTGTGCGCTGAACATCGGGCAGTAGGGCTACCGCCTCTTGCAGTTCTGCCTGAATCTGGTCACCATCAAAATAGTTATCGGCAAGAAGACGTGAAGCCAAGCCCGGCTCGTCTTCGGTACTGACATTTACCATCTGTTTCTTGCGTCTCAAGAAATCAAGTGCTTCGTTAATTGCTATACGGTAAAGCCATGTTGAGAGCGAAGACTTTCCCTGAAACGAATCCAGATTGGTCCAAGCCTTGACAAAGGCATTCTGCAACACATCATCAGCATCATCATGATCTAAAACAATATGGCGAACCTTCCAATACAACGGCTCGCTATACTGACTTACCAATACAGCAAAGCCTTCGCGTTGGGTCTTAGGATCCCTAATCATCGCCAAGAGTTCTTTATCGTTTATCATTGCTTTTACAAATGTGTTGTTTATAGATATTTTCTCAACATATCGAATATTACTGCATCATATCCATACACATCAGAATAATCAGCTATTCTGCCTCCTGCTAACGGATAGAGTGTATAATAGGTTATGAAGAGAGGAACTTGAGGATTCACCTTTACGTTATTCACAACAAGTTTTTTATTGGCTAGCGAATCTGCAGTCATCGAATAGTATATCTTTTCCTTCAGTTTCTTGTTTTTATCCGCCAATAGGAAGACAGCAAAATCGTATGGTTTTTCTATTCTGATACATCCATGCGATACCCCTCTATCCTCTTGTCCAAACACGCCCTTACTGTTAGTATCATGCAGGAAGACCGAGAAATTATTATCAAAACGGAAGATGATTCTTCCCAGAGCATTCCCCTTTCCGCCCCGCTGAGCGATGCCATAAGCACCAGAAATAAGCATAGATCGAGTTACTCTGTTTAAGTCAACCTCCTTACCTGTTGCCACTTCCCTTACATAGTAGTTACGCGCGCGAAAGTAGCCATGATTCCCCACCCGGTGTATCATATCATGGAGAACGATACTACGGGGAACAAACCATTGAGGATTCAACTCCATACGTTTGATATGACTGTTCAATATCGGGGTTTTGGTTTTACTGGCTCCACATCCTATGCGCATCGAGAGCGTATCCTGATGATCAATAGCCATCAGATGGAACGATGGTATATTGACAACCACATATTTTTCGTGTTGCCAGGGATTATCATACTGTCTCCAGCGGCAACGTTCCATGTTGCAGAGAATTTTGATTCTCATCGCCTTGCCCAGTCCTCCAGCCTTCAATTTCTCCAGCAGTTGATAATAGAAAGGATTCTTAGGCTGTACTTCTTTCAGGAAGGAAGCCACCGAGTCGCATCTAACCATTTGCATAGCCTTCTGATAGAACGCATCATCTGCATGAGCCATTTTTACATCAAACAGACCTCTGAACCTAACGGGTCTCTTGATACTATCATAAGGATTGGGGGCAAGAGTATCTAATCGGTTGAAGACAAAATTTGGATTCATAAATCCAAAGTTCTGCCCCATCGCATATCTGAAATAAGCCTTGGTCAATCGGTACTCCAGTCTAGCTATCACTTGATTTATCTGATTATCAGCTGAATCTAGATTTAAATCTCGTAACCTGTCAATATCTCGGGCAATAGCATCCACATAGAACCGACGTTTATCAAATCCCATATCCGCTACAGTACGCAGGCAAGTCACCAGGGAGTCAGCCTGACTATTTACCCCATGACGTGTAATCCAAAGCAGATTACCTTCATTCTGATAATAGCGACGGGTATGCAAATCAGCAGCATGTCGGTCTTTATCATTTCGCATGATGCTGTCTATCAGATTCCTTACGACCTTCGAATTGATAGCATAGGCAGAAGAACGTAAGTCCTGATAATCATCTAACGATAATTGGAAATTGCTGTTTGGCACCCTGTCGTGGCAAGAACAGAACATCAAACAGCAAGAAATAATAAGTAACGAAAAATGAAAGAGCTTCACTTTCTGATTAAAGTTAAACGGCATTCTAAGGCCTCTATAGTACTATTAATGCTTTACGCAAATTTTGCGCGTAAAGGTATTCCCCACCTTTACAATATAGATACCATCAGCCAATGGCAAGTTGATTCGCTTGTCATTACCATCTATGCGGAATGTCTTGATTGTAACGCCTGCCACATTATATATTCTCACCACTTGTCCGCTTGCACCAGTGACATGCATCACGCCACCCTCATAATTCAAGTTGATACCTGCCACATCAAAGTCAGCCCATTCCATGTTTCCCTCGTTGGCCATAGCAACCGAAGGCATAGAAAGTGCAAACATTGCAATTGTTAATATTGAAAGTAAAGTCCGTTTCATATATTTTCAAGTTTCGTTAAACTAATAGTTCTTTCTGCAAAGATATATAAAAAAAAGGAAACTTACCGTCTTCCCGACGATAAGTTTCCCAAAAATTAGCTTTTTTAACCTTTCAGAGGAAAAAAGAAGCCAATTCACATTATTTTCTAAAACAACCAACACTTTACATGATGCCATCAGCGCGAAGTTTCTGCTGCCATTTCCAAGCAGAAGCCAACACATCTTCAAGCTTAGCCTCAGCCTTCCAGCCGAGTACCTTGTTCGCCTTGGTGCAATCACCCCAAATTTTCTCAATATCGCCCTCTCTTCGTGGACCATACTTCCAATTCAGTTTCACACCTGTAGCTTTTTCAAAAGTCTCAACAATTTCGAGAGTTGAGTTTCCATTACCTGTACCGATATTGAAATATTCGATAGGCTCAGTCTCCTTATCAAGAACACGTGCCATAGCAGCTACATGTGCCTTAGCCAAGTCTACAACATAAATATAGTCGCGGATACAGGTTCCATCAGGAGTATCATAATCATTACCAAAGATAGTGAGTTCCTTGCGGATACCCATAGCTGTCTGAGTAACGTATGGAATCAGATTGTTTGGCACACCATTTGGCAACTCACCAATCTCAGCAGAAGGATGTGCACCTATAGGATTGAAATATCTCAATACAATGCTCTTGATGGCTGCACCACTATGGATATAATCAGCTATGATCTGCTCATTAATCTCCTTAGTATTGCCATAAGGTGAAGTAGCCTTCTGATGAGGAGCCTCTTCTGTTACAGGCAAATTCTCAGGCTTCGGCTGACCATAAACGGTACAAGAAGAAGAGAAGATGATACCCTTTACCTGATACTTTGGCATAAGTTCCAGGAGATTGATGAGCGATACGATATTGTTGCGATAATACATCAATGGTTTCTGTACGCTCTCGCCTACTGCCTTGCTTGCAGCAAAGTGAATGATACCCTTAATATCAGGATATTTCTGGAATACAGCCTCGGTAGCAGCCTTGTCGCGCAAGTCAACCTGTTCAAAAGCAGGGCGGATACCAGTAATCTTTTCGATACCATCGAGTACTTCAATCTTTGAGTTTGAGAGATCATCTACAATAACAACATTGTAGCCTGCCTGCTGCAACTCTACTGTAGTATGGCTACCTATGAAGCCTGTACCACCTGTAACAAGAATAGTTTGTTTCATAATCAAATCTAGTTAGTTTGAAGAATTATTATATTTCTTCTGCAAAAGTACTGCAAAAATCTGAAAAAACAGAAAGATTTTTCAAAAATATACTTTTTTCCTTTGTTTTATCTATTATTTATACTATCTTTGCA
>ERZ1031467.111-NODE-111-length-20841-cov-7.204128_pt1 | contig 20841 bp, 18 predicted proteins | sample MGYA00517105_ERZ1031467 | MGnify/ENA primary metagenome ERZ1031467 (study PRJEB33719, sample SAMN04261155) | wastewater metagenome | biome: rural village; feature: human; material: feces | host: Homo sapiens | place: El Salvador | collected 2013-01-07 ...
CTATCCGCCCCTGCGGGGCACCTTCCCCTAGAGGGGAAGGCTGCGATACGAGAATCCCATCTTCTAAAAAAAGGCGGCGAAGCCGCCACGAGAGCCCTGAACCTTGAGCCCTGAACCAAATGAAAGCAAAGTAAAAAGGGGCTGTGAAGAAATGAATCCTCATTTCTTCACAGCCCCTTTTTTTATACTTCAAAATATTTTTTCATATAATCCACGAAGATCTTGACAGGCGTAGACTGGAGCATGGCCTGCTTGAAGATGAGGTGGCTCGGGCGCAGGATCGGGCGCTTCTGGCGGTCGTAGATCATTTCGCGATTGACATTCGGCGTACACTTCGGGAGAAGGTCTGCCGGGATGAGCGACTGTCCAAGGCCATGATTCACGATCTCTACGCAGGTGAGACAGTCAGAAACGGTCAGAAGAAAATGCGGAGATTCGGAGAAATTCTGACGCCACCAACGGCTTCTCAGCTCATCCAGCGACGGGTCACTGCGATAGCGGATGGACGGCTGGTTCGGCAGGGTATCGTAGTCGATCTTCTGCGCAGAGATGAGATAGAGCGGTGCATCCTCGAGAAGGATGTCCGCATCAGGCCATTCCTGATTGCCGCGAACGATGGCCAGATGGATATCCTCCTTCTTGACCAGCTTCGTCAGGCGGTCGCTCGTATCCGTCGTGAGCGAGATCTCGATGTCATTGTACTCATCGACGAAGCCCTTCAGGATGGCCGGCATGTGCGACTGCGCGAAGGACTGGCTCGCACCGATGCGCAGCACGCCGGAAATGGTATTCGGCTCATGTGTCACGAAGTTCTTCATGTCTTGATACTGCTGCAGTTCTTTTTCGGCAAAGGAGAAGAGGCGATTTCCCGCATCGGTGAAATGGACGCCCTTATTGGTGCGAATAAAAAGCGGACAGCCGATCTCTTTTTCCATCTGGCTCAAGCGATACGTCAAAGACGGCTGGGTCATAAACAGCCGCTTGGCGACCTTATTGATGCTGCGTTCTTCTCGAAGATAGATCAGAATCTTCCAATCCGTGTTATTCATGGCACTACCCCTTGCGCGGCACGCGCGCCTACTTGATATAAAATAATTTTATTACAGTATATCACGTTGGACGTGTGATTGCTATAGGGGAATGGGATCGGAAGAGAGGTAAACAGTTCGGGGTGAGCCCGTGGGGCGTGTCACCAGTCACTCGGCACTAGTATTGCGTTTGCTAAATAACTGGCATTTAGGTCAACTTCCAAATCAAGTGAGGAGTGAGGAATTAGGAGTGAGGAGTGAAGGTACGGCGCATAAAATGAGGAAGCGCCGCGGAGTTTTATATCATGAGGGGATATTGGGTCACTCTATGAATGGTGTGCCCCTTCCAGCACTTCTAGGGAAACACTGATTAAATCGTTGTCAGATTTCATTCTTGGATTCTTATACAGAGCGAGGAATCATCTGACGCGAATAGCAAGCTATTTAAGGAAGATGATGACGAAGCTATGTATAAAAATCCATGTGAAATCCGACTCTGCGATTTAATCAGCGTTTCCCTAACTAAGTCCAGAAACTAACAAATCGCTATACGAGTCCCTAATTCCTAGTCACTAGCTGCCAGTTCCTATACCAATTCCCTCGGCAGGCTGGAAAGCAGTCTGTCCCTTTCTTTATAGTCCGGCAGATAGGTCTCCATCCGTGCATAGAAGTCGGGGCCGTGACCGGCTGCGAAGAGGTGGCAGAGCTCATGGACAACGACAGCCTCGATGCATTCCTTCGGCTTTGTGACAAGGTCAAGGGCGAAGGAGAAGCGTCCCGTCACTCTCCGGCAGGAGCCCCAGCGGCTTTTCATGACGCGGATCGTGACCCTAGTGATCCGACTTTCCGGGATCGCCATGCGCTTCGTCCATTTTTTGAGGCACTGCACGATTTCCAAAAGCAGGATACGCTTCATGCCTGCCTTGAATACCTTCTCACGCTCCCTCTGTTTTGTCCGAAGAACCAGCCGCAGCTCTCCATCTGTTGAGACGACGGCATCATCGCGCATCCCGAGGCAGACCTGCAAGGGATACGCCCTTCCAAAGACATGGTGGATCTCTCCTGTGACATAGTGAAATTTGATTTTTTCTGGCACCAGCGCCATGTACTTCGTAAGCCATGCGGTCTTTCCCGCGACGAAGTCACGGATCTCCCGCTCCGAGACCCTCCGCGGCGCCGTCACCTCGACCGATTTCCCCTCCCGCACGCGAAGATAGATGCGGCGGATGGGTTTTCGGATCACCCGCACCTCATAGCCCGTCGCAGGATCGATGAATGTTGTCATGATAGCCTCATCTCTATAGATCAGAAAAAAACTCATAGGTTCAACAGGGGTGATGGGTGGAACAGGCGCAACGGGGATGGAGCGACACGTAAGGAAACGCCGCGAAATTTTCGTTGAACCTGTCACGCCTTCAAAGCCTGATGAACCTATGAGGTCAGATGAAATCCATGAGATGACCTTTTGCGTTTTTACACTTTCGTGCTTTCTCCCAGAATATGATCCTCTGTTTCAAAGAGAGCCTTGGCGAAATCATCCGGATGGAAACGGTCGAGATCGTCCTCGCGTTCACCGAGACCGATCCACTTGATCGGCACATGCAGCTCTTCATGGACAGAGAGAACCACGCCGCCTTTGGCCGTGCCATCGAGCTTGGTCAGGACGACCCCTGTCAGCGGCACGATCTCTCCGAAATTTTTCGCCTGGCTGATGGCATTCTGCCCTGTGGTCGCATCCAGGACGAGGAGCGTCTGATGCGGTGCATCAGGGATGACCTTCTTGATGACGCGGGAGATCTTGGCAAGCTCTTCCATCAGATTCACCTTTGTCTGCAAACGGCCGGCGGTATCGATAAGGACGACATCGACGCCGCGCGCCTTGGCTGCTGAGACAGCATCGAAGGCTACCGCCGCCGGATCCGCGCCTTCCGCATGCTTCACGATGTCTGCGCCGGTGCGCTCCGCCCAGATGGTGAGCTGCTCAGAAGCCGCCGCACGGAAGGTATCTGCAGCCGCGAGAAGGACCTTCTTGCCTTCCTTGTGAAGCTTGCCGGAGAGCTTGCCGATGGTCGTGGTCTTGCCCACGCCATTCACGCCGACGACGAGGATGACTTCCGGATGGTGCGTATTCTCCTGATCGATGGTATCATCCTTCAAAAGCTCCTTCACGGTCTTTTCCATGAAGGGCATGACTTCATTCGTATTGTGGATCGTGCCTTCGGTGACACCGCGGCGGATCTGTCGCATCAGGTAGTCCGTGGTGCGCACGCCGATGTCTCCGGAGAGCAGGACCATTTCCAGATCTTCCAGAAAATCATCGTCGATCTCCGCATAACCGATGACGACGCTCTCGATATTGCGGATGAGGCTCTCTTTCGTGCGGGTGATCCCCCGTTTGATCTTATCAAAAAATCCCATGTCTCTTTCCTCCTAAAGAATGTATATGTTTATTGTATATAAATAGGCGTGAAGTGTCTACAGGAAAAGATGTAAGCTGTCGGGTTCAGGGTTAGCCCTTGGGACGGGGCGTCCATGGATTGCGTGCGAAAGCTCGACCCGAATGAGGAATTAGGAATGAGAAATTAGAAATGAAGGTGGCGGCTTCGCCGAGATCCTTCGACTCAGGTCGCAGCTGTTCTGGCATTCGTTATCTCACATACGACGTTTCTCGCCGCTCAGGATGACGAAACGGGGCGATGCCCGAAAGTCGTATTCAAGTCACCAGTCACTTGAAACTCCTAATCCCTAGCCACTAATCCCTAGCTACTCATCCCTGCTTTCAAACTTAACCCTTGATTGCGTGCGAAAGCTCTGCTCTCGAGTGAGGAGTGTTGGTGCGGCGCATTTCGTCATCCTGAGCGGAGAAAAACGTCGTATGTTAAAAAATGGCTTATCTGAAGCGGGAGAACTGAGTCGAAGGATCTAAGCACCGCGGAGTATAAATCATGGCGATGCCCGAAGGTCGGCGGATAGCAGGTTTCCCGTTTGGATTTTCCAAACATCGACCGCTGAGCTGCGAATGACAAAGATTTCTCGCTTACGCTCGAAATGACGATACGAGAGTCTCCCAGTCTCCCAGTCTCCTATTCACCAGCCACTAGTCACTTGAGACTCCTAATCCCTAGCTGCTAATTCCTAGTCACTAGCTGCTAGTCACTCCACATAATCCTTCATCTTCACGGTAATGAGGCTCGAGACGCCCTTCTCTGCCATGGTGACGCCCTGCAGGGTGTCGGCAAATTCCATCGTCTTTTTTCTGTGTGAGATGACGATGAACTGTGTTTTCTTTTTATACTCGCCGATCATGCGGCTGTAGCGTTCGACATTCGCATCGTCCAAGGCTGCATCGATCTCATCGACGAAGCAGAAGGGCGCGGGGCGATACGCCATGAAAGAGATCAGAAGAGCGATGACCGTCAGAGCTCTTTCGCCGCCGGACATGAGAGAAAGCGGCTGACGCTTCTTGCCGGGAAGCTGCAGGTACATCTCGACACCGCCCTCCAAAGGATGTGCCTCATCGGTGAGTTCGAGACGCGCCTTGCCGCCGCGGAACATGAGCTGCATGATGCGGCCAAATTCTTCATTGATCTTGCGGAAGGCTTCAGTGAACCGGCTCTCCATCGTCCGGTCGATATCGCTGATGATGGTCTCAAGCCCCTTCCTCGCTTCTGCGAGATCGGCCACCTGCCCCTCATAGAATTTCCTTCGTGCGAGCTGACGGGCGTACTCCTCCTCGCCCTCCGGATTCACACTGCCCAGCTCAGCCATGCGGCGGGCAAGGTCCTTTCCCTGCCGCTCCATATCCTCCATAGAGCCGGAAAGGCGGAGCGCTTCCGCCTGCTGACGGGTCATGTGCCACGCCTCGAACTGGCGCAGCACGTCCTCCTCCTCGGCTTTGAACTGCGCGATCCTCACGGCAAGCTCTGCTCGGTCTCGCTCGATCTTCGCTGAAGCGGCCTGCGCTTTCTTCCACGCCTCATCTGCCTCGCGCTGCCGGATGGCAAATCCATCCGCATCGTCAGACAGGCTTTCCTGGTGGGTGCGGGTCTTCTGCCAGTGCGCCTCTGCGTCTCTGAAAGCCGCCTTCAAAGAAATAAGCTCTTTCTCAAGTGTCTGCCGTTCTGCTTCATTGTCACGCTCAGCTTTTTCAAGAGCGGCTCTGTCTGCTGCCAGCTCTTCTTTAGCGCGGCTGCGTTCCTCGAGCATGCGTTTCCCGAAACTCACGCTCTCTTCCGCCTTGGTCAGAGCGACGTGGGATGCGAGAAGGGCTTCCTGTTTCTCCTCCAAGGCCTTCTTCAGGCGCTCACGCTCTTCATTGCCTGCCGCTGCCGGAAGATCAGGGAAGGCAGACAGTGCCTCCTCCAAGCCTTCCGCCTGCGACCTTGTCTCCGAGAGCCGGCCCCGCTCCTCTCCGAGCTGCTTCTTGGCCAGAGAAAGGCGGCTCCGTCTTTCGGTCATCGATCGCTCCGCCCCTTCACGGCGCGCCGAGAGGGTGGCTAGCTCGACCTTGAGCGCCTGCCATTCTTCCCGTTCACGGCTGACCTCTTCTGCGAGCGCATCACAGGCGGCCTCCTGCTCCTTTCTCCGTGTACGGCAGAGTGCGAGAGCCTTCTCGCCCTCTGTTTCACGCGCATAGAGATCTGCGATCTCTTTTCTGCGGCCGAAATACGTATTCTCCTTTTTCTTCATCGAGCCGCCCGTCATGGAGCCGCCTGCATTGACAAGCTGCCCGTCCCGCGTCACGATGCGCAGACGGTAGCCATACTTTTTGGCGACCCGCCGCGCCGCGTCCAGGTCTTCTGCGATGAGAGTGCGCCCGAGAAGAGTATCGAGGAGATCCTGATACATCGGCTGGCAGGAGAAAAGGCGAGAGGCGATACCGCAGATCCCAGGCTCCTTCGACGCCATCACTTCCGTCCCATTGTTGTAGCGCGGATGCATGGACTCCAAGGGATAGAAGGTCGTGCGGCCCAAATGCTTCTCCGAAAGCCAGCGGATGATCTCTCCCGCTGCCTTCGTCGTATCCGTCACGATATAGGAAATCTGTCCGCCGAGCGCTGCTTCCGCGGCCTCCGTATATTCGTCCGGCACACGGATGAGCTCTCCGAGCGCCCCATGGATGGCCTCACCGAAACGGTCTGCCTGCTCCATGATGGTCTTCGTCACACGGGAAAAGCTCGCGTATTCCTTTTCCGCCCGTTCCAGATACGCCTTCTGCGAACGGATCGACGAAAGCAGCGACTCCTGCTTCCGTTCTTCACCGCCCAGACGAAAACGCAGCGCCTCCGCCTCTCGCAGCGCTTCGCTATGCTGCTTGCCCTTCTCCGAAAGAGCGGTAAGGCGCTCCGTCTTCTCCTTCTCTTCACGAAGAAGCTCGGACAGCTCGCGCGAGGCTGCTTCTTCCTCCTCGGCGAGGGATGCCTCCTCCTTCTCATGCTGATCGATCTCCGCCGCCAGACGCTCGATGTCTTCTCTTGCATGTACAAGCTGCTGGCTCACCTTCTCCTTTTCCTTCTCCTTTTCCTGCGAAAGAGCCAGCGCCCTCGCATAGGCGGTCTCCGCCTCTGCCAGCGCTCTTGAGAGAGACTCCTTCTCCGCTTCTTTTGCAGAAACAGCTTCCTTTGCCGCCTGCAGGGACACCTCCGCACACGAGAGCTCCTCCTTCGCGCTTGCGATCTCTTCTGCGATCTCCTTTTCTGCTTCTGTCTGATCCTCTGCGGATACGGTGAGCTCCTCCCATTTCTCCTTCGCATGGGAGAGCGCCTCTTCCTTCACGCGGTAATCGCCGCGCAGCCGCTCCATCTCCCGCTGGGCATCCACCATCGCGTCCCCCGCTTCGCGCAGCTTCTCCTGATGCGCGAGACGGTCCTTTTCCAGCGTTTCCTTAGCCAGGCTCGCCTGCGAGAGCTTCGTCTGCCACAGAGAGCCGTCATCCTGGAGCTTCAGCGCTTCATTTTCATAGCGTGCCGTCATACGTCCGGAGGATGTCAGCTTCAGGAGCCCCATCGTCGCATCGATCGCCCGCTTCTCCTGCGTAAGGCTCTTGTACCTTCTTGCTCTCTCTGCCCCTTCCTTCAAAGGCACGAGCTGCTCATCGAGAAGCGCCATCATATCCTTCACGCGCTCCATATTCTCCGCCGTCTTCTCGAGCTTTCGGAGTCCTTCCGTCTTCCGCATGCGGTACAGGCTGATCCCTGCCACATCCTCGAAGATCACGCGCCGCTCATCCGCATGTGCCGTCAACACCTGATCCACACGGTTCTGTCCGATGATCGCCATCGAGCCCTTACCGAGCCCGGTCGGTGCCAGAAGCTCCTGAATATCCTTCAGGCGACAGCTTCGCTTATTCAGGTAGAAATCACTATCCCCATTTCTAAGGAGCCTTCGCGTGATCGCGACCTCTGTGGTATCGAGCGGCAGCTCGCATCCGCTGTTATCAAGGACGAGCGTGACCTCCGCCCCATTCTTTTCCCGGCGCGTTTCTGAGCCGGAAAAGATCATATCCTCTGCCTTCTGCCCACGGATCTGGCGCACATTCTGCTCCCCCAGCACCCAGCGGACCGCATCGGAAATATTGCTCTTCCCGCATCCATTCGGCCCCACGATGACCGTCATGCCGTCAGAAAAATCGATCGTAGTCTTATCTGCGAAGGACTTGAAGCCCTGCAGTGTCAATCGGAGTAGTTTCATGAGTTCTCCTTCTTTGCATAATATCGTCCTTATTATAACATAGAGAAAAGGTTCGGGGTTCGCCCATGGAGCGTGCCGTCCCTTAATTACGACCGGAAAAGGTTCATCGGGTTCTATAGATTCAAAGGGGAAGGTGCGGCGCATAAGAATCAACGATATCCCGCCCTCTTCCTCTTGCATTTCATCGCGGCACGCTCCATAATAGGGGCAATGCATGTATCATCTATTCCCAAAAGTTTGAAAACAGGGATGAGTGGCTAGTGGCTAGTGACTGGTGACTAGGAATTAGGTTTACGATATGAGAAAATCGCTCATTTCAAATCTCCGCGGCGCTTCTGATTTTTTTGCGCCGCACCACCATTTCTCATTTCTCATTTCTAATTTCTCATTCAAGAGAGGCTTTCATCCGCAATCCATGGGCGCCACTCCCCGGGCTAACCCTGAACCCTATCCTAAGGAGCCTTCATGACAAAAGATCTCGATTTTACCCAAGGCAGCATCTCAAAAAAGATACTGCTTTTTTCTCTGCCCCTCATGGCCGGCAATATTTTCCAGCAGCTCTACAATGTCGTCGATACACTGATCGTCGGACGATTCCTCGGCGAAGCACCTCTCGCCGCTGTCGGGAGTGCCTACACGCTCATGATCTTCATCACCTCCATCCTGATCGGCCTCACGATGGGGAGCGGCGTCTACTTCTCCATCTGCCACGGACAGAAGAACACCGCACGCATGAAGCAGTCCATTTATATTTCCTTCCTTTCCATCGGCGCGCTCTCGCTCTTCCTGAATGCCCTCTCCTATATATTTCTGGAAGAGATCATCCGCTTCATGCAGATCCCCGCAGACGTCGCTTCCTACTTCCGTGACTATCTCCTATGGATCTTCTCCGGCATCATCGCCGTCTTCCTCTACAACTACTTTGCCGCCCTCCTGCGCGCCGTGGGAAATTCACTCATCCCGCTCGTCTTCCTCATCGTCTCCGCCCTCCTGAATATCGCGCTCGACCTTCTCTTCATCCTGGTCTTCCAGCAAGGCGTCGCCGGCGCGGCCGAGGCGACCGTCATCGCTGAGTACGTTTCCGGTCTCGGTATCCTTTGCTACTGCCTTTTCTATCGAAAAGATCTTCTGGTAGAAAAGAAATACCGCCGCTGGGACCCATCCATCTTCCGCGACATCTCCCGACTCTCGCTTCTGACCAGCCTCCAGCAGTCCATCATGAATTTCGGCATCCTTCTCGTGCAGGGCCTTGTGAACAGCTTCGGCACCATCGTCATGGCCGCCTTCGCTGCCGGCGTCAAGATCGACACCTTGGCCTACTCCCCCCTCATGGACTTCGGGAATGCCTTCTCGACAGCCATCGCGCAGAACTATGGCGCCGGAGATCAAAAGCGCATCAAAGAGTGCGTCATCGCCTCAGCGAAAATGGTCGTCTCTTTCGCTCTCCTCACGAGCGTCATCATCTATGCCTTCGCCCCCGAGCTCATGGCCTTCTTCGTCCCCGAGACTGCGACAGAAACCATCGCGATCGGTGCAGGTTACCTCCGTATCGAAGGGGCCTGCTACATCGGCATCGGCATCCTCTCCATGCTGTATGCCTACTATCGCGCCATCAAAGAGCCCGGTATGAGCGTCATCCTGACCATCCTCTCCCTCGGAAGCCGCGTCATCCTTGCCTATGCCCTCTCCGCCCTCCCCCTCTTCGGCGTCACCGGCATCTGGCTCTCCATCCCTATCGGCTGGGCAATCGCAGATGTGTATGGGGTGTGGAAAGGGATGCGGGGAAGATGACAGACTCTAGCCGTATCTTCTGCCCGCTGGCCTACCCATGCCTTCCCGATACGCTCCCCGTCCCCCTTTCCCTCTAGCTATTTCCTATTCGCCTATAGTATAATAGAAAATATTTTGACGTAAGAGAACGGGGGAGCGCAGGAATGAAGAAATACGTAGTCATGATCCTGATCGCGATCGTGCTGATCATTGGCGGCGGTACATTTGCCTATTTCCACTTTGCCAATGGCGGACCATGGCAGGGGACATGGTGGGGCGTGCAGGACGCCGGCGTGAACTGGTCCGGAGATCACATACGAAATCTTGAGACCGTCACCTTCACCCAGAATGACGACAAGACCATTACCGTAGACCATAAGGTCCAGCAGGGCAGCCGTGAAGTACCGGGCAGCCTGACCGGCACCGGCCGCATCGATGGCGGCCGTCTGGTCATCACGCCGAAAAACGGCGGCAAGGAGCTGGCTCTCTCCTACAGCGCGGTCTCCAGATCCATGGATACCCCTTTCACGAATGCGGACAAGAGTACCGTCACACTGAAGGCACTCGCCCCGGAAAACAATGAGGAGATGGAATCCATACGGAGCGAGATCGTCCAGATCTCTCAAAAGCCGGAAAATAAAATCGATACGACTTTATCGAAAGCAAAAAGCTGATAAAAAAGCGAGAGCCAAGTTTGTAGAACAAACTTGGCTCTCGCTTTTTGGTTGTCAGGTTCAGGGTTCAGGGTTAGCCCGCGGGACGTGCTGCCCTTTGATTGTTTGCAAAAGAAGGGGCGCAGGTTCTACAGGTCCTACGGGGTAGTACGACGCATTTCGTCATCCTGAGCGGAGAAAAATGTCGTATGTTAAAAAATGGCTTATCTGAAACAGGAGAACTGAGTCGAAGGATCTAAGCTCCGCGGCGTACAAATAGTGGCGATGGCCGAAGGTCTCTTGATGACAGGCTTCCCATTTGGGGTTTCCACACATCGACCACTGAGCCGCGAATGACAAAGATTTCTCACTTCGCTCGAAATGGCGATACGGAAGTCTGATGTCTTCTAGTCTCTTAGTCATCCAATCCTCGAAACTCCTAGTCCCTAGCCACTAGTCACCTGTCCCTAGTCCCTACTCCTTGCTCTTCGCTTCGATCGCCGCCGTCTCTGCTTCTTCTGCCATGGCCTCCTTGGCTTCCTTGAGCGCCGCCTCTCTCACGGCCTCCTGCTTTTCCTTTTTCTTGGTGAAATGGGAGATGACCTCTGGGACCATGTTCAGCACCTTATCGATGGTGCTGTTCGGCCCTGCATTCTTGATAGAGAAAAGCTCGACGCGTTCCCCCTTCATGATGAGGACGGCGGTCGGTGTCACCTTGCCGCCGCCGGCGCCCCCTACGGCATTCGCGCCCTGACTGCCGGTGCCGAAGCCGAAGGAAATATCCACAAAGGGCACGATGGTCGCATCGCCCAGATAGATGGGCTGTCCCACCACGGACTCGGTGGTGATCATCTTCTTGAAATCTTCAAAGATCTGCTTTCTAACTTCATCATCCATGGTTCTTTTCCTCTTTTCTGAAATGCCAGAACTCTCTGGCGGGTCTCGACAGGAGAAGCCTGCCGGCTATATAGATCATAGTCAAAGGAATGATCCGCCCATTTGCCTCCCCCGACAGGGTATTCACGGGCTGTAGATAATTCCATCGGATCTCTTTTGTCTCTTGGGCAAGGAACGCCATCGCCATACCGCAGGCAATGCCCGTCGTCATGGGATCGCCTGTCCCAAAGTCTCCCCGAATGCGGCACCTGCGTGGAAAGCTGTGCGACAGGAGCTTTCCTGCCGCATGGAGGACACGCTCCGCGAGCCCATTTCCCATGGCGAAACGGATCTCTCGCCAAAGGGAGGGCCCTTTCTTCTCCTCTCTTTCCACTTGCGCCTCGGCAGCATCCGGCAGCCTCTCATGCACTTCTGCCTTCTCTTCTGCCTGCGCGAGCGCTTCTTCCATCCAGTCCGTTTCAGGCTCTTCTGTCATTTCCACTTGAGGCGAGGGCTCTTCCACGGCAGGCGGAAGCTCGATCTCCTTCCTCCAAAGACCCAAAAGCACGGAGACCGACAGGGTGAGCCTCCAGCGCACGAGCGTCACGGTATAACGGATGGGGATCAGGAGAAGTATAAGAACAGCGGCGAGGAGAAAGGCAAGCATGCCTATGATCATAGGCCGTAGAGGCGCGCCAGGCTCTGGGCTGCCTCCTTCACCTCCCGCACCAGGTACGACGGAGAGAGCACCTTGACGAGCGGTGCCTTCTTCAGAGCCCAGGCTTTCATGGCGGCTTGGGGGAGCGTCACTTCCATGGTCACCTTATCCGGGCTCGCAGAGATGAGACGGGCCCTCTTGCCGAAATCCGTCTGAATGTCTGTCAGAAGGCGCACATCTGCCTCGAAGGTGATCTCTACGGGATTTCCTGTATAAATATCCCGATCTGCCACCAGAAGCTCATCGAGCTTCGCAGAGGCATCGGCGCCTGCGAGGCTTTTCTGTCCCCGCGCCGGCGCAGAAAGGAGCATGATGTCCGCCATACGGTCTACGAAAAAATAGGAAACATCTTCCCGTCCTTCCACATTGCAGAGAAGACAGTACCGATCATCCGATGCGATCACCTGAAAAGGATGTACGATATAGCAGCGCGCCTCTCCTGACGGGCTCACACCGTGATGCCGTTTGCCGTCCACTTCATAGTGGTCATAGTAAAAGGAAATCTGCCTCTTTTCGCAAAGTGCCTGCGAGAGCAGGACGAGCGTCTCCCTCACGTCCGGGAGATTCTGCGGAAGCGGCAGATTCCGTATGCCTTCCTTCCCGTCCTCAAAAGAACGGCACTGCAGCCGCTTCAGCTTCTCTGCGAGCTGGCGAATCTGTCCCGCCGGAAGATGCGAGAAATAGAGGAGATCGATCACCGTCTTCAGATCCTGTGGCGAGAGCACATGATCCCAGTACCAGTCAAGCGAAAGCGGCGCTTCCTTCCCATTCACCATGCGCGGCACCTCGCGGCACATCACAGGCAGCCCCGCCTCCTTCAGGCGGAGCAGATTTCTGGATATAGACTTGCGGCTCACGACCATCCCATACTTGCTCTCCATAAGACGAAGAATGTCCTGCTGAGACAACGGGTGATCCTTGTCCGACTCGCGCAAAAGGACCTGCACGATGCGGATGATAGAGAGCTTGCTGCCCGTCTCACTGCTTGCCATAGGATCACCTCCTTAGGAAAATGAGGGATGCGGATACGAGGAAACTGCCGGTAACACATCCCCGCTCACTTTCTCGAGAATACCCAGTCACTCACCGCCGAGCCGAAATTCGCAAGCGCAGCGAGGGCTGGTGCGAAAGGCGCTGCGTGGATCAGCCGATGCACGAGCCCCGCGATGGCGACGCCGCCCAAAAGATCCGTCGGATAATGCACACCGGCGAAAATACGGGAAAATGCAAGAAGACCGGCAAAGGCCGCCAACAGCTGCGCCCCCGGCATGTGCATGCGGAGAAGCTCCATGACGACGATGGCCCCATTCATCGTGTGATTGCTGGGAAACGATGCATTGGCCTTATGCCCGGTGAAATTCCAGATGCGCCAGTCGCATACAAAAGGCCTTCTCCGTCTCCACACCCTGCCGATGGCAAAGGAAAGGAGAGATGCGACCACGACCCCCGCGAAGGACAGCACGCAGCAGAGCCGGCGCGCCTTCCGTCCTTCCCCGGGTGCAAACCAGAGGAGAAGTCCGTAGATTACAAAAGCCCAGTGTCCGTAGCGTGTGACAAGGTCCATGAACAGACTCGCCTTGCGCGAGACGGATGTGGCTTCATTCACCTTTCTTACGATATAGAGATCCGGATTCATCAGCTTCCTCCTTTGCCGTTTGTTGCTTCTCATTTTAGCATAAGGAGGGGGATTTGACAAAAGCGGGGACGCTGAGAGGACAAGTAAAAAAGAGCCGCGCGGCCCTTTTTATACGTTCTTCTTTTTTTCTTCCGCTTCCTTCTTCTTTTTCTCTACCGTTTCCAGGTAGCCGCTCCGCCGAAGCACCATGGATAAAATGGCAACCAGCGAGCCTAGAAGGATGAAAATATTCATCGTCGTGAATCCCTCGCCCCAGCCGATACGAAAGATCGCATAAGCAAGCACGACAAAAAGCAGTGAATCTTGAAATTTACCAAACATCGCGTTCCCTCCCGTCTTTTCTCCTACAATAGCGGAAAGCATTGTCCCCGTCAAGTAAAAACTTTTCATGTGCATGGAGGAGAGATGGGGGGCTAGTGACTGGTGACTTGTAACTAGTGACTAGTAGCTAGGGATTAGGAGCCTCAAGTGACTTGTGACTAGTGACTTGTGACTAGTGACTTGAAAGGTGCTTTCGAGCATCGCCCCATCCATACTCTGCGGCGCTTCTATATTTTTATGCGCCGCACCCCCCCGCTGAACCTTCTGAACCGGTAGAACCTGCTTCCCCTCTCTCGCAAACAATCAAGGGGGCAGGCAGCACGCCCACGGTCTAACCCAAAAAGCAGTCCCTCGCGGGACTGCTTTTCATCAGCATGTATGGCATTCGTCATAGAGCCCTTCTTTTTTCAAGAGCTCGATGACCGTCTCACCGATATGCGCTACCGTTTCTGCGACAGGGATCCCCACCGCATTCAGCGCAGCGATCTTTTCTACCGCAGTCCCCTTGCCGCCGGAAATGATGGCGCCGGCATGACCCATACGCTTTCCTGGAGGCGCCATGCGGCCGGCGATGAAGGCAGCGACAGGCTTCTTCATATTGTCATGGATCCATTTCGCAGCCTGCTCCTCCGCAGTACCACCAATCTCGCCGATCATGAGGACCGCCTTGGTATCCGGGTCGTCATTAAAAAGCTTCAGTGCATCGATGAAGTCCGTGCCTTTGATCGGGTCGCCGCCGATGCCGATCGCACTCGTCTGTCCGATGCCTGCATGGGTCAGCTGGAAGGTCGCTTCGTAAGTCAGCGTGCCGGAACGGGAAACCACGCCCACGTGGCCTTTTTTATAGATCTGTCCGGGGATGATGCCGATATTCGCTTCATCGACAGAAATGAGACCCGGGCAGTTCGGTCCGATGAGGCGGGTCTTCTTTCCCACCATGTAGCGGTGCACCTTGACCATATCTTCGACCGGGATGTGTTCCGTGATGCAGACGACGAGCTCCAAGCCCGCTTCAACTGCTTCAAGGATGGCATCGGCTGCAAAGGCAGCCGGTACGAAAATGACCGAGGTCGTGGCTTTGGTGACAGCGACGGCATCTCTCACGGTATTGAAGACCGGTACGCCGCAGCAGACTTCACCGGCTCTTCCCGGTGCCGTGCCGCCTACGATATTTGTGCCATACTTCTGCATCTGTTCGGTATGGAAACGGGCTGCCTTGCCCGTGATGCCCTGCACAATGACTTTGGTATCTTTATGAATTAAAACGCTCATGGGTACATCCTCCTGAGGTTAAATGAGAGGTTAAATGATAAGTATTTGTTCGTAGCCAAACATAGCAGGCCGAACCGTATTACAAGGGTTAGCCCATGGGGCGTGCTGCCCCTTGATTGCGTGCGAAAGCCTCGCTTGAATGAAAAATTAGAAATGAGAAATATGAAATGGTGGTGCGGCGCATAAAAATACAGAAGCGCCGCGGAGGTTTGAAACTAGCGGTTTTCTCGTATCGCAAACCTAATCCCTAGTCACCAGTCACTAGCCACTCATCCCTGTTTTCAAACTTTAGGTTGATAGGTTGTGGTAGCGGCGCACAATTCATAAAGCGCCGCCGCTTCTCACAACGTCTGAAACCTTGAACCCGCCAACCTGAACCCGTCAACTTTTATTTTTACTTCTTCTCTCTCGTTTCTTTTGCGAGACGAATAGCGAGTTTCGCACCTTCATCCATGGAAGAAGCCGGATACAGATTCTTGATATCCGCTTTGGCCAGGATCTCGCGTCCGCGCTCTACATTGCGTCCCTCGAGACGAACCACGACAGGGATCGGGAATTCCTCTTTGCCGCCGGAAAGAAGCGCGGCCGCTTCGACAATGCCCGTCGCGATGACATCGCACTTATTGATGCCGCCGAAAATATTGATCAGAATGCCGTCGACCTGATCGTCTTCAAGCATGATCCTGAAGGCTGCCACGATCTTTTCCGGCGTAGAGTCACCGCCGACATCGAGGAAGTTGGCCGGTTCACCACCGTTTTCCTTGATGATATCGACAGTCGCCATTGCAAGACCTGCCCCGTTGACCATGCAGGCTACGTCGCCGCCGAGATTGACATAGTTCAATCCCTCTGCTGCAGCTTCTCTTTCCTTCTGGTCCTCTTCCGTGATGTCGCGCAGGGCTACGATCTCCGGATGACGGGAAAGCGTGCTGTCATCGAAGTTCAGCTTCGCATCGAGCGCCATGACGTCGCCTTCTTCGGTGACGACCAGCGGATTGACTTCCGCCAGCGAGCAGTCCTTATCCACAAAGACATTGTAGAGGTACTTCATGAAGGTCGCTGCTTTTCTGATGGTCGGCTTTTCGAAATGAAGCGCATACGCCATGCGCTGTGCCTGGAAATCGGCCAGACCGATGACCGGGTCGATGTACTCTTTGATGATCTTTTCCGGATTTTCTGCTGCCACATCCTCGATGGACATGCCGCCGGACTCCGAACCCATCATGACGACGCATTCCGCCTGACGATCCACGACAAAGGAGAGATAGTACTCTTTCTTGATATGGCAGCCGGCTTCGATCAGAAGACGATTCACCGTCTTGCCCTGCGGGCCGGTCTGGCGGGTGACGAGCACCTTGCCAAGAAGCTCCTTCGCATATTTTCTGACTTCATCCAGAGAACGGGCGAGCTTGACACCGCCCGCTTCCCCGCGGCCGCCTGCATGGATCTGTGCCTTTACGACTACGACCGGCGTGTCAAGGCGCTTCGCATTTTCCAGCGCATCTTCGACTGTGAATGCCGGATAGCCTTCCGGAACATGGATGCCATACTCACGCATGATCTGCTTACTCTGGTATTCATGGATATTCATACTTCATTCTCCCTTCCATGAGAAGATCACCCCTCATGAAAAAAATGAAAGCGCCTGGCGCTTTCGCTGTCATTTTCTTTTTTGGCTATCTTTTTACAGCCTTTTCTTGAAATCATGTACAAATTACAGAAATAATTGTATCACTATCAAACATTTTTGGAAAGAAGTATGCATAATTGGACACAAGAAAAGATAAGCTATGCATTTCAGTCATAGCTTTGCTATAATTTATGACATACATATCCCAATGAAAGGAAGCATTCATCATGAACCATACCCTCCCCTTCGCCTCCGACTACATGGAAGGCTGCCATCCGAATATTCTCCGTCGTCTTTCTGAAACAAACCACCAGCCCTCTGCCGGCTACGGGCTAGATGACATCTCTGACTCCGCCCGCAAACGCATCAGAAAAGCATGCGCCGCGCCGCAGGCAGAGGTGAAATTCCTCGTCGGCGGCACCCAGACCAATGCCACTGTGATCGACTGCGTCCTCCGCCCTTATGAAGGCGTCATCGCCGCCGACAGCGGCCACGTGAATGTCCATGAAGCCGGCGCCATCGAGTGGGGTGGTCACAAAGTGCTCGCTCTTCCTTCCGAGGAAGGCAAGCTGACCGCCGACGCGATCGATCACTACGTCTCCGATTTCTTTGCCGACGACAACTGGGAACACATGGTACATCCAGGCATGGTCTACATTTCCCAGCCGACCGAATGGGGCACCCTCTATTCCAAAAAAGAGCTGACAGACATTTCTGCCGTCTGCCGCAGGCACCACCTTCCTCTCTTCATCGATGGAGCCCGCCTCGCCTACGCCCTCGGAAGCGCCGCAAATGACGTCACCCTCGAAGACCTTGCTCGCCTCGCAGACGTCTTCTATATCGGCGGCACGAAATGCGGCGCACTCTTCGGCGAAGCCGTCGTGATCCCTGACCCGCGCCTCATCCTGCACTTCTTCCCAATGATCAAACAGCATGGCGCACTCCTCGCCAAAGGCTGGCTCCTCGGCATCCAGTTTGACGAGCTTTTCAAAGATGGCCTCTATGTGCAGATGGGGCGCACCGCCGACCTCTATGCAGAAGAGATCAAAAAAGCACTCACCGCCAAAGGGATTCCCCTCTACTTCGACTCCCCCACGAACCAGATCTTCTTCACCATAGAAAACAGCCGGATGGAAAAGCTCAAGGAGACCGTTGCTTTCGGCTTTGGCTGCAAAGCCGACGACAGCCACAGCATCATCCGCCTCTGCACCAGCTGGGCGAGCAAAAAAGAGGATGTAGAACAGCTCATCCGTATCATCAATGAGCTATAGCCATCGGCCATAGCTTTGCTGCGAGCGATGGATGGAGAGAGCCGGAACAAGGGAGAATGGGAGCAAAGGCTCTCCCCTGCGGTATTTTCACTAAGATACAGCGCGGAGAAACGCCTTCCTCCCGCTCTCCTTCCTGCCTCTTGAAAATTTCAAGTTTGCCTAAAAAAATTGATTATAGATACTTGAATTTTACTCTTTTGTATTTTACAATAGCATATGTCATACAAGTCGTTTTGTATCCCATCATACTATTTATAAAAGAGGGACATTTTATGGATCGCAGACAGCAGAAGACCAGAGCCGCTATCTTCGAAGCATTCAGCGCTCTGTTATCAGAAAAACCATATTCAAAAATCACCATCCAGAATATCATCGATCGTGCCAATATCGGCCGCAGCACATTCTATGCCCATTTCCAGACCAAGGACAGCCTCTTAGAGGACATGTGTCAGGAACTCTTCGAGCACATCGTAGACGGTGTCATGAATGACAACCACCCCTCTGACGATCACCAGCATACCGGCCTTCCGGATCCTGTCTTCTGCCACCTCTTAGAGCATATCGCAGAGAATACGAACCACCTGCGCGACCTGCTCATCTCTGAAAGCTCCGACTTCTTCCTGCGCTACTTCAAGGCGAGCCTCTCCCGCCTCATCGCCTCCTACCTCCTGAACCACCACAAGGAAATCCCTGTCCCCGAAGATTTCCTCCTGAATCACATCTCCGGCAGCTTCGTCGAAATGGTCCAGTGGTGGGTACGCAAAAACAAAATGCAGGCGACGCCCAAAGAGCTGAACGCCTACTTCCAGACCGTGATCGAACCGCTGCTCTAGGGAAACGCTGATTCAATCGCAGAGGCGCATCCTCTCGCCCCTTCCTCTGGAAGGGGCAGCCGAGCGGAGCGAGGCGGGGTTGGCCCCCACGTATGTTAGGCCACAGGGATTAGAGATCACGAGTGACTTGCATACCACTTTCGGGCATCGCCCCGTTTCGTCATCCTGAGCGGCGAGAAACGTCGTATGTGAGATAACGAATGCCAGAACAGCTGCGATCTGAGCCCTCGATCTCGGCGAAGCTGCCGCCTTCATTCCTAATTCCTCATTCGGGTCGAGCTTTCGCAAACAATCAAGGGGCGATACGCCTCGTGAACTGCCCTTGAACCTGACAACCCATCTCATAAAACTCTCACAAACTCCGCCTATCCAAGGCGGAGTTTTTACGCTATAATAGTACAAATACATAGGTCACGGGAAAAAACGCTTGACCGAATACGAGTAAAGAGGTATAGTAAGTTAATTTATTTTCATCTTTTTACTCTATTTTTATTTAAGGAGGAAATAATGGCAACCTACATCAATGAACCGGCTCATACCTTTAATGAATATCTGCTCATTCCCGGATATTCTGACTGCAGCTGCATCCCGGCGAACGTCTCTCTGAAGACCCCGCTGGTCAGATACAAAAAAGGAGAAACACCGGCCATCACATTAAACATTCCAATGGTTTCTGCTATCATGCAGGCCGTCTCCGGTGAAAAGCTCGCTGTCGAACTCGCAAGAAACGGCGGCGTTTCCTTCATCTACGGATCCCAGACCCCTGAAGAAGAAGCAGCCATGGTTGCCAGAGTCAAAGCACAGAAAGCAGGCTTTGTTCCTTCCGATTCGAACCTGTCGCCGGAAGCGACCTTAGCGGATGTCCTCGCCCTCAAGGCAAAGACAGGCCACTCCACCATCGCCATCACGGAAGACGGCACTTCCAACGGCAAAATGGTAGGTATCGTTTCCTCCAGAGACTACCGTGTAAGCCGCATGGACAAGAGCGAAAAGGTCAAGAACTTCATGACCCCTGTCGAAAAACTTGTCAAAGCCAATTACGGCATCACCCTTTCCGAAGCCAATGACATCATCTGGGACAACAAGATCAATTCCCTGCCGGTCCTCTATGAAGACGGCCGTCTCTACGGCTTCGTATTCCGCAAGGACTACGACTCCCATCAGGAAAACCCGAATGAAATGCTCGATCAGCAGAAACGCTTCATCGTCGGTGCCGGCATCAATTCCCGAGACTACGCGGACCGCGTACCGCTCCTCGTAGACGCAGGCGCAGATGTCCTCTGCATCGACTCCTCGGAAGGCTTCTCCGAATGGCAGAAGATCACCATCAACTGGATCCGTGAACGCTACGGCGAAAAAGTCAAGGTCGGCGCAGGCAATGTCGTCGACAGAGAAGGCTTCCTCTTCCTCGCAGAAGCAGGCGCTGACTTCGTCAAGGTCGGCATCGGCGGCGGCTCCATCTGCATCACCCGTGAGACCAAGGGCATCGGCCGCGGCCAGGCAACGGCTCTCATCGAAGTATGCCAGGCCAGAGATGAATACTACAAGAGAACCGGCATCTACGTACCGGTCTGCTCCGACGGCGGCATCGTTTACGACCACCACATCACACTGGCTCTTGCCATGGGCGCTGACTTCGTCATGCTCGGCCGCTACTTTGCCCGCTTCGACGAATCCCCGACACAGAAGAGAACGGTCGGCGGCACCATCGTCAAGGAATACTGGGGCGAAGGTTCCAACCGTGCCAGAAACTGGGGCCGTTATGACCTCGATGGTTCCAAGAAGCTCGCTTTCGAAGAAGGCGTAGACTCCTATGTCCCATATGCCGGTCCGCTGAAAGAAAACGTCGAAAAGACCTGCGCTAAGATCAAAGCCACCATGTGCAACTGCGGCGCTATCACCATCCCGCAGCTTCAGGAAAAGGCGAAGCTGACTCTCGTCTCTGCGACCTCCATCGTAGAAGGCGGCGCTCACGACGTCATCCGCAAAGAAAAAGACGGCTCGGATAGATAAGCCGACAATAAAAAAGGAGCTGTGAAGAAATGAATCCTCATTTCTTCACAGCTCCTTTTTACTTTGCTTTCATTTGGTTCAGGGTTCAAGGTTCAGGGCTCTCGTGGCGGCTTCGCCGCCTTTTTTAGAA
>ERZ1031467.113-NODE-113-length-20765-cov-6.017576_pt1 | contig 20765 bp, 25 predicted proteins | sample MGYA00517105_ERZ1031467 | MGnify/ENA primary metagenome ERZ1031467 (study PRJEB33719, sample SAMN04261155) | wastewater metagenome | biome: rural village; feature: human; material: feces | host: Homo sapiens | place: El Salvador | collected 2013-01-07 ...
CAACTGCTTCATATAGAAAAAGAGTATCCAGGTTATGAAAAGCATTTATATCTATAGTTGTTTTTGAAAATTGTGAAGACTTAAGTACTGTTTTTCCATAGGTGCTTCCGAAATCATCTTTTTGGATAATACTTATAAAAGCATTATCTTTTATAGTAGCTTCGGTAGTTCCATACAACTCTAAATAGACTTTAGAAGCCATTTTCGGAATAGGAAGCTTCAACGTGGCAGTATTTTCGCCACCTACAACATTAATTATATTATTATTATCAAAACTTATACTTTTTGCCAATGAATTTGCTGAATCAAGATAATATCTTAAGTTTGGTTCAATTATTTTCTTATATGCAGGGAATACAACATCGTAATTAGTAACATCTTCCCAAGCATTAAAATCATTTGTCCAAAACTCTGTGCGTAATCTATAAATAGATATGCAGTTTGTAATAGCATTTACAAAACTAATCGTTAAACCACCATTTTTGAATTCTGTCGGAATATCTTCTAAAACAGATACGGAAGAAGCTATAATTATTCCAATTTTAATATTTGCACCTGTATTTTCCGAATTAATAACAGATCTAGACAAAGTTGCCCCAATGTCATTATATGTGAATAAAACTCCCGTATTGTCATGTTCAGCAAACCAATTTTTGAAATTCAGAGCTGCTATTGAAGCAGCTAATGCTTTTCTGTTTTCTTCCGTGTTTTCTCCGCCACTAACAAAAATAGTTTTGCTATCTCCATTCAAGGTTAAGGTAATATTACCATCATTTGCTGGATAAGTATTTATGTACAATCTTTCAACTTGTCTTGTTCCATCTATAGTATATTTCTTTTTTGTTCTATTAGAAATGTTGTAAATATTCGTATCTTTGGTTAAGTCGCTGAGTTTGTCTTCTATAGAAAACCAGTTTGCTGGGTCTGCTGACCATGCATTTGCCTTTAAAGTATAGCGGTAGATGGAATCACCTGATTTGTAGGTGATGGTGAGACCTACCTTCTGGAATGCGGTAGGAACAGAGTTGATGGCATCTTGGAGCGTAGCGTGAGTTATAGAACCTCCTTTTGAGCAGTCGTAGGTTAGGATGCCTAGCTTGCCTACCTCGGCTGAAAGAAAGTCTGTTTCACCACCAGTAATAGCATCATTGACTAGGGTCTTGTTGCTCGCATCGGCTACACCGCTGCTTCCCTGCATACCAACTTCACCTTTGTCACCCTTATCACCTTTGTCTCCTTTATCACCTTTGCTACCTTTACTACCATTGTAGAACTTAACTTGCTCGGACGTACCATTATGACGGGTTAGAGTGATAACATTTTCGCCACCATCCTCTGCACTTTGCTTGGTTTGTTTTAAGGAATCAAAGGAATTGTCGGTGCGAGTCTTCATTTCTTTATTGATGTCTGACTGCATCTTTCCTCTGTCCTTGTCGAAGATATTGTCGGAATTAGCCAACTTACCATCTTTTCGACCTGAAACGATTGTTCCGTTATATCTTTGTTCTGACATATTTATATTATTTTATGTTATATAATCGTTATTGTAGAATCGCCTGAAATCAATTCATCGGAATGATAATAGTATAGTTCTCCTATCTTACTCTGCTGCATTTCCAATGGCAAACCACCTTGAAGAAATGTGAGAGGAACAGATGATACTACCCAGATGATGTCTTCATTTTCGGTTGTACTGATGGTTATTGTCTGTCCAGAGAGAACACCTGAGAATTGTTGTAAGTATTCGACATTAACCTTGTTAGGGTCAGTGGTAGATAAAGCACCATAGTAAGAGAAAATGACATCTTCTTTTGTGTTCAGTTCTATCCAGTACTTCGCATTGTACATACCTCCAATTTCACCCTCTACGATGCCGAGAGGAATATGAGACTTACCATTTCGCTCCACGATACGGAAAAGACGGTGCTCGATGCTACAGATGTCGTTTCCATTGTATTTGCCTTTGATAGTAACACCATAAATTCCCTCATCTAAGTTGCAATTCGGAAATAAAACAGAAATCTCGTTATTTTTTGCTTCTAACGATTTATCTATGTTTATAATCTTCATCTGTGCAACAGCATCTCCAAAGATGTCTGTAAGAAGAACTTCTAGATTGCTGATAGCACACACATCTATATCTTCCAACATCTGCTTGTTTTTGTTGATGTAGGCTTTCTGCATTTGAATATGCAAAATAAAGGAGTTACCTTTAACTATTTTATAAATATCCATGTTACGTAATATTACACATTATTAATAATAGCGTAAAGATAGGCAGAATTTTCTCTACCTATCTCTTATCCATTAACTTTTGGACATTAAATCAAGCCCTTCCATCTGAGGAACTTGCGCTTGCGGCTGCGCTTTCCTCTCTCGCTCTTGCAGTTGGTATGATAGACACAATCACGGAAGAGGTCTCTCGACTTCATATCCTTATCTACCAGTTTTGTCTTCTTGAAAGCCTCGAAGAGTGGGCGGTTCATAATCATCAGGTTGCCCTTCTCCGTAGGTAGGACAAAGTAGATTTCACCCTTGTTCTTCTTGGCTGCATAGTCTGCCTTAGCCGTAGCTTGGCGGTACATAATCTCGCATTTGATGCGCTTGAAAATCTTAGTAATCTTCATAATCGTATAATTAAAGTTGAAACTATATGATGGTTGCTGCCGAAACAGAAACCTTTTTTCTCATTACTCTAGCCTGAATCTGAATCATCTTCGGCATTTCCATTTCATTGAAGCAGATATGGAGTCCGATGGCTCTTGTCATGAGCAAATCATCGTGCTTTCCGTCTGCTGCTTCATATACGGTTCCGTTCTTCTCGTAGGTGAGATACTCATCTAGGCATCTATCGTCTCGTTCTACATAAAGATGTTCACGGATCACCTGAACCAGTACAGAGATAACCATCGGCTTGGTCGCCACATTGGTGTGGAATCCATACTTCACTGGAACCTTATTCTTGATGTCTGACTCACTCTGCTTGCGTGCATAGAGATTGTCATAAACGTCCTTGATTTGATTCAGGATGAACTCAGACTGATCACCACCTTCCAAAATATGCTCCTTGTCTTTCGTCTCCAAGGTGTTGGATTCAATCACCAAGAGGGCATTATCATAGAACTTGGCTATCTGTGCTGCTTTCCAAGCCAGCAAGTCCATATCAATATGCCCATACCATTGGGCTACCACATACGGCTTGCCACCTTCCATCATCCAGTATCGGTCGAAGACACAGATAACAGACCAGTCGGCATTCTTGCTTCGTCCACCAATATCCACGACCACCAGATAGCGGTTGGTCACCCTGCAATCGTCAAAGTATTCCGGCTTGCTCCATATCCATAGCTGCCCCTGCTTGTCTTCACAGAAGCGGACATTCTGCATACACTTCTTGCCCTTGTATCCGTCACCATATACATCACCGATGAACTTAGGTGCTCGGCATCCTTTTCTGAACTTGTCAACCTTATCCTCTGCGAATACCTTGGCTCCTGAGTGTTTGAAGGCTTCAATATCATCGGTAGGGTAGCCAGCAGCCATATCAGCGTGGTCGGTGAACTTCTTTCGCTCAGCCATATACCAGTTGATGGCTTCCAGCGGAGCACCTAGTGTCCACAACTTCCAAAGGTATGTGCCCGGCTCCTCTCGGTCGGACATCGTGTTGCTGTTGTTCCTGTTCTCGTATAACCATTTTGCAAACTCCACCTTCTGCTTCTTGGTTTCAAAATCAAGATGATACATATCGTATATCTCGAACCAAGGAACAAAGAACGGCTCGAACTGGGATTCACCCTTTTTGGCTGCAATCCATTCCTTGTGGAAGAAGTTGCCAGTACCATTGGCGGTGGATTCATAGGCTATCATCGTATATGGTCGATATAAGATACCATTGGTGGCATTCTGTACCACTTCCTCAGGAGATTTGCCATCTGTCTTTTTCCACAGACCCACCTCGGAAAGATGAACCAAGTTGTAGTCTTCACCATTGGCTGATAGTGGTCGCTCCATAGAACCCACCTTGATCTTGCAGAAACGCTGAGGAACCTTCTTCACGTTGCCGGATGTACCCACACCCACAAACTTCGGTTCGTTCTCAGAGTAGGCTTCACCCATTTCATAGAGGAATTTTGTAGGGAAGTTTTTTAAGGCTTCCTCAAACATTCCTCGGATGGTTTCTGCGGTGTCCTTCACCTGAGCAACAATCAGCGAGTTGAGACCCTTTTCCCACATTAATTGCATCCAGAGCATATACATCTGAATGACCGTTGAGCCTCCCCATTGTCGAGCCTTCAAGAGGATGAGTCGGATAGGGCGGTTCTTCTTTCTTCTCTCCTCCAGCCACCTGAGCAGTCTGCGCTGCGGTCTTCTGAGCACAAAGCGGAAGGGGAGACCTCCACCTTTCGGTTTGATATAGATGAACATGGCGAAGAAGAAGAAGGGGTCGTGCTTCATTCTGATGCGAGTAAACTGCTCCACCAGTTGTTCCATTTCCTCTTCAAGGTTGTATGGCTCATCCATATCCTCATGCAGTTCCTCAATCACCGCCTTGCAGCTACCCAGTTCCAGCAGCATCTTGACGAGCGGAATCTTCTTCATACTCATCGGGAGGTGCTGCTTCTGAATCGGGAAGTCAGGCAGGAAGAGCAGGAATCGCTTATCTCCACAACCTTCACCCTTGATCGGGCTGAAAGGAGTGTTGATTTCCTTGATGCGCTTCTCATTCTCAGTCAGGATGCTCAATACATGTTTGTCTAGTGCATCAGTCAGCTTGGTTCTTATGGCTACTTGTCTTGGCATATCGGAGAATTAAGATACCCCCACAACAGACCGACTACATAGCAATAGATGTGGATGCCCACTGCCATGCAAGGAATGAAAAATCCTACACATATATACGAGAGAATGATGATGTTGTACCTCACCTTCTTCTCCACGAATGGGGCGATATATCCCATATAGGCATATACGATACCGCTGAGACCGATAATGGGTACGCTAGAACTTGGGTAATAGCTTATGGCTATGAGATAGAACACCACCATATCTACGATGCCGCAAGGTCTGGCTTTCAGGCATTGATGCAGCACCCAAAGGTTGATGGCAGCATGGAAGACGTTCTGATGGAAGAATGGGTAGGTAAGTCGGTTCAGCATAGAGCAACCTTCATAGAGACCCATCCCATCGTAACCAAGGAATGTGATACACATTATTATAATGTACCCAGCATAAAGCGCAATCTTTTCTTTCTTAATTCGTAACATCTTTCCTTCTCCTCCTTTCTCACCTTATGAAGAATCACGTGTATGGATTTCGGAGAAAGATAGAAACTGGGAGCCTCCTGATTGCACACGTAACTAATGGCATCCAACTTGGTGATAGAAGGATGCTGCTTGGTATAAGCTATAAATCTGCGGTATATTTCACGAAACATTTCTCTCTTGGTAGGGTTCATGTTATCCAAGGATTTCCCTTTGATCATCGTCAGAATAACATTGTAAGCCCTTATCTCCGAGACCCAAAAACGCTTGCTTGAAGATTGCAGTAATCTCTGCTCAATCTCCAAGAGGCTGATATTGTCTCTTACTGATATGATTTCCTTGTAAGCTCTCAATATGTCAGCGTTTCGCTCTTGTGTAAAGTCACATCGTGATCCTTTATGTTTCATACTCTTATGATGCAAAGTTACAAAAAAGTATTGAAACAACCAAATTATTCATATACGATTAATTAAAGTTAACGGATAAGATTGATTATAGGCGGAAAAGCATTACTTTTGGGCATTGATTTATAAATTAATACATATATATATGCCTGATAATACAAATACGGAACAGAATGCTGGTGCTGCTGCACAGCAAGCTACGAAGACCAAGAGAGACTTGGCTTTGGAACGTTTGAAGACTCGTCACCCCGATACCGAGTATGCGGATGATGAAGCTATCTATGGTGCTATCAATGATGATTATGATGCCGACCAGAAGTCTTTGCAAGGTTACAAGGATAACGAGAAGGCGATGGCTGACTGGATGGGCAGTGACCCTGCTGCGGCTACCTTCCTGCAAGCGATGAAGGCTGGCAAGAGTCCTTATGCAGAATTGATTCGCACCCATGGTGAGGATGCTATCGACTACTACTCTGATCCTGATAATGCTGACGAGATTGCCAATGCTCAGTCTGAGTTCTTGAAGAATGCGTCTGATGGCAAGAAATTGCAGGAGGAGTACGACAAGAACATGCCAGCCAGCTATGCGGTCTTCGACAAACTGGAGGAGAAGTATGGCGAGGAAGCGGTGAACGAAGCTATCGACCAGTGCTTTCAGACGATGAACAATGTGGTGAAAGGTATCTTCACCGAGGATATGATTACCGCTTTCATCAAGGCAAAGAATCACGATAGCGATGTGGCTGATGCTGCTCACGAAGGTGAGGTGCGTGGAAAGAACACCAAGCACATGAAGAACTTGGAGCTGCGCAAGAAGGGCGATGGTACTGCCGACCTTGACTCAGCGAATGCCGAGACCAAGAAGACCGACAACCAGCCGGAACTGGGTGCGCTTGGCAGGGCTACCCGAAGAGGAAACATCTGGGAGCGTGGAAACGAAAAGCGAACACGCATCCGATAAGATAGAGTTAGATTTATATAATGTTTAATTAATATTTAGGATAATGAAAGTAACAAAAAGTACATTTAATCGACTGTTCTCCATTTTCATTATGGTGATGGCAGTTATTTTTGGTGTCAATGGTCAGGTGCTGATGGCTGAGTCAGCTCTCCCTGATGGTGGTACTTCTGAGAGTGGTCACCCTGCGGAAGCTGGCGGTGCTCCTGCTGCTGGTGAAGCTGGCAATGGTGGTGCGGCTCGTCAGGATGATGGTATCAAGACGGAGACCAAGGGTCGTGAGCACTTTAACGAGAAGGGCATTGAGTATTACAACAATGACATCAACGAGAAGATTATCAAGATTCGCCCGATGGCAACACCAGTGGATCAGATTTCCCGTTATGCCACAACCAAGCCGGCAAGCTCCTTTGTTGTTGAGTATTGGAGTATCGGTACTCGTCCTATCCGAACCACAGTAAAAGAGAATACGGAGGCAAGTACTGGTACATCTATGGTATTGAAGGTAGAAGACCCTGAAATGTTTACGCTTGACGATACCATCCGAGTGGTAGGTGTTAAGGCTGTCACTAACTATAAGGGTGTCGCTTATTCAACCATTACTGATGCTCCTACTCCTGATTTGGTACTCTGTGTGTGCGGTAAGGACACAGAAGGCTTTCCTATCGTGTATGCCATTAATGGTAACATGGTCAGCAAGCAGCCTATCGGTGTTCCTGCCTTGAAGCAGGGTCAGAAGTTGATTCGTATGGCAAAGAGCTGCGGTGAGCTGGATGTACAGACTGGTCGTTTCAACAACCTTCCTGATTCTGATATTCAGTACTGCCAGAACTTCATGATTCAGGTTGAGCAGAGTACCTTCGATAAGATTGCTGACAAGCGAGTGGATTGGGATTTCTCAGACATCGAGGAGGATAGCATCTATGATATGCGACTTGCCATGGAGGGTTCTTATCTCTTCGGTGATATGGCTTGCATCAAGCATACTACGAAGAACAACTCAGCTCAGTGGTTTACCAAGGGTATCTGGTGGATGGCTGGCAAGGATATTGAGGTAGGTCATATTGCTACTGCCGATGAGATCAAGAAGGGTTACACCAAGAATGAGCGAGTTATCACAGACTTGGAACTGGTAGATATTTCCAAGGATATGTTTGTCGGTACTGGTATCGGCAACAAGCGCAAGGTGGTTATCGCTGGCTCAGACTTCGTCCGTGCATTCAGTAAGATTGATTCTGACAAGTTCCGCTTGAAGGACACCGTTGAGGTATGGAAATTGAAGTTCAAGAGTTGGGAGACAGACTTCGGTGAGGTGTTGATGATTCACTCAGAGTTGTTCGACCTCTTCGGTATGAGTGACTGCGGCTTCGCTCTTGATCCTGAGTTCTTGGTGAAGAGAGTACACTTGTCTTGGACTCGTAACGTTCTCGACTTGAAGAAGGCTGGAATCCGTAACACCGATGCAGTAGTTATTCAGGAGGTTGCTTGTCTGTACTTGAAGTACCCTAAGGCACACGCTCGTATGCGACTTGCAAAGGTTCCTGATGCAGAGGGCACATCTGAGACAGAAGAGACCAAGGTTGCTGCTTAATGCAGGGCAAATTCGGCAAATTATTCATTAAATAGAGAGGGGTGTGGGCACTAGCCCCATCCCTTTTTTCATAACACATATATAATAAGGTATAATCATGTATAAGAAATATCAAGCTGGTACGGATTTGTCGTTCAGCGTTATGGTTGGTAACGAACGAGTGAGAGTTGTCTTCGAGGGTAAGACTATGGGTTGCAGTATCTATGGCACAAGAGACGAGAAGTTACAGAAGGCTATCGAGTCTCATTATTGGTTCAATGACAAGTTCTTCTTGGTGGAAGCCGTTGACGAGAAGAAGGAAGCTGCAGAAGCCAAGAAGAGAGCGGCTGCCAAGACCAAGAAGAAGGCGGCTGAGGAGAAGAAGACCCATATCGTGACAGACTTTGAGGATGCCAGAGACTATCTGGCTGAGACCTTCGGTGTGAGCCGCTCGAAGTTGAAGACCAAGGAGGATATCTTGTCTATTGCCAAGGAAAAGGGTGTTAAACTAGAAGGACTTGAATAATGAAGAAGTATGCTGTATCTGATTTGGTGAAAGAAGTGAAGATGCTCTTGGACAGAAACCAAGAGTCTTCCGGCTTGCTGACTCCCGATGATACTGATACGCTCTCTCAGGCAGAACTTATCAAGAGTAAAATCGTAGATGCAGCAAGTATCATTCTTTCCGATGCGCCAGTAGATATGGTGGATGGAATCAAGCTAGACAACATCAGCGTATCTTGGGCATCGAAGGACAATGCTTATGTCGGTACGGTCTATATGCCAGCCGATATGATCAGGCTGCTCAGTGTAAGAGCCAGCGACTGGAACCGCAATGCCGAAATCATCACCGAAAATGACGAAGCCTACAAGTATCAGGGCTGCAAATATGGAGTAAGGGGCAATCACGACCGACCTATTGCGGCTATCATCCATACCAATGGCGGTAGATACCTAGAACTATATACGAGCAAATCGAATAGCGTGACGGTTGACTTTACCTATGTGGCTCAGCCGGAAATCATCACAGAAAGCAGTGGTACAGGGTATATCAATCTACAGAGCAACCTGAAAGATGCTATCCTCTATATGGCTGGCTATCTCACTTGCGTGAGTATGGGAGATACCGATACTGCGGCTGGGTTATTGGGTGTAGCCAGAAAACTGGCACATATTGTTGAACCAACAACATCGTAATCATGGCAAAGAAGAAAGAAAAAGCAAAGTTGTTGTCGCTGAGCAAGGTTGTGGACAGAGAGGAACTGGATAGCGTAAAAGCTTCCAAGAACCGATTTGATAAGCCATACGAGCGTGCCTTTTCCATCCTGCTGGAAGCGCAACGATACTATAACAACATGGATAACTTCCGAAAGCGTAGGGAGAGAAACAAGCGGTACTGCTATGGAGACCAGTGGGGAGACCTCATTGAAATCGAGAATCGGTGCGGCTTTACCAAGCGTATCAAAGAGGAAGACTATATCCGTGAGCAGGGTAGTGAGCCGCTTAAAAATAACCTGATTCGAAGGCTGGTGAAGAATGTGCTGGGTGTGTATCGCTCCCAGAGCAAGGAACCTACGTGTAATGCTAGAGATAAGGATGAGAAGCGGTATGGCGAAACGATGAGTGTGGCGCTGCAATGCAACCGACAACTGAACCGAGAGACGGAAATGGATGCCCGAACGATGGAGGAGTTCCTGATCAGTGGTGCGGCTATCTACAAGAAGAAGTATGGATGGCGAAGGGGAAGGTTGGATTGCTGGACAGACTATGTGAATCCGAACAATTTCTTCATAGATAACAATATGAAGGATTTCCGTGGCTGGGATGTTAGCTGCATTGGCGAGGTTCACGACATTACCATCGGCAATGTTCTGAGAGAATTTGCCAAGACTCCTGCCGAAGCAAGGAAGTTGAAGGAGATTTACCGACTGGCTGCTGACCGAGACTTCGTGATAGCCGACTGCACCCAGCGTTTCGGAGAGTTTGATCCGAAGACCATCGACTTCATGAATCCTGCCAATCCTTCACTCTGCCGAGTGATTGAGGTATGGCGCAAGGAGAGCAAGCCACGCTATCGCTGCCACGACTATAACAATGGTGACGATTTCAAGATTGATATTGAGGATAAGTCTGATATTGTAGATGCAGAGAACAGAGACAGAATCAGGCGAGGTATGGCTGCTGGTATGCTGGAAGAGGATATTCCGCTGATTGAAGACGAGTGGTTTATGGATGATTACTGGCATTTCTATTATCTTTCTCCTTTCGGTGATATTCTGAGAGAGGGCGAGACTCCTTATGCACATGGTGAGCATCCATACTGCTTCAAGTTCTATCCATTTATTGATGGCGAGATTCATAGCTTCGTGGAAGATGTGATTGACCAGCAGAGATATGTGAACAGACTGATCACGATGTACGACTTCATTATGAGGGCGAGTGCCAAGGGTGTACTGCTCTGTCCTGAGGATTGTCTGCCGGATGATATGACTTGGGATGATATTAGTGATGAGTGGAGTAGATTCAATGGAATTGTAAGATTCAAACCAAGTAAGAGTGGTCAGCTTCCTCAACAAGTAGCCAATAACTCAACAAACATCGGTATCGGTGATTTGCTCAAATACCAGTTGAAGTTCTTCGAGGATATATCGGGTGTGAATGGTGCGCTGCAGGGTAAACCAGGAGTGTCTGGAACGAGCGGTTCACTCTATGCCCAGCAGACACAGAATGCCACCATGTCGCTGCTTGACATCTTGGAGAGTTTCAGCCAGTTTATTATTGATGGTGCTTACAAGACGGTGAAGAATATGCAGCAGTTCTATGATGTGGCTCGCAACTTCAACATCGTTGGCAGGGCAGGACAGATTGTGCGCTATGATCCGAAGAAGATTCGTGATGTAGAGTTTGACATCAATATCACCGAGAGTACGGCTACTCCTGTATATCGTCAGATGGCAAACGACTTCCTGATGCAGTTGTGGCAAGCTCAGGCTATCACCTTGGAGCAGTTGTTGCAGGTAGGTGATTTCCCATTCGGTGACGAACTTCTGCAGTCGGTATCATCCCAGCAGGAGGCTATCAAGAATGGCGAGACTCCACAAGGTTTCTCTCCTCAACTGCAAGCGCAAGTGGATCAGGCATCCCAGAGCAATCCGAAGGCTCAGGCGATGCTGCAGCAGATGATGAGCGGTCAGGGTGTGCAGCCTAGCGAGCAGTACGCACCGCTTTCGGCATAGTGATTAGTTATTAATGTTTAGTGTTAGATATGATAGCAGACAAGGAGAATAATCAGAAATGGTATGGCAATGGGAAACCTGATGCCAGCCAAGGTAGCAATGCCAACAATGGTATTGCTACGGAGACCAAAGGCAGGGAAGACAATCCCGACCTTTACGAGAATGACGTACTCGGCAAGGTGGCGAAGCGCAAGAAGAACGACATCTGGTCGAGGGGTGGTGAGAAAAGAACTAAATTCAAGGACGAATAAAGAAAGGAGGTGTTTTATCGTAACTGTATTCTTCTGATATTCAGATGGCTACAGAAATCTTTGGGAGTTTATGGTGCTCAGCGCAAGATATATGTATCTTTGCAGCATCATAAACTCTTAATTTTTATATATTATGGATTTTGTATATTTCGTTGATAAGTATCAGCAGGATATGACTCCTGAACAGATGTTGAGTATAGCCAAGGCTATGGGTAAGTATCTCTCATATAAGTTGAGCGATGTAGAGGTACATCACCTTTGTGCGATGGTGTATGGTGTATTAAGCGAAGGGCATTTTGACAAGCACTTTGCTGATGATGCTATCAAGAAGATGTGGTACGAGGATGAGGATGGAACCAAGCACATGGCTCCTTTCTTTACGGACGAGGAGATAAAGGAAGCCTTTGACCAGCATAAGGATGATATTTCCGACTACAACATCTTTGACTTGGCGGTTACGATGAATCTGCTCAGAAGCGACCATCATAAGCTACTGAAACAATATAGCAAGGATGAGGAAGAGTTGAAGGAAATGGTGGTGATGATGGCTATCGAATACCTTCAAGACCCTGACTGCTTGCATTCTACAAGTAAGATTTGGCACAACATTAACGGATAAGATAATAGTTACGGGAACATATCTTATCTTTGCATATTATTAATAATATATAAAGATAAGATATGACTCCAAACGTGCGTGAAGGATTGCAATATGGTGCAGCTATTGGAATGTTAGTGAGTGGTGTTGTCCTCTCCTTCCTATCATTCTTTCTCAATAATTATGTAGTTTCGGATGGTGTACTCTGGTACGTCAGCCAGACATTGGTTTACTCTGGGGCAATCTTCGGAGTGAACATTTATTTCAAGACCAAACTGGGCAATTTTGAGAGTAAGGTGAAGGACGAACTCGCAAATATGCTGAAACAAGTAAAGGAGGGCAAGTAACTATGAAGGTAACAAGAGAACAGATTTTAGAGATTATGCCGAATGCCAAGGATAAGGTGGATGCTTTTCTGCCTTACATCAACGGCTATGCCGAGGTTTTCCATATTGATACACCGAAGCGAATGGCGCATTTCTTGGCTCAGATAGCCCACGAAACCAGCGAGCTGAGATATACCAAGGAGGTGGGCGACAAGGCTTACTTCCACAAGTATGATGAGGGCAAGTTGAAGAATATGCTAGGCAACCTGAAAGATGGCGATGGCTACAAGTATAGGGGCAGGGGATTGATTCAGATTACGGGTAGAGCTAACTATCAGGCTTACCAGAAGAGCAAGTACTGCCGAGGTGACATCATGGAGCATCCCGAACTGCTGGAGCAGCCATTGGGCGCAACCAAGAGTGCGATGTGGTGGTGGTGGAAGCACGGCTTGAATGAGCTGGCTGATAGTGATAGCTTCCTTGCTATCACCAAGACAATCAATGGTGGCACTTACGGCTTGGAGCACAGACGAACATTCTTGAAGAGAGCAAGGGCAGCATTAAAGGTATAGGCTTATGAAGAAGTGGTATGACTCAGATTTGTGGCAGTTGCTGATCTATATTTTGGCTATGCTGCTGGTAGCATTTATTATGTCGGGATGTAAGACTTCCTACGTCCCGATGGAGAAATTCGTATATCGTGACGTAGTAAAATGCGATACCCTGCACACTTCTGACAGCATTTTCGTGCACGATTCGGTATCAAGTTCACTGAAGGGAGACACCCTTTTCGTTGACCGATGGCACAAGAAGGTGGTTATGAAGACGCAGTATAAGGTAAAGGTGGATTCCTTCATCCGAAGAGACTCCATCCCAGTACCCTATCCGATAGAGAAGCAGCTCTCCAAGTGGGAGCAGTTTCAGTTGAAGTATGCGATGTGGTCGATGGGAGCGATGTGCGCTCTGCTTATCATTTTAGGTTTAATCATCTATAGGAAACATAAGAATGGCAAATTTATCAATTTCAATCACAAAAAGTAGCATCTATGAGGAGGTGGCGAAGACTACCGCCTATCTGGGTGCAAAGAATAAGCTGGATGATGGCAAGTCTGCCTTCGACCAGATATTTGTTACGGATGCCGACTTGGCGATGATAGAGCGATTCTATAATGAATCGAAGGATGCACTGCTCAATCTCCTGAAAAGATTCATGCCGACCATCGGCTCTTCTACTGATGGCAACATCAACTGGACTCTGAGTATGCCTAGCCGGTTCGATACCAATATGAGCGGCTCCATCACTTCATCCGCCACTTCGTTCATCGTGAACAGCATCGTTGCCAAATGGTGCGAGATTACGGCTAACGACAAGGTGAAGGAGTATGCCGATAATGCGGCTGCCCTGCTGCTCGACATCAAGGATAAGGTGTTCAACAAGACCAAGCCAACACGAACTAAAATATAATATATAGAAGTATGCCAAGAAAGAATTTAACTATCACGTTGTATATGAGTGAACTCATCTACGACTTTCAGAACAAAGCGTTCCTGACAGGACGGAGCCGAAGAGCTGCGGATATGGATGCTGAGGCTGCCAGCAATATTCAGGCTAGCGATGATGATGAAGACAAGAATCAGGCATTGCGAAGCATTCAGAATGCCTATAGCCAGTTGCTGGTAGAGTTGAGCGAAGCTATTGAGAAGGGTTCCGGCACTACGGCTTCCAACAAGCTGATCAGCGATACCGACAACATCATCATCAATCTCTCGCTTCCATCCAATTACTCGCTTGGCTTGAAGGATGCGCTGACCAGTTCCATCCACGATTACATCATCAACAAGGCACTGATGGATTGGTTCATCATTACCAACCCTGATGAAGTGAAGGTGTATAGCGAGCTGGCGGTTGAGTCATTGAAAAACTTGCACGAAACGTTCAACAGACGTGAGCGACCTAGCCGGACAGCTCCTAGCGCATAGAGGGGAGGTGCAGCATGAAGACTTGCAACAAGGGTCATAAGGTGATGATAGAGCTGCAGAAGAGCGAGCTGATCTACGACATTAGAAATACGGCTTACACTTATGCGGATTCGATTAGGAGTGGGGTAGCAGATTCCCACCTCATCCATAATATCTATGATGTGGCAGAGGATGGCAATCGGGATAAGCTGGCGAGAATCTTGGATTCCACCATAGAGGATTGCAGGGAAGTGCTCTACCGATTCACCAAGATGGAAATGCTGGGAAGCGGCTTTGATTCCAATGAATGGGAGGAGTGCATCGGTTCTCCTACAAATGATGAGGAAGCCTACTATCTGGCTCTGAGAATGCCAAAGGGATTCTCTTCTACGAGTGTACATACCATGACCGTGTATATTCACGACTATATCGTCAATCAGGCATTATACGAATGGTTGATGGTGGTCTATCCAGAAGGTGCAGACAGATTCTGGGCACTGGCGGAAGAGAAGAAGGAAAAAATAAAGAATGCAAGCAATCGCTCAGCGGTAAGAGCAAGGATCAGGCTTCATCCTTTCTAGACTTATGGTTAACGAAAAAGCAAGGGCAGCTATCTTCACAGACGGCTGCCCTTATTGATTTTAAAATCATGAATGAAGAAAAACTTATCTAAGCTTGTTTTGCAGTCGGGCAACAAACTCAGTTCCTACACTATGAATTGATTCATCGTAGCTGAGACTGCCCATTACTGCAAAGCGGAAATACTTGTAAGGTGATCCTGCCATACCAGCCAGAAGCTGGTTGACGGAAGAATGAATGTAGAACCAGTTGAAAAGGTCGTTGCTTCCATACAGCACCACACCCACCTTACCTTTTGCAGCGTTGCGGAAATAACCACGAATGATGCTCTTGAACATCGTCTTGTGGATATTCTCCTGACCGAGAGTCAACGGACGTGTACAGAAGAAATAGGAAACGCTTCCCGATGGCTCCTTGACATATACATCAACAATCTTTCCGCTCTGATTGATGGCATAAGACTCAGGGTAGGAGTTGACGGTGGAACGGAACACATTGTGCATCGTTCCCCACATTCTGCTCTTCAAGGAATACACATACGCATAGGTGTAGTCTGGTCTGAACACGATGATGCGGTTATCGTAATAATCATAGATCAGGCTCGCCTTCTGTAGGAATGTTCTGAATCGGATATATTGAGTATCAGATTCAGGAATGCCCCCAAGGGCAAGCAGCTTCTTCTGATAGTCGTTTTTGAATATCTGGGTGAAGACAAACGGATAACCATCAAGAACATCTGTGATACACTCGGAATCCCTGCCTCGCTGCATCATGATACCTCGTTCCGTAGGGAACAGAACGGCATCATCAATCTGCAAGATACCCTTAGGGTTGGAGCAAATATCTCTGTTGGCTGGCTGTCGGGCATCGTAGGTTCCTTCCTGATTGGTCATTAACACCCATACACCTTCATCGGTGAAGGCATAGAGAGGAGCTTCACCAAACTGACCCTCGCTGATTGGTCGGGTATTGGCGGCAAGCGCATTGATAATGGATGATCCAATCTGAACCGAGTTCTTGGCAGGGAACACCATCGGATTCTCGGCTTCGCTGACCTTGACTACATTAGGCTGCTGAGATACATATTTCTGATTGTCGGTCTTGCCTAATGCTGCATTATACTCGGCTTCCGTAATCTCGGTGAAGTCTCCCGTATCAATCGATGTAGAATCCCAAGTATATCCAGAAGGGATAATGGCTCCGCTTCCGCTACCAAAGCTTCCTCCACTGGTTTCGCTTGCTTTAGTGCTGCCACCTCCAAAGTCTCCACCAGAAGAACTGCTCTTGATGAGCTTATGGCGATACACTTGCATAAATGCTGGAAGTCCGGCATCATCGTGATAACGGTACATATAATCAGACAACTCTGAACTTTCTGTTTCTGTTGGTGCATCTGTTCTTCCTCCAAATCCCTCGTTGTTCAAAGTATTTGGAGTCTGTCTATCTGCTGCAACTGGTGTCGAGCGGTTCTTACTGATGTTGATATAGTAAGACATTCCGAACGTCTCGGAAGGTTTCAGCTTAACTTTCTTGGAGTAGTATTTGCTGTACTTAGGGAGATAGAAGTAAATGGTCATAGCCGTAGCAAGAGTGCTAGGATATGCCAAGATTGGGCTGAGAGGGTATTGCAGCTTGCCCTTGTAGTAAATATCTCTCTTGATACTATTCTCGCTGATGCTGACCTGATATACTGCATCACAGATGTAAACGGTAGAGAGTGCATTATTGGGGGCAAGATCAGTGTACTCATTCAGGTACATCTGATTATTCGAGACTTTCCGGCTGGAGAAAATATTCGTATCGAAAGCATTGAAGATAGTCTTCTTCACGTTTCCGATATGCAAGCGGTTGTTGTATGTAATGGAACATTGACCGCCAAATGAGCTTCTCTGAAAGTCTGCAAGAGAAATACTTTCCTCGGTCTCCAATACTCGTTTGAGAGGAATACTTGTACCGAATTTATCCTTGCTGATGCTTGTGCTCAGATAGAAAGATTTCTTCTCGAAAGACTGATATACATCTTCCTCTGACAGATATTGAAAAGCATCGCAATTAACTCCTGATGCCATTTTGTCGTTCCAAAGGTAGCACTTATATCGTGATATTCCTTTGGTTTGTTTTTCCGTATCAATAAATGATTCCGGCTGGGAAAGATAAACATCTACACCGCTGATGAGGTCTTCAAGACCTTCGGGTATATCCATATTGATAACGATGGAGTGAGTATGAAGGCTTGTGCTAGTACCAACAGCCTTTTTCTCCTGATACCAGATAAACTTGTTGAATGTTGTTTCAGGTGCAAGAATGAATGGATTTGATATATTGATGTATGATACACCATCATATAGACGGATGGCGATTACACCAAAAACGGTATATTTGAAATACTCCGTGCCATTCTCCTCCAACTGCTTATTGATCAGCGCATCCAAAGCATTGAAAATGATGGATGCACCTTTAAGAGAAGTATCTGTTCTATTGGAATAATACTTGTTTGACACAAAAGCGGAATCCCAATCATCACCAAGATTAACGGAAGCATTGCATACCACCGACTTTGTGTTTGAGATAACTGCACTATAATTAATGGCAGATAAGTCGAAACTAGTGTAATCGCTTCCGTTCCAATAGGCATACTTTATGCTTTCCTCTCCCACAAAACACAAGATGTTTCCGATGGCACTCACGGCATTGACTTGGAAGCCATTAAGACTGATGGTGTTCTTGGTTCCGTTTCCACCTTTCTCTGTCCAATACCAAGTATTACCATTACGGATGATGTAGTGGGAGTGAATGGTATTATTGAGAGTAACCTTGTGAATCAGTTCGATGCTGGCTCCATCAGGTATGGTGATAGCAGAATCAACCACCACTGGCTGGTGGATAGGGTGGAGTGCTCCATCCTCATTGATGAGGTTCAGGCAAGTTCCCAACTCACCCTCCTGACTTTCGTGGTCGGAAGGTGAGTGGGAAAGACCTTGAAATAATACTTCTTTAATCATATTTGTATTGTTATGGGTTTGGACGGATGATCTCGTAGTACGGCTCGCCATTTTTGTTCTTGCGAGGAATGCAGGTCAGGCGCACCATCTTGTTGAGAGGGAGATTGTAATCATCAAGGATGGCTGTAACCGATGGACGTTCGCTGCGGAAACCAATCTTCTTGTGCTCCTGATTGTACTGGAGTGGACAGAAGTAAGTCTGAGCCTTGCGGAGTTCCTCCCAATCCTCTCTCAGGCAGAATCCGTATGTTCCTCTGCTGGAGATACGGAAGACGAAGATGGAGCTATCTGTGCGCTCTATCTGCATAATATGCTCGTAGATACCCTTCGAGAGAGTGACAGAGTTGGCTCTACCATCAAGCACCACGAAATACTTACGATACAAGAAGCCTTTGATGTTCTTGCATATCTTGTCTTTAATATAACTGAATTTCATTTTGCAAATATACGAAGTTTTGGTTAGAAAAGATTATTATCCGTTTACTTTTGCCTTCTTCTCGTAGTACTGGCGAAGGCGAAGCTTGGCATTCTCTGATCTGAGACAACCGCAAGACTGGGTCACTCCTCGGAGCAAATTGCAGGATAGAACAGAAACACCTCTACCACAATCACACTTGCAAATCCAATAAACACCATTCTTACTGGATTTGCCGGAGCGGCAGCAGACATAGAGTCTGCCAAACCGCTTTCCTTTCAGGTCAATCAACTTTCCCATACCTTATTTCTTGCTAAGTTCCTTTGCCTCTTCAAGAGATAATGGCTTGCCGCCAAGAGGAATGCGGAAGTCGAACTTGGAACGGAAGGAGTAGTAGCAGACGAAATCGAAGCTCTCCTTCATTCTCTCGTCAGTGGTGATGTATTTCTGATAAGCGATAACATCATCTTCTGAGCGATAGATGGTAGAGTTAACGAAGTAGTTGCTGGTTCCCTTGTTGGCAATGACTGCGATATAGAACTTCTTGCCAAGAATGCGCTCTGTGATGCGCTGAATAATTGAAATCTTCTTTGTATTCATATATTAAATTTGATTAATTATTAAGATGAATGCAGATAGGCTGCACTCTTTTTACTATTCGATTCCACAAGATACGATACCATCTTCTTTGTTGATTCCTCGGAAGTGCTCGCATCGCTGGCAAGCAAGACTGCCCACCATCAGGAGTTCATGGGTGTACTTGCCTTGAATGCCGAATGGGCAGGGAGTGATGTACTCGAAGTGACCACCGACAAACTCATTGACGTTATATTTTGGGTATTTCATATACTATCTACACACAATAAATTAAGTTTTTTATACTCTCTTCTGATTATTTCATAGGAAGAATAAGTACTTCTTCCACATGACTTCTGCTCTGGGCAGAATCCTCTGTATATACACTGAGGAACGCAAGCGTATGCGAGGTAAGGCTCAATACGAACCAACTCGTCAAGTACCTTATACCAAATCTCTCTCGTCTCTCTTGCAGCCTTATTGCATAGTCTCAGCTTTGAGATATTGATAATCTCCTGAGCGTTGAGGGATAGCTGCAAGTTGACCAAATCATCCTGACGCATATCGTGGCGAGATACCTTGGAGCCAGTAATATCCGGTCGGGAGGTTGAGACGAATGGCTGAGCGTGAACGTGGCGAACAAAATGGTTGCTCACCCAGTATGGTATGCCATACATCTTAATATCGAACTCCAGCAATCTCAGTGGCGAGTGCTCGCTGAGAATCATCTGTTTCTTGAACTCATCGCTAGGCTCCTTACCCAGCGGTTCTTTTCGTTGTGTGAAGCGAGCAGCATCCACCACTCGCTCCCAATCTGTAACTTTTGTGATTTCTATTTTCATAACTATTATTTATTTTAGTTTCCGACCTTTCTTCTACCTGATCCGGCAGCTTTTTCCTTATCCCATTCAGCGATAGCTTCCGACAAATACTTATCCATAGCCTTAGTTAATCTTTCCATAACTATTCGTCTTTACTCGCCTGATCGCCAAGAATATCCTTGATTTTCTTTTCGATGAACTCATCAGAAGTACATTCCTTTATTAAGGCTTCAATGTCTGGTAATTCTGCATCAACACCGTCTTCTTGCGTTTTAGATGCAAGAATCTCCATTATCCATTTCGCCCAATTACCTTTAGCAAGGTCTATAAAAGAATCCTTTTGGATTTCATAGGCTTTCTTCAATTCTCCGTTATCACGGAAATATCTGAGCACTTCCGTCAATGCCAAGACAAAGTTCTTGTCTTGCATCTGGCTATTCTTTGCCTCTTCCAGTTTAAGCATCAGGAAGAGCAATGATGAATGTAAATCTGTTTTGTTCATAACTACCCCTTTCTTCTACGATTCTTGATATGTAATGCTAAAGCGCAAAACGACAACAATAGCACTAATAATTGTCCTGCTTCCATATTACTTTTCCTCCATTATTTCTTTCTTGTTAAACTTATCGCCTTGGCGATACGGTGGTCGAATGGTAAGGCATTCCGACACATCTTTCTTTTATCGTAAGATGCCCATGCAAGCAACCACTTGACATTATACCCTTTCTTTTTGTACTTCTCTTCTAAATCGAGGAAAGTACATTTATGCTTCATTATTTTCTTTGCTAATCTAATCTTCATCCTTCCAC
>ERZ1031467.114-NODE-114-length-20579-cov-6.339846_pt1 | contig 20579 bp, 43 predicted proteins | sample MGYA00517105_ERZ1031467 | MGnify/ENA primary metagenome ERZ1031467 (study PRJEB33719, sample SAMN04261155) | wastewater metagenome | biome: rural village; feature: human; material: feces | host: Homo sapiens | place: El Salvador | collected 2013-01-07 ...
CGGCAAGAAATCATACTATTGTACGCATGTGTACTGGCTTCATAGGCATTTTAAAAGTCCTAACTTTTTCAAAAAGTCTAGGACTTTTTTACAAACAAAGAAACATCAAAGTAATATTATTGTTGTTTTTTCTTTTTTCTAACCGCCCAACATTTCATAATCAATCCCGACTTTCCAATTTTTCTATGTGTATCAAAGAATTCTAATTCTGTATTCACAGCCTCAAACATTTTTTTAAACGCCCTGAATGATGTTTTAGAATCCGTTAATTGTCGTTGTTCATCATACCATTTTTTAGCATCAGGTACTTCTTGCCAATCATCTAACGTCTTTTCTAATGCTGTCATTAAAATTGGATTGATATTTTCAATAAATTTATTAAACAACTCATTATCATAATAACAGAATTCACCCTTTTCTACTGCTTCATTTACTGCTCTTGCCGACTCTTTAATTAGCCAAGATACAGCATGACTATTTCTTAATGTTGCTTCAGCCCATTCGTCATAACGTGGATTCTTATCGAACTTATGTTTGAAATTAATAATATTAAGTCTTGACTTCCAAGCTGTAATATCGCTATCTAGTTTAATCTTAGGGAATTCATTCATGCTCATAATAATTTTAGCATAAAACGGCAACCCGTATCCGTCAACTCCCTTTTTTTCCACTTGCATTAGTGATAATCCTGAAATTAAACGTTTTAAGAAATTAGGCTTTTCGATATAACCCGCGTCAATATCATCCGAGTAATTAAATAATTTCCCGCATGTTTGAACCTTATTAAATCGGTTGTTAATCTCATCAATATCAAACGTAGTATAATTTTTATTGCCATATAGATATTGAATATGTTCTACGAATTTTGTTTTACCGCCTTGTGCTTTACCCATTAACATAAACGCTGTACGCAAGTTACAGTTTACCAACATAGGGTATCCGATTAACTGCAATAGTAATTTATATACTTTTTCGTCGTTATCTGCTAGATTCATAAGCCATTGCTTGACTTCAGGTTGCTCATCCGCTTCGGGTATATAGTCATGCGGTATGTGATTTAGAATAGCGTATTCTTGATGAATACCGCTTTCAAATTCCAAAGTACTAACATTTAAAACACCATTATTAAATGCAATTCTATATTTATCAACCTCGGTAAATCTAGGGTACATATAAATATTATCCCTAATACTATTATAAACCTCAATCCGATTTGTTTTTGTTGTTGTTTTATCGTATTCAGGTACTTTCATTCTCACAAACTCAACAACATCAAATGTGTATGCTTGCCCGTCCCATATTGCGATAGCTCCATTAACATTTATGCACGGATAGTCGTTTACTAAATCGCTAGCCAGTTTATAATGTAGGAACACCCCGCTTTTAGGATTTCTATACTCGTTTAATAACTTAGCACGTTCTTCCGCCTTGCGTTCACGTTCACGTTCACGTTCTTCTTCATTTTGTGCTTTCCATTCTGCTTTAACTTCTGCTAACTCATTAGGGCTATAATTGCCTGTTGCTTTTAACTTTTTCAATTCTTCATTAATCTTAATCATTATTTATCACCTTCTAACATCGCTATAATATCATGTTTTCTAACGAATAAAGTTTTATTATCTTTATTAATTATCGTCATTTCCACATTCTCGTCAGGATAGTTAATAGAATCTAAATTACCAAAGCAAAATAAAGTATCACCTTCATTACAGTTTTTTAATGATACATAATTATAGCCGTTGTCATCTTCAATATGAATAACATCGCCCATATCAATTGTTTGTCCACTTTTCAAATAAATAATCATTTACACAATACCTCCCCCATAGTTCTATAAATTTAAATTTTTTTATAGGTTCATAGTCAAATAACTTGCACCATATACAATAACATTTATACGCCGTTTCAGGTGTACACCCTTCAGGAACCACACCATAAAAAGCCCAATCAATAAATTCTTTCATTCATTCATTCACCTTCTCAAAATTAGTTTTCACCCATACGTTCAATTTATGTAAATCTATTTTATATTGTTGTAACAAATCATCAATTTTCAAATCTTCCTTGATATTATTATCAATCCATTTTTGTAAATCGCTTACGTGCCAGTTTACGGACTTCCTAGATACAGCAAAAACATAATCATTGACCCATTGCACAAGGTCTATAATTTCCTTAGCATCCGTAGTATATGATAATGCGACATTAATAATCTGTTTATGTACACCGTGGCGTCCGTCACCTTCACCGATACTTTTTAAATCTAATTTTTTCGATAATCTCATTAGTTGCCAAGGTAACACTTGCACGTCATCGCAATATTTAATTATTTCCCTAGGTTCACCATGTTTAATAATACATTCATAATCGCTATTATTCCAACTGTTGCGACCTTGCTTAATATCACAATTTAGACCACATACCAACTCGGCTCCGTTTTCACTAGGTATTTTTATATCAGGTTTTTTAAATATAGCATGAATCCCGCTATCTGTACCAACAATATGCGTATTCCAACCATACCTATCAACTAATTGTAGGAATAAGCCACAATCCTCCCTATTATCGAAGTCCAACATCATATATTTAGGCTTAAACAACCCGCCTACTGTTTCGTATTGCGGAATCACCCGTGATGGTCTTTTGTCAATTCGCCCTTTATCTTTACCTAGGCGAATATAACCTCTATAGAATTTCGTTAACACCATTATCCTCCACAACTTCAAACTCATCTTTATATAAATCGTAAAGATAAAACACTTCCCATCGTTGAACACGTAGTGCAGTACCATCGATTTTAAGAACCATTTTTTCAATTAGATTTTGTGTTACTTCAATATCTTTTAATTTATCAGGTTCTGAATCTTTCATGATATATATTTTATTATCTGATTTTCTAACATAAAAATGATTTTCCTTTTTAATAGTTTCCCATACTTCATAATGCTTAAACATATTATTTTTCCTCCTTAATTAATTGTTGTAACAACTTAGTATATTTTTTCCATCCTTCGTTATGTATTTCATGATGACAATTCCTACACAAACCAATGCAATTGTCCGCATTAAAAACATGTGTTTCATCATCTTGTACCTCACGAGGTATGATGTGATGAACCTCTTCTATCGGGTTATAAATCCCTTTGTGCCAACATAATTTACAACATAAATCTCTAGCCTTGACTTCTGCTTTTATCTTTTTCCATTGACTTGACTCCTTAGCTAACTGGCGTCCCCTCCTTTTATCCTTTGGTTTATTCGGACAATCGTGGTTATTAGTATCCACGATACGCCCGCAATAAGGGCATATCCTTTTCATTATTTCACCTCCATATCATACCACTTATTTATATCTCTCGCTCGTAATTCGTTTAAACCTTGTTTAGCCATATATTTAACATTTTCAATATAAGTATTTTTACATGAGCTGTCATACATCGTAAAATCAAACGTTATAACTACATAATAGTCAGCATAACCATATTTTAAAACGTCCCCGTCAAATCTATGTTCTAAATGAGGGGTAATTACTATCCCTCTATAATTAATTGTGAAATCATTTAACATGTATAATCACTCCTTTAAAATCTTCGTCGCTTTCGTATGTGTTATCAACTATCATTACCGCATATGTATCTGACAATTTATTTGCAATTTCAATAGCTTCCTTATGTGTACTCACAGTTATTTTAATCATTGTTGTTACCTCCTTATGGTTATATAATAACACACATTTAATATATACGCAAATACAAAAATAGCATGATAACTATTACAAATTATCATGCTATCATACCCGCCACAACAAATATTTAATTATTCGGAGTGTGTTTAAAAAATAAAAATTATTTACTTATCTGTTGTAACAAATAATATTCACTAAACACATTATTATGTGCTTTATTATGGCATGTTTTACATAAACTTATGAGATTCGAATTTTCAAGTTTCAATGTTGGATGGGTATCTAATGACCGAATGTGATGTACCTGTAGTTGCTCGGTACCACCACATATGACGCATTGATTGTTATCCCTAGCTAATATCTCGGCTCGTTTATGTTTCCATGTGCTTGAACCTCTAAACTTAGTTTTGTCCATACATTAAGTATAGCACATTACCATTATTTTGTAAATAGTTTCTTAAATAGTTGGCTAAATAATGTGTATTCAGGAATATAACGCAATTTACGGCGTTCATATTTATCATGGTTTGCATTAATTACATTAATATAATGAGTCTGTTGTTTCTTGCGTTCACCATACTCATTTGTCCATCTATAAACAGAATCGATGATGTTGTCACTTTTAACCTCATCAAATTTAATAGGTTCAATACCTTTATACCAAATTTGTAATCTATGCGGGTTAATTAGCTCACCTATATTTTTTGTATGAATCACCTGTTTAACAGCCCCTATACCTTTCAGACGCTTGTATAACTCGGGAGCATGTAGTTTCATATAAGGCGTACCGAATTTACATACATTTGTTATAACAATCACACGTTCAGAGGCTTCGAACCATTCTAACACCTTTTCACATTCTTTTTTATAATCGTCTATCTTTTCCACATTAAATCTGTTACCACAAACAGACATGCTAAACGTATCAGGGAATGCAATAACTACTTCGTCCGTATCCCATTTATTAGATGGATTAAGCATTAATGTTGACCATTCCCCTTTGTCACGCATATAATTATACAAATCAAGGTTGTTCGTAATCATTAATATCCGCCTCCAATTTATCAATACGTTCTTCTAATTCTTTTGTTAACGGTACACCTAAGAAAAATACAATATCGCTTGTTAATTGTTGTAACAAAATATTACACATTTTCTTATTGTGATACTTTTCCCATAAATGCTCTAACGCGTATGTTCTTGATTCAATAGATTTAATAGTCATTATTCACTCACCGCCCAATTGATAACTTTATTTTCTACCATGTCATGTGTTTCTAAATCCCATACTTCCTCGTCCAACAATACAATTTCTAGGCGTTTGTCATTTAATGACCATACAAAATGAGTCCATTCACCACACTCAATAATAACAGGCTTTAAAACAAACTCATTAATTTCAAAAGTATATGCATTCTCTAATAAGTCCATATCATAGCTCCTTTTTAACAACATCAACAAAGCAATTGTCAAATTTATCATTGCCTCGATGATATGTTAATTTATTATACAATATATAATTATTATCGTTCATGTATTTTTCTACACTATCCCAACTGGTACGAATACACATTAATTCGTCGCCATCGTAAATCCAGTATATCAATTATAACACCACCAAATAGAATGCTAACCATGATAAAATACAACACACTAAGTATAAAGCTAATGCACATGCGACATAGATACAAAATGTTGTAACATTAACTCCATTTTCAAATACTTTAAATCCTAATGCAATTAAACCAATTAATAATAGTAACGCCATCATTTTATTTACCTCCTACCCAATAAACACATCTCTTAATTTTCTAACATCTTCAACGCTCATATTCGCTTTTTTAGCGTCCTCAACAACCTTGCTTGCTATCATAGTTGCTGTTGTTAAATTTCTACCACATTGTAATAAGTATCTTTTTACTGCAAAAAATAAATCTTCGTCCATTTTAAATACCTCCATTTGATAACTTTGTAGGTCATCCTCCCTACATCATTATAATAACATTGTTACAACAAAATGTCTAATATTTAAAACGCATAATACATATTACTTTTAGTTATACAGCTTTTTCACAAACCATAAGCCCGTACATCCCATACATCGTTCTGAAAAAGGTTTATTCAATCTACATTGATATGAGATATGTTGGTCTAAGACCCCTGTTTTTTCAGAAGCCTCTTTCACGCTACTATATACACCTAATAATTCCCGCGTTTCGTTATCATAGCACTCAATAAGATAACGCTTTTTAGGTTCATAACCAAAGTAAAAGCTACGTCCTCTATTGACTTCAAGTACTGGCTTTTCTAGCTGTTTCCATATTGTACCATAGCAAATATGCTCCGCGAATACGGCTTCCTGTATTGTGTTATAACTTGCTAATAATTCATTAGTGAGCCAATCATATTTATTAATCCTCACAATAATATACCTCCTTCATAATGTTTTGTATCTCAGTAAAGTTATACAGCTTTCTTTTTTCCTCGTAAACATCAAAAATATCATCCGTTGGAATATGGTGTTTCACACTAATTTCTCGTAAACTCATATTTCTATCTAAGCAGTCGATAATGAAATTCATTTCTATTTAACCTCCACAATTACCTTCTTATATTCATCTTGATATACTTTATACACCGTTTTATTATTCATTTTCATCCAATCATTGGCGTCCTTCATTGTTGGTGTAATATACAAACAAACGTTATTTTCTACGATATAAAACATATTATTTCCTCCTTATGGTTATATAATAACATAAATACCATGCAATGTCAATTACTTGATTTACGGAATACATAGTTCACCTTGTAACGAGAACAATTCCAAGTATCAAACCAATCTCCTCCTTCGCAATAAGTCATATGTCCATTAACTACTACAATACGAGGTTCTGTAATATCTGTTGCATACTGTTTAACGGTTCTTTTATAATCGCCTAGGTCACAAGCCTCATAACCGTTACTAACTATGTACGTCCATCCAGTCCGTAATTCTGTAATTTCCCATCCTTTGTCATATGCTAATTGTAACATATCATCATGTACTTCCATATAGGGCTTATGTAGTGCTAATGAAATAGCCCGTATCATACAGTCCTCCCAGTTCATATCCCAAGGATTCGCGTTCTTTTCTATAAACATTATTATCACTCCTTATGGTTATATAATAACATTGTTACAACAAAATGTCTAATACTTAAAAGTCATAATAACTATAACAAAAAAAGATACTACCCTAATGAGTAGTATCTTCATCGTTCCCCATCCATTCAGCTATAAGCATAATTACATATATACTTAATATCCACTTCACCATATGAGGCGTTGCTGTTGTGCATATCATAGCAGTCATACCGCCTAATAGCACACTTAAATTTTTAACGTTTTTTGCTGTCATCGGTTAACCCTTTCAATTGTTCCAAACTAGATTGCAATATCTTTGGTAATGTAATTCCGCATTTTCCCGCGTTCTCAAGCACCGAGAGCCCTTCATTCGCTATAAAGAACCATGTTACCGTTTTAGCGATAATTCCGTCGGTTTTCATCATTACATCCAACTGATGAGCGAATATTACCAAGGTCAAAATAACAACCTTTTTGACAATTCCCTTATACATTTTTCTGCTATTGAACATCAGTTTTTCATTTACAAAACTAGCCAGTACCCCAACAATAATGTCAAGTGTTATAGCCCATAATAAGACTTCAAGATGTTCATTCACACCAAACGCATAAGAAAGGAAGCCACCGATAACCCCTAAAACCACGGATAATTGGTTATCGTGCATTATATAACCCTCCTATGATATTATTATACCATAGTTGTTATAACATTGTCAACTAAAAAATAAGAGGCGGTTATTATACCGCCCCATTATACGCTAACCCTACGGCGTACCCGAGATAAAGACCACCTCCGCTATTTAATAAGCGTTTGAAGTTTATCAATGGCTTGATTCAAGAAGCGTTTATCTTTGGTATCGATAAATGCTTTTACATCCATGATGGCACCACTAACCGCGTCGGCTTGTTCATCTTTCAAGCCCGCACCGCTTGCAAGTGCTTTCAATGTTACTTGATTCAAAAGAACAGCAATAAGAACGGTTCTAATCTTAATCCACACTATACATCACCTCCTTTTATTATATTATAACATAATTATTTATCACATGCAACATAAAAGCCATTAACAACAATGTAGCCTTTATCGCAATCTACTAATTTGTACATATGTTCATCTTCAACATGGTATGTTGTAACGCCTGTTACAACAACTCTATTTGTCATATATGATTTTAATGTATTACCTATTTGTAATTTGCTTGCATACTTCCATAAGCCTCTGTCGTCCATCAACATTGTATCATCTGTTATAACAATAGAACACATTTCTGTATTGATAACAACAACATCGCCTGTATATTTAGTATCACGTAACAACAAGTCATGTCGCAACTCACAATCAAAAGCATAATCGCCAACACTATTAATAAAACTGTTTACTTCAATCATTTCTTATCTCCCTGTACTACCGAATCCACCGTTACCACGTTCAGATTCTTCCAACTCGTCAACAATTTCAATGGATACGTCCGCCAATGGTACGATAACTAATTGAGCGATTTTATCATACTGGTTAACGCGAACCATTAAATTATGATGTGTGTTTTGTAATGGTACTTTAATTTCACCAGTGAACCCACTATCGATAACACCTACGCTATTACACATACGCAATGGCGTTTTACTGATACTGCTACGAGGGAACAGCAAACCAACATAACCTACTGGAATTTCTACACATACGCCAGTTGGAATATATTCCGTATCTTGAGGGAATACCGATGTTTCTTTTCTAGCTTTTAAATCAAAACCCGCGTCAATGCTATGAGCCTTTACTGGAATACAATTTTTATCTAATACTTTAATTTTCATTTTTTTAAAATCTCTTGTAACTTTCTTGCGTAATGTTCAATTTTTTCAAAATCTTGTAAATCAGAACCTTTTTTTCTTAAACAATATTTAAGAATATTCCCTTTCAAGAATCCAATAAACTCTTCTCGTGTAAAATCTGCTTGCATGATGTCCCAAGGCTCAATATCAAGCGTTGTATATTGTTTGTTGTTCTTTGTTGTAACATCTTCAATAAATTCAAATTCTAAATCACATGTACCATTTAAGTCCCATGCGGTTAAGGCTCCACCGTCACCGTAAATAATACCCGTTGTAGAATCATAATGTTTATACAATGTTGTTTCAGTTTTATCTTCAAAATGCTTAATTACTTTGGTTCCTCGTGGTAATAAAATTACATTATCATTATGTAATGTAAATGTTTTACACCCTTGTGCAGTATGAGGTTCATTCCAAAGTACTAAGATTGTTACATTCCTCATTGTTGGTACAAAATCAATAACCACTCCTACGACACATTTATCCTTGCTACAAACTAAGTCACCCTTTTTCATTTTAGTTCTCCTTTCCAGTAAATCTATTTATCCGCTTCCACGCTTCTTTTATATACCAGTTTTCATCAAGCCATTTAGGCTTTACCATACCTTGTATATTGCTGTTTACAATTTTAGCATGTTCAGGGCAAGAAGCAAATTTCTCCGCATTTTTACCTTCTTTTTGTTTGTACAAAATACCATCTTTACGGCTTCTGCTTGCGAACACTCTATACACTTTATCAGTTAATACTTCATCATTATATATTGCCTGTTTATAATTCCCCGATAATTTATATGTTTTCATGAAAGGTGCTAAGCATTGTTCCTTCATGATAAACTCTTCAGGTTCCACACCATTAACAAAATATTCAACTACGGCGTCAGCAACAATAGGTAAATCATAATCCAATGTTTTTGATTTTTTAACGGCTCCGCCTTTACGTTCAACTTCGCCATTTTCAAATACTGCAATATAATTATTGACGTCAGCTTGAGCCATATACGTAATATAATCATATTCCATTGTCATTTTAGTTCGCTTTTCCCAGTCCTTAATTATCTTATCAAACGTTTTAAAATTATCTTTATGTAACTTATAAATAAGACCGTCGGTATTAGATTGTATCAAATCGAATTGTTCTAAGTCTTCTATAAGTTGTAATAACATTAATTGTCCGTTGATACACACCTCACGCATACGAACAGGGTCATATATTGGAGACAGAACCTGATACGTCCCATCGGACAATTTTTTGCCCGCTCCACTTTGTCCATAAGTCCCGTTAATGCCTTATCTTTAATGGTGCTTGTAACGGGTTCTTTTCATTCTTATATTTTAACCTCAACTCCATTATGTTTTTAAAGTGTTCAATGCTAGGGATAGCCCGTGAAAGTAAACCCCATTCGGTCATAATGTGAGGATAAAAACTAGCAACATCAACGTGTAATAATAGATATTCAGGCTCTTTTACTTGGCTATAAAAATAATTTTCCCTTGCACCGTGTAAACCACCTAATGCGAATGTATGCGGAACACCATATAACTCAATTTCACACTTAGCCTTCGCGTCTTTTGTTTCGTGTAACTCATTGAAAAATCTCAATACATCTTTATGTTTGTAATCGTAATCCTTAACACATCGAACATATTCGAAGTCCCATTCTTGCTCCCATTCTGTAGGAGTTAAGCGTTTAGCCTTTAAAATCTTAGATGATAATTGAGCTTTTGTTTTCCCCATACTTGACAATGGCTCGCCCGCTAACTGACATAAGCCCATATGAGCCTTAAAATCATCTATTGTATGTTGAAATACTAATGCGGTATTATATACGTCATCGTGGCAATATTTACGGTTAAGTTTTCGTTCTGCTTCCGTTAATGGTCTTTTAATATCAAAATCAACGTCGGTCTCGTGAATGTTTACCCCTAAATAGCTTTCCAACTGTTTTAGGCTTTTACCAAACACAATGCAGTCATATATGTTTAATTTGATGTTTCTGAAATCATTTGAAAATTGCCATCCCGCTTTACCTTCCTTGATTATCCAATCATTAACCAATTTAGGATTATAACCTAATAAGATTGCTTTTACGATATATTGGTCGTAACCCTTTACATTGTAACCAACCCATAAATCATGTTTGTTTTCATCGTAATATTGTTGTAACAACTCTCTATCATTTTCAATATACGTCCACTTTTCACCATTAAACGTTACGAGTAACCAATCGTAGGTAAACACTTCTAAGTCAAAGAATATCAATTACTTTTGCCTCCTATCCTACCGCCACCATATAAATATTTAACGGGCGATTTTAGTTTTGTAATGTACCTATAATATGCAGTATTCCAAGATATATGCTCTTTATCTGAAATATATTGAATTGTACGCCACCCGTCTTTATATAACACTAGAATGTTGTTTCTTTTGTTGTAATTATTTGTACTACTGTCAACCCAACGACAGTTACTAGATTCATAATTTCCATTACAATTTATTCTATCTAATTGTAAACCCTCTTTATATCCATGTGTTAAAGCCCATGATAAAAAATTCTCATACTTTAACCATTCGTCACACATCTTAATTCCCCGTTCGCCATAATGATTATAGTGTTTGTCTTTCGCATTGTAACATCTTTGTTTGATAGCATAATAAACTCTATATAATTTATGTTTTCTTATTGAATTAGGCTTTTCCCTATCAGTAGTATTCATGCACCCACAAGACTTTGTATTGTTATTTGTCAAGCAGTCGAATCTAACTTCGGTTATATTACCACAATCGCATTTACACAATGCAAATTTTCTTTCCCGTTTTTTCATTTGTTTATAATATGTTTTTATTATTGTTAATTTTCCATATCTAACTCCTTTTCTATCATCATGTTTTTTCATTATTTATTATCCCCCATCATTCTTGCGAGTTGTTCATCGCGGTTCTCCCGTGCTAGATAAATCAACCATTCGTCTAATTCTTTTGAATCTGAGTTTAAATACATCGCATATAAAAAATCTGAAACTATAATTTGTCTATTAGTCATATTAAATCACCTCACTCAACCATAAACAAAGAAACATCAACCAAATATAGGCAACTGCACCAAATATTAAACAACAGGCCAAGAAAATTAATTTATCTAATGTATTCATTATTTCACCTCTACGCTCCATTTATTAAAGATAATTTCTTTTGCGTCAATTGTTCCCGTACCACGTACATAATTATTTTTTTGTTCCTCTTGCAATTTTGCTACACGTTTAATTATTTCAGGGTCTGTAATGTGAATATTAACTGGTTTGTGTAACTCACCCATTTTAATCCAGTCCTGAACTATAATTTCAGGTTCATCACCAAACACCTTCTCGTTAATCGTTGCCTCAAATTTTACTTTTTGCGGTGTGAATTGTCCTTTTTTAGCAAGCTCAATGGCTTTTCCTAAACTAATCCCGTTATCTTGTTTTACTTCTTGCGTTTGTTGTGTTGGTGCATTATTTACTTGTACACCATTATTACCACAACCACCAGTTAATAAACCCATACATATTAAAATTGTTGCTGTTAATGTTTTTACGTTTTTCATTTTTAAGTCTCCTTTGTTTAATAAATGATTTACTTTCTATAATTATAATACAACACTTTGTAAAAATTGTCTAATACTTAAATTGCATACTTGCTATAACTCATTGTAATTCATCCATTTAACCACCTCAATAACCCAAATTGTAACAGCAATTGCGATGTTACAAAATGTCAAATCTAAACCAAAGATAATTGGTAATGTTAATGCTAAAATTAATGTTAAATTTTTCATATTATAAACCTCCATAAGTAACTTTATCTTCTGTAATTATAATACCACACCCTGTAAAAAATGTCTAATATATAAAACGCATAATTACTATGACATAAAGTAATAAGGCGGGCTATCCGCCCGCCTTATGATTAGTTATCCCACACATCATTCACATAATAGTTCTTAAAATTTCCGTTTGTTTGTTGATGTACTAAGAATGTACAGTTTTTAACATCTGCATATACGATATTGATTTGTGTTTCTAAATCGTCGAAGTCACCATTGAATTCTACAACTTGAGCAGAACCTAATGTATTAAGGAAGTCAACAGCAGATTTAACAGCCCATGCGGGATTCTTTGTTCCCGTCAGTACCTTGTTAATCCATAAACGTTGATTTTTAAATTCACCATCTAAGATTCTAAAACTACCTTTTAACATCAGTTTGTCGCCCGCCTTAGTAGTTCCAAGCTCCAAACCAATCAAGGAACATTCATAATCACCATCAGTAGGCTCCTTATATTCCTTTTTCGTTTCATCCTTTGTTTTATTATCTTCAAGTTCTTTGATTTGTTGATTATATTCATTCATATCCATGTTAAAATCTTTAAAGCTCATTATTTATCTCCTTCTATTAAAACGGACATTCATCATTTTGTTTAACAATTCTGCTTCTACGCGTTCTCTTTGGTTTTTCTTGTTTAGTATTATCCATGCTATCTATATCTTGACTATCGTCAATAGCCAGTAAACCATTCAATGCGTATTTTCTAGCATAGGATGAACACGCTCCAGTTAATTGTGACAAGTCCATTCCTTTTTTGCTTTCATCTTCTCGAGCATATCCTTTACAATAATATTGAGTACTATCCTCACAGTCAATAATAGTTGCTGTTGATTCAATATAGGTTCTATCTTCTTTTGTTACAACATTCTCACTTAAAAATATTTTTGTAATAAAGGCTTTAATGACTCTAAAATACCACTTAAGTCCCTATATTGGTATCCCCCAAAGTTATTGCGTTTATTCTTTGGTGCTTTAAGCTCCAGTTGAATTTTTTGTAACTTATCATAAATCAATTACGTCACCCCCTTTATAATTCTTAACTGGTTCCACAAAACGAGCCACATACAAGTCAGCGTTATGTACAATATATAATAATTCAAATATATCTAGCATAGCCTGTCTGTTTTCTGCTTGATAAAATCCGTCATGATTGATTATACATACTTTTTCATCTTCTGTCAAGTCTACATATTTTGATAGTTGTAACACGCTACGCCAAGCATGATTCTTAATACGTAGATTAGGATTAATCTTAATCGGTTTTGTACCGCTTAATTTACCACTTTTCAACGTATTAGGAACATAAAATTCATCCCCTTGTAATCCTGACTTTCCAGTATCATGCGTCAACGCACAAAACATCACACTTTGTATATCGACAGTAGAGTTAAATTCTTTATGTAATGTCGTAGCATAATCACATACATTTAAACTATGTTGTAACAATCCACCTTTATAATTACAATGATATGAGCTACTTGCCCAAGTGGTATAAAAATCACTATTTCTATAATATTGAATTAATTGTTCAATACCGTTTTTACCCGTTAATCTTAACAGGGTTTCAAAACGTTTAATATTATCCATTAATTACCTCCTCGAGACGCTTCTTGATGTTTTCCCAATCCTTAGGGTACACAAGATAACCCTCGCACCCCCAAGCGTTAATATTATCAAGAATTTTTAATTGTACTTTACTAGGTTTACCCCTAACATCTTTTAACTCTAAGTCTATCGAGTGACCTTTTATGCATATATGCATATCAGGGCAAGCCCGCAATGCTAAATTGCGAGCCAAACCTCTTCTCATAATAACCTATCGGAGTTGCTTTTATTTTTTGTTTAGGTGTGTTAGGCGGATAAACGCCTTTTGATTGTAGCCATTTTTTAATACGATTTTCAAAATTCTTCTCGCCCGCCAATTACTCACACCTCAAATTTCTACGGATAACTAATCTAGTATATTTTTCTATATCCTCGTAATACGTATAGTACTCATCGTTCTTATTACGCCTTGCATTATCTAAATTAGATTTAGTTCTCATATATTACCTCCTTTGTTGTAACAATATTATATCATTACTTTTCTAGTACGTCAACAATCAAATCAAAATAAGGCAAGTTATTTTTCATATACTGACAAAAATCAACCCACTCTTTTAATTTATGATGTTTTCTTTGTTGGTACATGTTTAAAATTACCTCATAATTGCATGTAATCGTTCTACCTTGATTATATGCACACGGTAATAACTGAATGATAGTACGCCATAAATTTTTATTTTTAGTTAGTTGATAGTCTTTAATTCTTGCGTTTAGATTGTCAATGACCTCGTTCACAATACACTCGTTATCGTGCATATCCTCAAAACTGAAATCATGTTTTATCAATGGTCTATTACATAACTTATGCATAGTGGATTGACTATTTGATACTGTACCGATTTTATATGTATCAAATTCCTTGTACCAATACAAAGGAGCAATAACATCAAAACTAACTAACATCTGTCGTAGCACTTTCCTATGGTCTGCACCCGCTTTACATAATTGTAGTAACAACTTCAAATCATTATCTCCGATATTGTTACCTTCGGTATCACCTAAGTCCCATGAATTCATAGGGTTACGCATTCCGCACATAGCGGATTCAAATCCATATACTTTTAAATTTTCAATTTTAATCATATTAAGCCTCCACACAATATAGAATTAAATGAGGGCTTGTTAAATCGATATGTTCCTCTTCTTCAGCAACGAATAAATTATGTCCGTTAATGTACATCATAGCGTCTGTGAAACTTAATTCTGTACTCACTAAATCACCATTAAAATAAATATCGTAGAACATTTTACTACCTCCTATTAAATAACCTCGAGGCGTTTCCCCTTTACACTTATTATAATACAACATGATATATATTTTGTCTAATACTTAAAACGCATAATTACTATGACTGGAACGCATTACCTTTTATATCTCCGTCTAATTAATAAGCGTTTGAATTTTTGTTTTCCATTTACATAAGGAGTCAATATATCGTATTTATTCCCCTTGCTGTTTGTATTGGCAATCCCTACAATATCAAAATCATCTGCATTATGTTTACAGATATATGAAATTGGTACTGCAATAGTCCTATAATAATTGTCGGGAATGTCGCAAGACTTATCTACATTTAGAATATTCGTTCCATCAAGATATACGCCTTTATTTTCCTTGCATAACTCCAAATGCGGGTTCTTTTCTACAATATCTAAGTTACTAACAAATAGACATAACGATACACCCTTATGTTCGCCCTGAGCGTTAAAATACATGCTTTGATTGGACTGACCTATGTTGAGTCGACCCTCTATAAAATCTTCGAACATTCCTACGTATGTTAGATGGTTAAAAGTACATACGAAAATTAGGGGCTTATCCTTATACGTGTTATAGAAGTCCTTGATTTTACTGAATGGCGGATTCGTTACACATACGTCGTAATTATCAGGCTTAAACCACTCGCTCCCGTTTTCTTTGTGATACGCGATAACATCACATCCCAATTCTTTCAGATACTTAACAAAGTTGCTCTCATCAGTATCACACGGACATAATACGCGTTTACCTTTCAAATACTCCTTATAAGGCTCTAGCCCCTTTACTACATCCTCATAATATGTATAGTACTCATCGTTCTTATTTCTTTTTGATGTGTGTAAATTACTATTATTACTCATGCTTAAATAATTCCTCGTTATAATCTTGCTTCTTAGCTAATGTGTTGTAAATATTTAATTCAATACTGTTATTTGTAATCAATTTCCAATAAGTACATTTATTATCTTGCCCTATACGATGGATACGCTTTTTTGACTGTTCAAAGAAATCAGACTTAATAGGTGGTGAGTAGTAAATCATTTTACTTGCTTTTTGCAAATTTACACCGCTTGAACCTGATTGATACTGTACAAGCGTTACAGAATCACTATTATTGTTATAACAATTTAGATTTTTAACGCTACCGTTAACATAACTAATGGGACGCTTTAATTTTTGTACAAGTTGTTGTAACAATTCTAGTTCACAATTAAAGTTATAAAAGATGATAACCCTATCTTCAGTCCCCTCAATCAAGGTTCTAACCATTTCTAGCTTTTCCTTACTGTTGCATAGTTGACGAGCGTACAGCATATCAGTCGCGGGACTTGATGAAATATATTCTGTATCTCCGCAATCAACATAACCATCTTTAACAAATGTTTTATAATACTTGCTAGGCGGTACCCAAACATTTATAAACCTTTGCTCAGGTAAATCTAGTGCTTCATCTGTACGCATGAACACACATCCTAGTTCTTTCATTACTTGTTTTAACTCATCGACATTTTTATAAGGATTCGTTTTCGATAGTACACGGAACTTAATTCCAGACTTTTCCATGTCGAAAAAATTACAGTACCTATCTTCATATGAACGTTTATTCATATGTAAACCCAACATTTTTAACTGGGTATACAATTTATCATATCTTGCATTAGAACACGGAGTACCTGACAATAAAACAAGATTGTCAAATTTTAATTTTACAACGCCTTTGGTCTGTTTACTTGTATTATTAGCTATCGCTTGACTCTCATCTAACATCAATGTAAAATCACATAGCTTTAATAATTCAGGTTTACGCCAAGCACTTTCATAATTAATAATACCGACTTTGTTAATGCGTTCCGCACCAATAAACTCATCAAGGCGTTTCTTTTTTGTTAAGTCATATGTACCCCATTCTGTATGCACATCATTAAAATGTTCTATCCATTGATGTATTAAGCTCTTAGGACATATAATCAATATTGGTTTATTAAATGATACAGCCTTATAGCTACCGCAATAGGTTTTACTCAACCAAGACCCATATCAAGATAGTATGCAACTTTGTTATATTTTTCTGTTTGTTGTAATACATCTTTTTGATGTTGATATAAGGTCAATTCATCACCTCCTTAAAATATAAGAGGGCATTTAAGCCCTCTTAATTATCGTACAAAATACAATGCTGTAGTAATCAACGCCATAACACCATAGCAACCTACGGCGATAACAATAGCCATCTTATCCATAATGTACCTCCATTATTTGAAAAAACGTGTAAAAGATTGAGGGTCTAAAATAATAAATCCAACCAACCAAGCCACCAATGGTAATGCGAACCAAGTCAAAATATCTAACATAATAAGTACCTCCTTAACATTCAACCATTAATACCAACAGCAACAAAGCGTATACGCCAATACCAATACATAAATCTGTTTTATTTAGCATTTAGAACACCACCCAACATGTAATAACTGTAATTGTATAAGCTAACATCGCCAAGAAAATTATTTCATATACATTCATTTTAGACCCCGTCTTTCAAACAATAATAACCGATAATCATAATTAAGATAATCACCAACAAAGCCATAACACAATACCTCCTTCCATTATATAAAACGCACTCACACCAACAGCAATTAATTTACATCTTTTTGTTCGTAATCTAGCTCGCCACATGTTAACAATATCTCCTTTCATTTATTATAATACATCATCTTGTAAATTTGTCTAATACTTATTAGTCATTTATGATATTCAATTTTCGCAAGTATGCTTCGTCGATTGGCTCTACTAAAATAATACCTGTATCATTACCGAAGTCACGTACTCCCCAACAATCAACGTCCATAAGCCAATTATAAAATTGAGAATAATTATCGAACTCGTTAATAATTACGCCGTTCCATGTTACAGTGTAGTGGTTAAGTTTTTTGTTAATCATTTTTTTGTCATCCTTTCATGTTCCCTCTTCACTATTATAATACCACACCCTGTAAAAACTGTCTAATATATAAAACGCATAATAAACATGACATAAAGTAATAAGGCGGGCTATCCGCCCGCCTTATGATTATTTAGAACAGCAATCACAACCGCATTCGCATTTCTTTTTGTTGTTTTCCCACGGTGCTTTTAATACCTCGGATACGTCCATCTCATGACCGCATACATTACCACGGTCGGTATATTGCCACATATAAGGGTTCGGGTAATCGCAAGTACTATTATATTGAGCGACCCAAATCGGAACCCAAGGAACTTGACTATACATATAGCTTTCATCCCATAACAAGGAATACCCGCTATAAATACCAACGAAGTCCCATCCCGCTTTATTCAAGCGATTTACAAACTCGCACATAATATTTGTAATATCTTGATACGATAAATTACCATTATTAATATGGCTCCTCAATCTTGTATGGTCTTCGTAATCGTACCAAATACCCGCCTGTAGGTGCCAAGGAGTTAAACCAATTTCAGATAATTTATTGATAACCCAGTTAGCCTCATAAGCACATTCAGTTAAGTCGTATGCATGCGAGAAATAATAAACACCAACTTTTAAACCCGCATTAATCGCATTTAAAATTTGTTTTCTACAACATTCAGTCTCGTTATAACTTTCACCAATTTTCACAATAACAACGTCATAGCCTTGTTCTTTCGCTTGTTTAAACTGTTCCTCACTTGTAAAATAGTCTTGCCAATCGCTAATATCAAAACATTTCATTATTACAACCCCTATTCTTTCCAACGTCCGACAATAATCGCATAAACGTCCGTTAATGTATCAACAGTTACCGCCATTGATGTTGTATTGCGTCCGCCCCATCTTGGCTCCGTAGTACCATTTGAACCCGAACCCGCCACAGTAGGATTCAACGCACTATTTTGCCACCCGTAACGATTTAGAACGTTAATTTCATAAGATACCCATGCGAGATATTTTTCGTCAATAAATGGTGTTAAGAATGTTAAAGTATCTGCGTTAACACCTGTAACACCTAAATCGCGTCTATCTTTATAAATTACTTGTACAAGTTTACCGCTTTTATATTTATCATAATAGCTTCTATCCGCTTCAACATGTTCAATAACATAATCAATGTCATTGTTTTTGATTGTAATGTCACCGCTCAAATTACCACCAGTCAATGGCAAGTACTTATTTAGTTCGGGTTTAGTAGCATAATTCGACAAATCAATGTCACTTGCTTTTTTTAACTGAGTGTCAATAATATCCATGTTACCGTTAAGTACACGAATGTCAGCAAAATCATTTAATTCAGGTTTAACAAGATTATAATTAGGAGTGTTAGTTGCCATTATTTACCTCCTTTAATTGAGAAATAATATCACTTCTTTTATCTGTTAACTCATCAAAGTAATTATTGAATTCTGTTTCATTTAATGTAACAAGTTCGCCATCTTTTACTAAATCATACTCCGTCTCATTACCTATTGAGATACCGCATACGCTTATACCTTGCATAATAGCGATATTATAATTAATATCATTTAATTGTTGTTTCAATTCTTGCTCTTTCTGAGCCTTAATCTGTTCGTCTGTTGGATGATTATCAACAACCTCATAGTAAAATTCATATTCGACGATTTTTGCTTGATGGTTGTTACACCAAACAGCACACTTAGAATATAATTCTTGATTGAAATTATCTTTTAAAATCTTAGTTCCTAACATGTTATATCCTCCTTATTTCCAACGTCCGACGATTGTTGTTTGCTGACGTGACGCATCGGCTCCGTTTGCCGTTTGAAATGACGTAGTAGTTAAATGAGCTATAGTATATATATTTTCTTGCTTTGTATCGTATGTACCAATCGCGAACCGAGAAGAGTACGCCTCTAAGTTGTCAGTAGATTTAAACGGCGTTAAAAATGTAATTGTTGTCACACCGATATTTTTCTTAATAGTTACAATATTTTTTAATGTTCCGTCACTATATTTTATAGCCCGTAAAGTATAGTTCTCGTTTGTATCGTCAATATTGTCATCTACAACAAAATATAGAGGGTCACCCTTAACAGTAATATCCCCCGTAAAATTACCGCCCGAGATTTTCATGTAATCCAAAGATACTGGAATAGTATCGCCGTTACGTTTGATGAACGTTAATCCGTTATTATCTGTTTGTACATTTTTCACATAATCCAAGTTGGATATATTATCATCTAACATATCCATATT
>ERZ1031467.117-NODE-117-length-20417-cov-50.856154_pt1 | contig 20417 bp, 10 predicted proteins | sample MGYA00517105_ERZ1031467 | MGnify/ENA primary metagenome ERZ1031467 (study PRJEB33719, sample SAMN04261155) | wastewater metagenome | biome: rural village; feature: human; material: feces | host: Homo sapiens | place: El Salvador | collected 2013-01-07 ...
TCTCTCATGTTCTGTAGGTCGATGATGTCAGACGTTGTTGTCGTATAGTGTTGGGATGCAACTTCCTTTGCAAAGATTTCCTTTTCTTTCTCTGGTGTCAGATGAATGGAAACATAGTCCTTGGTGTTAAGCTGTTCACGAGTTATTTTGTCGCTAAAGTCAGCTTTTATAACATTGTTCAAGATGGCAAGACGCTCATCGATGCTTACTGCGTTCTTTGTGCTACTTTTCTTACCTGTGTTCTTGAACTTTTCTGCCATCAATTTCTTTACTTCTTCATCGGTAAGACTGTATTGGCAATCCTTGTTTACAGAAGAAGACTTGATAGTGAGGAGCTTGTTCTTTTCGTCTATCACTACACCATGGGATGCCAGCAAATGCTGAAAGGTCTCTGGGGTGAGCGTTAAGTCTGGGCTATAGATATCTGATAATCTTTCTGCCTGTCCTTTAGGACGCACCAACTCCTTAGGCTTGCTTTCTACCTTCATGTTGGCAAGGGCATCCTGCTGCTGGTTACCTTTGTCATAGAAGCCATAGCTTCCTGTCTTCAATTCTCCAGGCTTTAATCTACCATCTGGACGGTCTATGACAACTGGCGCACTATTGGCAAAGAAAGGTCGATCATTGATTCTGCGAACGTGATATCTGTCTCTTCCAAACAACATTCCAAAGATTGAGTTGTCGAATCTGCCAAAACCTGGCCCTGAAAATGGACGAAAACGTGGGTCGCCCATATAGCCGTATTCTCCTACGTTGAGTCGATGACCATTCAATCCCATGTTAACAGGAGAATTGGCATTTCTTGCTGCTACAAAGGAACCTGGAATGTAATAATCGTTCTTCACAATAGAAACAAAAGTGTTGTAGGCATTCTTGTCCCATACGGTTGTTCCTCCGTTCATCAAGGCTTCCAACTGCTTTTGGTTGATATTGTAATATCTTGGCTGCGAAGAGTTGTGTGACATGGTTACAAGCTGATAGATGCCTGTCTCTGTCATCGAAATATGGGCTTGCATACCATTGGCATTCAATACGCTTTGCAGCTGTGGGGCTACATCCGTGGCTCGTGGATTTGTGTTTGTTCTTATGGTTCTCATACCTTATTATTTTATATAGGAAATTTTCCTCTTCCATAATTGCTTATGGAAAAGGAATGATGTATGTTATTTTGTTTCTTCTTTGTACACAATAACACAGGTGTGTCGATTGGCGGTGTATGGCTTGTAAAGGTTGATGCCGCCTCTGCTGATGCCTTGCATCTTGCTTTTATCTACTCCTGCCTTCATAAGTAGCTTGGCAATATACTTTGCACGCTTCACGCTGAGTGCTCTGTTGTGCTTCGGTGTGCCAGTCTTGCTGTCTGCAGCTCCTATAATCTTGACATTTAGATTGTTCTCCTTCACAGCTCCTGCTATTTCTCCTATGTTTACAAGTTGTTGCTTGTCAACAAGGTTGGTGGAGTTTATCTTGAAGAAGAATAGAATAGGTGCGTCCAGTTGAATACCACTGTTCTCGACGGCTTGTTCTTCACTTGCCATTCTGTCTCTTAGCTTTCGAAGTCCATCAAAACTGTTCTTGGGATAGTTGGTCAAGTCTGTTACGCCTTGGTTGTCTGTGTCTAAGACCTCCAAAACAGGCTTACGTTCATATCCTTGTTTGCCGATACCGATGGTGAGTCCAACGGTTGCTTGGAAAAGGTTGTCACCGAAATGCTTGTTTTTCCCTAAACCATCAAACTTTTGGTAGGTACTGGTTCCTCCCAACTCGGCGGTAACGTGCAAGCGATTGGTTGCCCTGTAACTGCAGAGTAGGCCGTATGAGAGGGCAAACGGAATATGGTGTAGCTCTGAGTTGTGAATTACACCAGCTCCAATATATGGAACCAAGTCCCATCTTGGAAGTGGATCGTAGGTGGTTCTGTAGAAACTCGATACGTTGAGCATCAAGTCTCCATGGTAATTTTGGAACTTCATGGCTTCATCGATTGCATTTGTGAACTTGAACCCTTGGTACACCAGGCGTGTTCCAAAGAAACGTGAATGCCATTTACCCAAACTGAATACCATGGTAGGACGTGTATGGCCAAAGAAGTCTGTGCATCCTACTGGTGCTCCAGAGAAGGTGGACATACCAGCCTTGATGCTGCCAAACCAATTGCTACCTATGCTGGATAACTTATATTTCTCTTGTCCGGAAAGGAATGGCTTGCTGTCTTTCTTTTCAGTTCTGCCATTGGAGAAAGAGGATGCCTTGATATATTCCTTCTCATTCTCTCCATAAACTACCTGTGCCTTGGCTGTGCTGCCTATTACCAATAAGGCTGCCAGCAAAATCTTTAATTTCTTCATTTTATTTATTATTATAGTTTTGTCTTATGTTACATTTTCTCAGCTTCTATATCGTATAGATAAAGCTTATGTTGAAGAATGATGCTCTCGCATTTCTTCACATAGTCTTTTCTAGTCGCATAGCCTCCTGCCTTGATTGCGACAAGCCAGTTGTGATAGTCGGTTGGCTTGTATCGCCAACAGCGAGCGTATCTGTCACTCATCAACAACCTGGAATGATACTCGATGCTTTCCTCTGCCGAGGAGAAATTGCAGAATTTCTCGTTTTTGCGGTCATCATTATGAATGCTGTAGGGTAGGCCTCTTCTGAGCCAGTTGCTATTGGCCTTTATTCCAAAGAAATTATAGCCTATTTGTGCCAGGCTGCTGTTTCCCCATCTGCTTTCAAACGCCATCTGTGCCAGTATAACAGAGGCTGGTATGCCGTATTTTCTTTGTTGGCGCATGGCCGCTTGGGCATAATGCTTGATGAAATCATCGGGCGTAAGCACTTTGTCTTCGTCTATCTTCAATGCCTTGATGGCTTTCTCTCTCGTCTCTTTTATGTAAAGAAGCAAGTCGTATGGGTCTTCCAAACGGCCCCGAAGCCTACAGGTGATATGCAGATGTGGCCCAGTGGAGCGTCCTGTAGTTCCGCTGATGCCTATTGGGTCTCCTGCATAGATCTTCTGGTTGTCGCTCACCCAAATTTCAGATAAATGGCAATAGCTTACCGTGTAATCGCCATACTGCATGGTGATATATTTCCCAGAGCCACTGTCGTAGCCTACGCCTTTCACGTAGCCATCGAACATGGATAGTACTTCCTCGTATCTTGCCCTAAGGTCAAGTCCCTTGTGTTGCTTGTGCTTCCCTGTGAAAGGATCAACCCTAGTGCCAAAGGTGGAGTTTATCCTTATGCTTTCCAAAGGAAAACTCACACTTAGGTATTTGTCTATCCAGTAGTCCTTCATGTCTTTCTTTCCTTGCGCCATCCCCATCGGGGAATGGCAACATAGGAGAAATAGTAAAAATGAAAGAAATCTAATCATGCCTTATTCTTTATATAATAATACTTCTTTAGCTTGCAAAAGTAATATGAATGGAAGAAATTATGGGCGTAAATATAAAATAGCTTTTTATTTAACATATTCTTTTTCTAAAGACTTTTGTGTAAATTATTATAAATGAGGCTGCTCGCCCCCTTTAACCCCTCGGTGTTTTCAGGTATAGATTATTAAGGTTGAAGGCTATTTGTAGCAAGAGCTTTGATTTGGATAGGGATAAAATCTATGTTAAATAAAAAGGTATATCGTATTTGTGGAAAGCCTTGATAAGAAAATGTGTACTTTTGCCGAAAACTTTAAACAAGAATAAGATTATGAACGAATTGAAATTTTCTGAAAGCGAAATTCCATACGAGGAGTTGGCTAACTTCGGACTCTCACAGGAAATGATAGACGACTTTCCTCAAAGTATTATGAATAAGTTCCTTTCTGGGCAAAGAACTCCCTTGCTCCCTATTGAGAGAGCTGACTTTGATGGAGTTGTCCACAAGGATTTTGCTCGAATCCGCTTACAGCAAACAGAGGATGGGCTTCATCCAGTGTTCTTGCCTCTCATCGCAAAGAACAATCTTGAGTATTTTACGGAGGAACAGAAAACCGCTTTGCAAAACGGACAAGTTCTGAAGGTGTTGCTACCGTCGAACAATTCCTGGAACTATGTGCAGCTCGATGGGGCTACAAATGCTACCATTTCTGTAAAGGCAGACATCATTGACCAGAACTTATCTACATTGGCTAACAAGGTGGGACTTTCAGAAAGTGAGCTTATGGAACTTGAAGAAGGAAAGGTTGTTACCAAGGGAGAGGAAGACAAGATGTTTTCTGCCGGCATCGATTTGAACGAGGAAACTGGAGTCCGCAGTGTCAACGGTGATGCGCAAAAGTGGCAGGAGGAAAAAGATGGCAACGTGATGCTAGACAAGTATAACTTTGGCATCTATGGCTGTTGGACAAAGGATGACAAAGGTATGCTTTCTTATGTCCCGGAGGATGAATATTCCGAGGAGATGTGTGTGGCACAGGATGCTGCTATAGAAAAGGCTAAACAAAGTCGTGGAATACATATGTAATTAAGGCTAGATTATATGGAAATTGTAGGTTTTGTGGACGAGGAACGCCTGAATGGTATGTTCCTGTCGAGAGATATAACGGAATTGGATTACGTGAAGCATCATTCCCAAGGAATGTTGGATGCTTACTTTTCCTTCATTGCCGACAACAACCTTCCTGATAACAACACTTCTGCAACAAAATTCCTGGAGGAAGAAAATGTCAGCTATGGAAATGAGGAGGATGAAGGGAATGATAATCAACAAGAGGAAGTGGATGTGCCTTCTTATGTTGACATCTACCGAAAGTGGGTAGATGAAAATGAAAAGGTGAATATTCTCCTTACTGGGTGTGAAGAGGCTGCTATTGTTACGCTTTGGAGATACAATAATCCAACTGCGAGCAAAACGGACTGTGCCGTTCAAACGCATCTACTAGAAGACAAGGTCATCGAATGGTGGGACACCATTGATTTTGTCAAGGGTGCAATGGGAGACGGACACTTTTCTTTGATAAATCCAACTTTGGCAAATATCAAAGAATTGATTTTTGATGCGGCCAATCAGGCTTGCATGGAATAGGTTTTACGATAACAGTAAATAGAGTTTTTCATAAATGTAAAGTTAAATGTCAGTCCCTCGCTGCTTGTGAAAGTAGCGAGGGATTTCTTTATCTGTGCATATGTCTCTTCTCTTGCCTAGGAACTTCGTCACTTTGCTCCTGGCTTTCGTTGGAGCTTTGTTTTTGGTCTGGGGCAAGGTTTTCTTGGCTTTCAACAATGCCATTACCGTCAATATCTACTTCTACTGGCGTGGAAGAACGGAGGTCAATGTCTTGGTTTCCTCCTTTTTTGAGAATGTCGATACGTTGCATGATGATCTGCGACGCAACATCTGCAGAAGATAATACTTGCTTGGTGTAGCTAGGGTCTTTTCTTAGACGCTCTTTCCACATGGATGTTTGCTGTGGCGTTGTTACATCAAAGTGGTTCTTTTGACCAAGGATGACACTGCCAACCAAGGAAACCAATTCTTCTCTGGATAGTGACTCGAAGCTGGTCTTTCTTGCCTCTGCCTTTCTGGTGCTTCTTGTCAGTCCCATTCCTAAGTCTCGATAGAAATCTTGCTCTTTCTCATAGTGTTGAACAGGTGCCACATGGATGGTGTCGTTCTTCGCACTGTAGGAGGCAAGGCTAGGCTTGCCATCGAAGGCAATGGCGGTCTGCCATGCTCCTTTGCGGAGTAGTTGGCCCAGTTCGTTACTTTGCTTGTAACGATTGGATGCGATGCTATCTACTTTTAACTCCTCGTAATCCTTCGGGTGCAAGATTGGATAGTTGGTTTGCTCGATGTTATATAACTCTGTTACACCAACTTCTTCTATGATAGGGAAGAAGGTGGCATCTGACTTCACCAGCAAGTTGTTTGCCTGGATATCTTCCTTGCTTATATAAATAGGTAAGGTATAGGCGTTCTTTTCTGCGTCCAAGGCCAGCATGAAAGAATCCATTCCTTGGTATGCCTTCTTGCTTAGGTCGCATGGAACCTGCTTGTCGCTCTTTATCCATGGCATATCGCCATAGGTGAGTTGAAGGGATAGCTTATCAGCCATCATCTCTCCATAACGCTGATAGGCCGCTCTTTGCTCTACTTCTGGACGATGCCATCGACCATTGTCTTTTTCCTCTACGGAAACATAATATGGCTTGGTCTTGCCCTTTTGTTGAGCGACTTCTTCATAATTGAGAGGGTAGAGACCTTTGGTGTATTCATACAAGACTCTATCTGCTACTTCTTCTGCGGATGTATAGTGAATGTGCAAAAAGTCAGACATGACATTCCAGAACTTTGAAACGGCATTGTTCATTTGAGTGACGGCCTGGGTCTCTGCGGTCTTCTCGTCCATACTCTTGTTGCTAGCAACAATTTCCTTAAGCTTTGACTCCAAACGCTCTGCGCCTCTTCTTCCAGAATAGGTGGCAAGGACTTCCTCGGCAATGTCATCGGTGGCAATAAGCTCGGTGTGGAGGTCTCTTACTTCGTTCCAGAGGTTCGACTTTTTCATCATGCCTACGACATTCTTCCATTCTTTCCAGTTCCTGTCTTGCAGTGCTTCCGCCCACAAGTGGGTGTACTCATGTACTGGTGGCTCAAAGCCCTTTGCCTCAGGATAAAGGTAAATCTTTCCTTGATAGGTGAAGCCCAGTAGCTTGCCGTCAGGAGTGCGTAGTTCTTTATGCTGCCTTCCTCTAGGGGATATGTTTATCTCGTTGGCATTGGCCAAGTCGGTGTATTCTCCTCTGTCCAGGAGGTCGAAGATTCCTTTGCCGATGTTCAAAAGGCGTTGGCGGTCTGGATTGTCATAAACGTATTCCTTTACTTGGGAATGTTTGTTTGCCTTGAACTTTGTTTCGGGAGAATCTTCTACTTTTATAACGATAGAATATCCTTCGGCCGCTCTTCCTCCTTTTTTGATGATGCTGAGTGCGTTAGCTCGATGATCAGAAAGACGGACTGTTGTTTTTTCTCCTTTGTCGTTGGAAAAATTAATATATTCAGAAACTTGAACATCTTTACCGTGAGGGTGTAACCCTATGCCTTTATATAACTCTTTTGTAAAATTGCTGGCGTTAATACCTATATTTGTATTAAAAGATGTTATAAAATGGGCTAAATTCCCAAGAAATAGATACTTAGATGGAAATTTTTTATTATCTTTGCCATCAGAAGGGGCAACGCTCTGTGCGCCATCAGGAGACGTTCCTGATGGGAGGTACCCACGACGGTGGGAGTCGGCTGAGTTTCCAATATTGGATTTGAGAGATTGCTCCTTTCCTAGACGGTGCAGTTCTGCGATTCGCTTGTCGATTCGTGAGATTGCATCGTCTTTTTCTTTTTCCGTCAATCTCTGTGGCGCAACCTGTCTAGAACTCTCTTCCTTCACTTTCTTAGGTGCATAGTTTACATTGCCAAAGAAGGACTTAATGGCTTTTTGGTCAACTTCTTCGGCATTTATATTCTTTACCTCTTTGAGGTCATTCTGTTTGGAAGCGGCTTCTGCATCTTGTAGTGATTCCTTTGGTGACTCTCTTTTTGTGGCTACAGGTACAGGTTTGACAGGAGTCTGACCTCTTGCCTCGATATTCAGAATTCTGTCAAGTTTTTCTAGCTTGCTCACTTTATTTGTGTCGATGACACCATCATGGTCTTTGTAAGCTTCAACCATATTTTGTAGTTCTTGCTTGAAGTTCATGAATGATGATTGAAGGTCTGCTATGAGTTCAGCTTTGTCTTCTGCAGCTAGTGGCAAGGTTCCTTGGGCGTAGCTTGAATATTCCTCCTCGGCACTATAATATGTACCGTAAAGGCTATCTACTTTGGAACCATGTGGAAGAAGCTCCTTGTTTCCGGACAGAATGTCCTCTTCGTCCTCCATAGATTCCACATAGTCCTTCATCTTGGGGATGCTCAACTCCTTTCGAAGGCGAGATTGCTCATCCAAACCCTCGAAAAGCAAGGCTTGCATTAATTCAACGCTTTCTTTTCCATGCAACGGAATTTCCTTGTGGGTGTTGAGATTGAAAGCTATAACTCTGCCGTCGTTGGTAGCAGTAACGGCATTGACTGTTCCCTCTCTAGCTTCAAGCAAAGGGGTGTTGTTCTCCTTGGCAAAGATTTTGTCTTCACCAAGTTTGTTGCCCAGAACATTCACTAGCGAACGAGTTAAACCATTAACCTTCTCGTTATTTATTGCATGTGCAATGCTGTTGAGCAAACTCTTAGCTTTGTATGCGTTGTCCTCGTTGATGGTAATGCTACTTAAAGCGTTGCTGTGATTGGTGTAAACGCTAACTTTAATATCCTTTTCACTGGTGAGTGACCATGAAACTGGAATAACTTTTCCATCGAAGAAACCTACAGGGTGGGCTGTGCGTAATTCCATAGGAATACTGCCACCTATTGTTGGGGGATAGGTTTGGCGCAAAAGATTGTGCATTCCTTTGTAAAGCTCCTTGCCGTCTTCGAAGTTGGCAAGTTTCTCTTGAAATTCCTTTTGTCGCTCTTCTTCCATGATGGTATATTTTTCATTCAGCGACTTATGAAAATCAGCGTAGGCAACTTTTTCTTCGTTTGAGGAAAGACTACCATCTTCCCATTTCTTCAGAACAAGACTTGGGGCATCAAAGATCAGTCTTCCTCTGTCATAGGAGTCAATCTTAATGATGCTTTTGTCATTATTGGACACAAAGTATTTGCCTACAAGGCTTTGTGCCTCGTAGTCTTGCGCCATGTTCTCGTATCGTTCTGGAAGTTCATATCCTCGCTCCTTCAGAAGTAATAATCTTCCAATCTGTCTGTCTTTTGTGTCAGGTGTGAGCTTTCCGTCTATCCATGTAGCCATCAATCCATTTTGCCATTTGACGGCGGCAAACTTTGTAGGGGATGATTTATCCTTTCCTTGTTCAAATGCCCATTTGCCAATGGAAACAGCCCATTGGTCAATAAGGGAACCCTCTTTGTTTTGTGAAAGATACTCTAGCTCTTCTGGGCTGTAGAAATGGTTCTTTGGGAATGGCTTCGCTTTTGGGGTGGTATGTTCTTTTGCTCCACCGAATAGCTTCTGCCATCCGCTCAGAAAATTACTAATGATGTTTTGCTTTTCTTCTTTTGCCATTATTTCTTGCTTTGTCTTAAACAAACAGAAGGTAGTACCATCTTTCATGATGACACTATCCCTGTTTGTGTTCTTGTTATTTCTTTGGGAATATCATGTGTAGGATGCCAATGGCTCCTACTGCCAAAACTCCAAATATATAGATGAAGTGGAGAAATCTATGACTGTGCTGTTTGCGCTGTTCCATTTGCATCTGTAGTTTTGTTCAAGTCCCAGGCAGCAATGCTCTTTACCTTGCATTCTATCTGAAGTTCTCCTTTGAAGATGCCTAGTTGCAAGTCTCCATGGACTTCCACGTACTTCTCTGCTGCAAAGTAATCCTCATGGATAGGGGAGAAGTTTACAAAGCTTACCCATGTAAACTCTCTGTTCTCTCCCTCTTTGTCAGAGGAGAATGCTGCGAACGACTGAAAGTCCTTGCCTTTCTTGTCTTTCAGCTCCTTGATGCCTTTCTTGCTTACCTTGCCTCGGAACTCCATGCTTCCCTCCAATCGGTCATTGGTAGTGGACTCGTTTACCTCGATGTTGGAGTCGGTGCGAAGGTTCAGGTAGATGTTTCCGTCGTGTTTTCTGATGTACATCACGCCGTTTACCGTTACCTTTCTGCCAGCGGAGTAAGAGGCGGCTGTCTCTTTATTTCCTGGCGCAGACACCGTTACCCATACTTCTTTCGCTGTTCCATCCTTTCCCAGCAAAGGAACAATCATGCCGAAGGAGATGAATTTCTCTCCATCCTTACTCTGCTTCTCTTCTGCGGAACTGCTGATGGTTCCACATGCTGTTACGTTACACTTAATCATATTTTTATTGTTTTATATGTTTATATAAGTATATAATTATTTCTTTATTTATGCGAGGCGTTGGCCTTGTTGCTGCTGTTGCTCTGGGGATTCCGCATCAAATTGCATGGATGCCGTTGCCTGTGCCTTTTCTACATCTTGGCGAGTCATCTTTACAAGATTGCTATTTTCCTCGTCTGGCGATTGCTGTTTAAGCTGGCTTTCGGCTTCTTCCTCGGCTTGTATCTCCTCGCTGCTTCTCAACTGCATGGCTACTGTAAGGGCGGCAGAGAACAGACTTCCTATAAGTGAAGAGATTGGGTCTCTTCCAGAAAGGTCTTCTCCGTTGTTGCTCATTAGCAATGACAACCATTTTGTGGGGTCGTTACTGTTGGTGATGGATGCCAGAAGTGCTTGTGTCGGGTCTGACGCTTGTTGCTGATAGGATGGGGCTTTGCCTCCTGCAAACAGCATTTGACTGCGGTAAGCGGCTAACGCATCGTTTCCATTCTTATCCAGGGCTGCCGCTTGATTACTTCTAACCTCCATTTCAGCGAGGTATAACTTAGGGTCAAACTTCTCCCAATTTCCATTGGCATTGAGGTATTTTGTCTCAAAATGTAAGTGTGGCCCTGAAGAGCGGCCTGTGTTGCCTGAGACTCCTATTTGATGCCTTGCATTTACTATGTCGCCTGGTTTTACGCCAATTTGATTGAGATGCATATAGGTGGTCTGGATTTTTGTTCCATCTTGCCTGTCATACTCGATTACTACATAGTTTCCTGCTCCCTTGTCTTGTTTGCCAACGGTAACAACCTTTCCATTGTCTTCGGTTGCATATACAGGATAGTTTTTCCCTTGCGTGGAGAGGTCCAGCCCTCCATGCTTATGCCCTGGTCTCTGTACTCCAAACTCAGAACTGAGTTTTACGACAGATAAATCAATAGGCAAACCCCAATTGCCTTGCAAGGGTGTTAGGGTTATAACAGAGGTCGTTGACGACTGACCTCTAGCATATCCTGTTACCAATCCTTGGCTTTGGGCTTGCTGAATGCCTATTTGATCATATTTTCCTAGCCCATACTTGTTAATCTCGGATATAAGCTTGGAAGCATAGTCTGGATCTGTGGCGTAGCCGCCAGCCTTGATGCCGTTTGCCCAAGAAACATAATCGGTGGGCGAATAGTTCTGGCAGTGGCTGTAGCGGGATTTCATCAAGACCTTGGAGTGGTCTTCGATGCTTTCCATCACATTGTTGTATCTGCGGAACTTCTCGTTTGGACGGTCATCGCTGTAATAGTCGTAGGCTCCAGTCCAACTGCTGCCAACCTTTACACCGAAGAAGTTGTTGCTCCTTCTTGCAGGGGTAGATGTGCCAAAGCCGCTTTCCAAACCCATCTGTGCCAAGGTGATGGAAGCTGGAATGCCATATCTCTTCTGTTGCTCGATGGCTACCTGGGCATACTGGCTGTAAAACGCTTGCTTGTCTAATGCCATTTATGATAGTTTTATGAGGGCGCACCTTTAGATGCACCCTCGTGTATTACATATGTAGGCCTGTTCTGTGAGTTTCCGTAACAGTTTCCTGTATCTTGTTCTCAGGGGCAGGCTTTTCCTTAATCTCTACTTTCTCTGATTCGCTAACAGCCTGTTGAGATTGCTCTTCTTCCATGCCTCTTTTCAGCATAGGCTCGAAGATGACGGCGGCCAAAGCCCTCTTGTAGGCTCCCATATCTTCGGCAAGCCACATCTTTTGCCATTGTTGCTTGTTGATAGGAGCTTGTACACGCTGCCCATTGATGGTGGCAAAGATGAGCTTCTGCTTGGCATCCTGTGCGCTCGATGTTATGGAAGGACGCTCTATGAGCTTCATATCCACATCAACCTTCTTAGGGGTGATAAGGTCTAGCTTGGTGTCAGGATGCTTGGTGGCCATCTCGTAATATCTTTGTGCTAGGGCATTGTGGACTATTGCCTGTTTGTCCGTCTTGATTACGTTGTAGAACGTGTTCAAGTGCTCCTTGGCAGGATATACAGAGAAAGAAGGCTCGTTCTCTGGCTTGATGAAGAAGGCATATCTACCGTTGTCATCCTTGATGGCTTGGAAGTTCTTGATGATTACTTCTTTCTTTGGGGCGGCTTGTTTCTCTACATCAAGTGTATGATGGGGAACCAACTCATACTGCTTCAAGTTGTTGAGCGTGACTTCTTTCCCTTGGAAATAGGAGTTTGGCTTATTCAATCCAAGTGAACCACCGGCATTATAGAACCTCACATCGTCAATGCCTTCTTTCTTCAAGGCTATGGTGATTCTGTCCTTTCTCATGCCAGGAACCTCGTTGTTCACTTCCAAGGATGCTCCAGCAGGGAGAATGACATCTGCTTCTTTTCGCAAGATGTCTTTTACCACTACTATTTCCTTGGTCTCTATGTTTGGCAGCTTGGCCAAGTCTTGGGAGATGGAATATTTTGATGGTTTCTCCATCGTCTTTCCTGGAAGCTGTCCACGGATGGATTCATAGTCAACCTTTCGCTTTGCCACAAGGTTGTCAATGGTCTCTACAGCATTGTTCACATCTCTTTCTACTATTCCCAAGAGTTTTGGATTTTCCTTTATCTCTCGTTCCCAATAAGGAATAAGTTTCTCATTCTCCTTTGAGAGTATGGCAGGAAGTCCCTGGCGAGCCATCATAACTCCTGCTGCAAGTTCTCTCACCAGTTGCTCATGCTTGGCATCGTCCTCTAGGAGGAGGTTGTTTCTGCCCGAACGGTCAAGACGGTTCTCTGTACCTGTGGCTGCAACCACGGCTCTGTAGATGTCGTTTGCTTTGTAAAGGGCAGCCATCTTTTCATTTCCAACTTCGCCTTTCATGCCGCTTACGACAATCTTGTCTTCCTTGGAATCGTATTTGGCATCTTGCAAAACCATCACTCGCTCATATTGCATACCGCTTTGCTTGGCCACTTCCTTGGCAGTGGCGTATGCTTTGTTCAGTATTGCTTTTGCGTCGAAGCCTTGACTGACGGTCTTCTTTGATTCCAACTGGTCGCAGATGGCTACTCGTTCTCCTGCTCGGATGAGTTTTGGAAGGTAGGTGTCAAGTGCTTGATGTGGAAATCCTGCAAGATGGAAGTCTTTACTTTCATTCATCTTGGTCAGGGTGATTCCCAACACTTCCGAACCTCGCTTGGCATCCTGCTTGTACATCTCATAGAAATCGCCAATGCGGAACAATAGAAGTGCATCGGGATGCTTGCCCTTCAACTCTTTCCATTGTTTCATAATAGAAGAGTATTTCCCTTTTTGCTCTTTCTCGTTTTGTGAAAGCTGCGCTCCCTTGTTCTTCAGAATTTCCACGTAAGCGACATGGTTGTTGGCGTTCATGGTGGTTTGCTCCACATTGTAGATGTTCTGCATAACTCGTGTGGCATGTTTGGTATAGAAAGACTTCTCGTCATCAGGAAGTTTGTCAAACTGCTTGCTGGTGATGACTTCGTCCTTATCCATGGCGTTCTGATACCCCCAACTAGTCCAATGGAACTCCATGCCTTTCTCGTTCTGCTTTACAGGCATGTGGTTCTCCTTGGCAGGATTATAATAAGTATAGACATTCGTCTTATACTTGTTGGCATCCGAATTGAGGTTCATCATAATGTTGTTGTAGGCCGTGATAGGGGTGTGGGTGTTGATGAACTCTGCATTACCTTTCTGGGATTTGTTCATCCAAATTCCCTCATTCTGCTTGGCAGCAGATAATGCTCCAACGAGAAGGGCTGCATGGGTAAGGGCTTTGGCTGTCGCCTCGCTGACCTCTTTTGATTCCTCTTTTTTCTCTTGTTGCTCTTTCTTCTCTTCTGCTGCGGCTTGATTTGCCTTGTCCTTTTCCTGCTTGTCTTTCTCGGCTTCTTGCTTATGGTGTTCCTTGTGAACCTCTTCTTTCACAATGGATGAAGCCTTTTTCTCTGCTTCTTCCATAGGAACACCTGTGGATGCTATCTGTTTGGCCTTACCTACGACATCTGTCTGGATATAGCTGTCTTCACGAGGAGTTTTCTTTTCCTCGCTCGCCTTTTTTGCTTGATATTCAGTTGACAACTCTTTGTATATGGCAGACATGTTTTCTGCCTTGCTGAGAGCAAAGTCGTAATCGTGGACATAAGTTTCTATGAAAGAACCATCATTTAACTTTTCTCCTACTATGACTTTGTTGTCGCTAGCGTCATAGTGGTAATCTAGAACCTTCCCATTCGGCATGGTGAATTGAGGTGTCAAGTCTTCTCGAAAGCTCTTGGCTACAGCCTTTGCCTCTGGGGATGGAATCTCTACTAAAGGCTTTACGCCTTTTTCCAAGCCCATCTGCTGGTCAATGAACTTCACTGCATAGCTTGGAGTCTTTGGCATACCGTAACGCTCGATGGCCTCTCGGATGTCATTCTCACTGTACTTTCTCAACAAGTTGTAGGTTCCACCTACTGAATTGTTATATACAACAGCATAGTTCTCATCATCAATGAGAACATCATCACCATAGTCTGGTGTCATGCTGGTCTCTACATGCTCCAAGTCCATGCTGTCACCTTGATCATATTCTTTCGCCAGGGCAAGGATGCCTTCATAGTTCTCGGCATCCTTTAGTTTGTCAAACTCGGCGGTCTCGGATTCCATCTGAAAGTAGTTGTAGGACGAGAAATATTTCTTCTCATCCTTTGGGTCAAGCTGTATGGTCTGACCTTGCTCCTGGTAGTCATTTCGAGAAAGAACCTTGTTCATATTTTCTTTTTCCATGAGAAATTCTTTTCCAAATTTTTCCTCGATGTTGTTATGGTAGGAGGTTACCACCTCCTCGGCTTGTTTGATTCGATGAACAATTTGGCGTTTTGCGTCATTGTCCACAACATCGGGATATAATGCGTTGATGTTTGAATACGCTGCCTCTATGTTGTAGAGGCTTCTGCCTTCCTTGTGGCTATAGCGGAGGTTAGGCAAGAAGTCTGCTCCTGCTTCTATGATTTCCTTGTTGGATGCTTGATTTATCCAAGCTCCTACATTGGGATTCCCCTTGTAATAGTCTCGTAGCTCGGGAAGAGTCTTCACAGACAAAACTGTATGCTCACTGTTGGGAGTGGAAGTTATAGTTTCCATCAATGAAGTGAAGTAGTCCTTTCCTTGTGAAAGGATTTCAGTCTTTGTCTCTTTTTCCTGGAATTGCTTCATGTTTGAAAGCTCTTCCCACACATAGCCTAAGTTCTGGTTTATGCCCTGGCTGTGGTCATAGTTAGTGCAGTGAACTTTTTCCTCACCTTCTGATGTTTTATATGCAACTTCAAGAGTGTCTTTCTCTTTGTTGTAGTCAACGGTGAGAATGTCGCCAGAGGGCATTGTAATCTTGTTGTTGACGGAAGGCCATACCTTGGCTATGACCTCTTTCTTAGCATCTTCCTCCTTCAGGTCTTGAAGTTGTTGCTCATTCTTGTTTTTTTCTTCCACACCATCAAGAGAACCATCCAACAGGGCCTTTTCTCCTAATTTTCGGCGTTGCTCGTCGATGTGTTCTAAAACCATCTTGGATGATTTGTTCACATCTGACATCACCGACTTCAAGAACTTCGGGTCTTTCTTCAACGAACCTATCCAATTTTGGAGATAAGATATGTTGTTCTCTCGTATTCTGCTATCAAAACCCATGGCATTGCCTATGAGGGCTGATGTAAGCTCCGCAACAAGTTCTTCCTTGGCGTATTGGTCTGAGCCAAATTGGTCTATCTTTACGATGCCATCACGACCAAGGCGTGACTCGTGACCTGTGGAGTGAGCCATCTCATGAATGGTGGTGCCGTAAAACTCCATTCCGTCCTTGAAAACATCCTCTGGGGTATTGCTGATATTGAACTGCTTTTTGGAAGGAACTACTATCTGGTCTCTTTTGGGACTATAGAAAGCGGATTCATTGAACTTCTCGTATTCTATAGGACACACCCAAGACTGTTCTTTCAGGAGGTTGTCGAAGGCCTCGTTCTTGTACATTCCTACCTCGTCCTTGATAGGCTCTGACTTGAAACGCTTCAAGATGGCATCGTATTTTTCTTTGTTGACCTCTTCCAGGTTGGTTTGGTCTATGTTCCATTCGTTATATACCTTCAGATAAGGGCGAACGGTGCATTCGGCTTGCTCCTCCTTTGTCATGTTACGATAGTCGCTTTCTGACAGTTTCTTGCCGTCCTTGTCCTTGATTCGCAAGTCCCACTTGAAGATAGGAATACTGTGCTCGCCTTTCTTGATCATGCCTCCTGCATCCCTTATCTGTTTGATGGTAAGGTAAACTGGCATTCTGTAATGCTCCATCGTGGTGTGGATTTGGCACAGGAAAGCATTGCTGCCTGTATAAGGGCGACCCACGAGATTCTGAGGCAAGCCGAACTGGGCTGTGCGCCCATCCGTCCAACCTTTCTTCCATTTGCTTTCCTTCATTTGCTCCATTCTTGCGATGAGCATGTCGGAAAACTTCTGAAGGGCGTTGTCTATTCGGTCAACTTTCCCTTCCTGCTGCTCCGAGGCTTGTTGAGATGATTCTTTTTTTGCCATTGTATTTTTTTATTTATTGGGTTGTTTTTTATTTCCAATGGCAAAGTAACTGATTAAACACAAGATAGGTGGTATAAAAACGATATACCTTTTTATTTAACATATTCTTTTTCTATAGATATTTATGTAAACGATTATAAATGAGGCTGCTCGCCCCCTTTAACCCCTCGGTGTTAATGCAAGGGTATAGATTATTGAGGTAGATGTAAAACAAAAGCGATACTCCGACTTGAAAATACCGCTCTAACTTAATGACAAACTAAAACCTCCCGATTCTCTCGAACCAGGAGGTATTTCTAAAATTAATATAACTGGCACTTAACACCTATTTAATACCCATTGATTGGGTTGTTGTTTCTTCTTGGCTCATATGCTGCTCATAATTCTGCGATGCCAATGCCTTGTTCTCATCATACTTGCGAAGGACAGCATTCGCCAATGTGTTGATAGGGATGGCTCCCTTGTTGTAAGCGTCTGCAGCATCTCTTGATATGTTGATGACGCTAGGCACGCCGTCGATAGTGGCTATCATACTGCTTCCCTTCATCGCTGGATTCACTATTCTTGAATTCAAAGGCTCGTCAGGATAAACCTTGTAGGTCTTTGACACATTGTTGCTCTTTGCTAAACCATCGCTGATGGCTGCATGACCAGCTTTATTCAAGATGTTTGCACCGCCAAATCCAACAAGCAACAGCTTCAGGAGAGGACTCTTTACGAACATTCCTCCCACTATGGCAGCCAATGGCATCAGGTTGTCCTGAAGCTTTAGGTTTGGAGTCTTTCCTGTGAACATTCCTATAATCATATCAGGAAGCATGGCCAATACATAGCCTAGATTCTTGCCGATGTCCCCAAATCCATTAAGGCCTAAGCTCTCAAAGGCATTGCCCCAACCATCTATATTTGGCTTTTGCGCAGTATTCTGTGTTGTACCGTTTGCTTCTGTTCCCATTACGCCGTTTTGCGCATAAGGCCCCGAAGCGTAAGGGGATGCCGTTGGGGTTGCCTGGGGAGAGGAAGTTGGATGCTTACGAATTGATGACTTGCCAGGATTGTTTATCTGGTCATTGAGCGCAGACATGTTTTTGTCCCATGTCCCCTTTTGGGCATGAGCTGCATTCTTGGAGGATCGTTGCTCTACGGCAACTGCTGCCCTTGCATAGTCATAGGCTCGTTGACTCACTTCCTTCAAGGTCATCTTCTTGCCTCCAAACATCCTTACTTGTTTTTGCTCTCTAGACATTTCCATGGCACAGGCGTAGAAAGAGGATGCCAACGCCCTGTTTTGCTTGCTGCTGTTGCTCAACATCCAAGCTGGAACTTTGCTGTTTCCGTTGAATGGCACACACTGTTTGGAGAGATTGTTCTTGATGGTGGAGAGAAGCTTTTGGGAATTACCCTTGTGTTCCGCCAATAGGGCGTTGCTTTCTTTCTTTATGGTTAAAGATGTGTTTGGGGGTGGCAACTTTATCTTTTTTGCAAGTCCACTATTGATGTTCATCATCAATTCCGTGCCATTCTTTTTGTATCTCTTTGCTCCGGCCTGTATTTTTGCAGAAGCATTCTCGTCACCAAAGATGGTACGGTTATCCTTCTTCTCTTCATCCTCAGTTCCCCATAGCTTGCCACAAATATGGAGACCTCCTTGGCAAATCTTGTCGGTTAACCACCAACCTGCAGCTTTTTGACTTACCTTTACCACACCCTTGGCTACGGAAGAAGTTGCCTTTCCTACACCTCCTGGGGTGAGTGCTGCATCTATTCCGTAACCAGCAATCGTTCCTGCTGTTTTTGAAACAACGGATGGATTGTAATATTTTTCCGCTTGTTCATCAACCTTTTGCCCAATGGCTCCTTTCTTTAGGCTACCAAAGTCGCCCATGCCAAGAATGCTCTCCGAAAAGGCTTTCTTGGCTATGTAAGTTGCGGTGTTGGCAGGAACCTGCTCCCTAGCTAATTGTTCCACCATCAATTTTTGAAGGCGATTGGCGCAGTAGTTGTTGGCGTAGTTTTCCAACGCCTTGGAGTCTCTACCGCCTTTTTTCGCAACAAGGCTTTCATAGAAAGATGTAACGAAAACGCTGTAGTCTTTCACTATCTTGGGGTCTTTGAACCAACGTTCAGAAGTCCTTGCAGCCAACTCGTCGAGCGACTTCTTGGTAAGTTGCTCTGCATCGTTCAACTTGGTGAACGAATTTGAAGCGGCACCAAAGTTAGGCAGTCTCTGAAGAGATTCATTAAGTTTTATGGCAGCGTTCTTCTGCTCTTGAAGGATTTTCTTTCGCTCCTGAAGAAGAGTGGCTGCCATATACTTGCTATAGTATTGCTGAAGACAATAGTCTATTTGGGATAAATCCTGTAAATTATTACCTTTTGCCATATTGTTTGTTGTTTACATTCCAAGAAGTTGACTGCGTGCCAGACTGATGGCCTTATGATATACCGTCATTTGCTTAGGGTAGAAACGTGACAGCCATTCATCCATGGACATCTCGTCATTGAAGAACTTCATGGCGAGTTGTCTGGTTATCTCGATGGCATTCTCGCCTTTTTCCCTTCCGTTAAACCAAGCTTTTGTCCAACAACGGATTCCTTGGTTGTCATAGTAAACGGAGGCGGTGCGTTCAACATCGTAGCTTTGTATGTCTATCTCAAGGTCTTTCAAAGGATCGGCGGTCAATCCGTCTTCTGAAGCTTGTGAAAGAAGTTTTTTTTTTCATTTTCGTCCCATGTCTCAGGATATATGTTGTGGTTCAGTGCCAGATAGCTGAGAAAATCATGGATAAGGATATCCTGAATTTTCTCGGCTAGGGGAACACTTCTTTCTGATAATCCGAGAGGGTTGGCTACGGATGGTATGCTCTCAAAGAAATAATTCTTGGAGGCTGCCTGGGCAAAGATGTTGCGTAGGGATGCTTCTGCCCTTGGAGGAGGATTGTAAGCCCTGTTCCTTAAGTCGTTCATGTAGCTTGGAAGCCATCTGAGCATGAGCATCAAGATGGAAACATAGTCCTTGTCGAAACTGTTTTTTATGTTTTTTGTTCCCAAGGATTCTTCAGTAGGCTGTTTTTGGATTTCCATGGCGGCGAGTTGCTGGATGTTTGCCCATATCATGGAAAGAAAAACCATCGGGTCAATGTCTTGTCCATTGAATCGTATGCCGACATGAAGGAAATCGCCACTTTTGGCAATTTTATCACCTGCGGAAACGCTTTCACCATATCCTGTATATGCTTCTGCTAGATGCCCATAAGTAACTTCGTACTTCCCATATTTGGCTACGATGTAATTGTCATGAAGCGCATCGTTTCCTGCGCCAACAATCATACCAGAGGCTACTGCGTACAAATCTCTGTTCTTAATGGCGAAGTCAACACCTAGATGGTTAAATTCCTCGCCTGTCATGGGGTGACGCTGTTTGCCATATCCTAGTGTGGTTGGAAGCTCTTCTTTCTCCTCCAAGGCGAATGGCATCATGTAACCACTTCCGGATTCGAGGAGCATATCTTTAAAATTTTCTTTCATCTTATCTGTGATTTTTAATAGGAGATTGCTCTCCTGTATCTAATTATAGTCTTCTCATGCGAACAACAGTGTTCTCTTCTTCAACAGGCATCTCTGCTGTCTGAAGAGGTATTTGCTCGGTAACGTTCGCACGTGATTGCTGTTGTTGCTGATTTTGGTGTTGAGAAGCTGCCTGTTTTCCGTTTATGTTGTGTAAGGTCATTCCTCCCAGCAATAAACTGGCGGCTTTTCCCATCCAACCAAATCTACCGAACATCATATAGGCAGAAAGCAACAAACTGGCAATGTTCATCTTGCTCACGTTTCCACCGGACACTTGGCTTACTGCATTGTTCATGCCGTTCATCAAGGCATTCATTGAACCACCGCCTTGTTGATTGGTCATCTGCATCTGTGCCATGGATGGATA
>ERZ1031467.126-NODE-126-length-19874-cov-13.730713_pt1 | contig 19874 bp, 7 predicted proteins | sample MGYA00517105_ERZ1031467 | MGnify/ENA primary metagenome ERZ1031467 (study PRJEB33719, sample SAMN04261155) | wastewater metagenome | biome: rural village; feature: human; material: feces | host: Homo sapiens | place: El Salvador | collected 2013-01-07 ...
CGTTTTTCTCTGTCATGCTCCTTAGGGTTTTATTCTGCAAAACTACACTTTTGCGGTGAGAAAAACAAACAAAACAATAAAAAAGGTGCAGCCCAAGCAGGACTGCACCTTTCTTAATATTTAGAGTATAAGCCGAACTAAGCCTCTTTAAGCTTTCTAAGTCATTGCCGAACTTTGAACAAGCCTTCTAAGCCAAAGAGGTCAAGCTATCCTTAGCCCTCCCCGACGGGGAGGGTTGGGAGGGGCTTTTACTTCACGAGCTTCTGCGAACGGATGATGTTGCCGTTCTGCATCTTCACGAGGTAAACGCCAGAAGCGAGCTGCTGAGCGTCGAACGATGTCGGGTTAACGAGGTACTTAACGAGTACGCCGCTTGCATCGTATACCCATGCCTTCTCTACGTTCTGGAAGTTGAACTTGCCGTCAGCTGCCTCTACCTTAGAAACGCCCTGGCTTGCAGAGTTGATAGCGTCAACTGTGCCACCAAGCATCTCCGGCTCGTCAGCTACGCCCTGGTCGTGGATGTCAACACTTGCGCCGCGGCCCGGGTTGTCGCCAGTGATCTCTACGCCGAAGTCCATAGAGAAGCCCTTGTTGTGGAGACCTGACGGGAGGAAGTCGCCTTGGAACCATGCGTCAGAGAATACGATACGCAAACGGCTCTTACCTGGCTTTGCGTCCTCAGGAACGGTGAACTCGCAGTTTACACCTGTTGTCTGGAACTCAGGAGTAGCTGCACGGAGCTTGCCTGCAAAGAAGAGCATCTCGCCATTCTTCGGGTCATCCTGAATCTTAGCTGAGTTGAACTGCTTGTCGCCATTGAGATCCATCCAACCACCTGCGAAGCAGTACTTCAGACCGTCACTGAAGTTAGCGCACTTGATGTTCATCTTAACAGTCTGACCCTGCTTAACCTTGAGCACGAGAGCTGTCTGGTCGTCGTACTGTGAGCCATCAGCTACTGGGTGGTCTGTGTGGTAGTCGAGGTTCTGGTCAGCGCCAGTTGTTGTAACGTCTGTTACGTAGCGCTGCTGACGTGCTGTAGCTGCGCCGTCGCAAGCAGGGTTCATCTTGCTCTCAGGATAGTCGACAACAGGTACCTCCGGCAACGAAGCCACGTCGCCGCGTGTCACCTTCACCCACTTAACCTCTGAGTAGCTCTTCAGGTCGGTAGATGCAGCACGTACGCCGATATACGGCTCGTCAGCCTCGCCCAACTGGATATCACCCACAAATGTAGACCATGTTGTGGTGCGGCTGATTTCAGAAACCTTGCCGTTCTCACCGTTCTTGTAGAGAATCTCGAAGTGGTCGATGTTAGCCTCGTCGTTGTAAACGAGATCCCAAGCTGCACGCTTCTGTGCCTGTGCGTCCACGTTCCAGTAGATCTTGGCAGAGAGCTGTGTCTTGTACTCGTTCTTAACCTCTACGTTGAGGTCCTTGATTGCAGCCGGTTTAGCCTTAACGTCATCGTTGATCTCGAGCTTGCCTACGTACATCTTGTAAGCGTCGTCGCTACCCTTAACGCGCAGACCGATGTGCTTGATGACGTCGCTCTTAGAAACGCCGTTGAGAGCCACCTTCACTTCCTGCCAGTTAGCACCTGTTACGTTGCCTACCGGTGCCTCTACCCATGAGCCGTCAGCCTTCTGAACGATTACGTAGAGAGAAGAAGCGTTTGAGCCTTCCTTGCCGTTCTTGACGGCAATCTTAGCGAACGGGTTGCCTGCAGAAACGTTGAGGTCGGTCTTGTAGAGCACTACGTCTGTGCCTGCTGCTGTAGCCTTACCTGTGAGCAAGAGGCTGGTACCGCCGATATACTGGTCAGCGAGCGAGAATGTAGCGTCGATGTCGGTGCTGACAGTCTCTGTACCCGGCTTAACAACGAGCCAGCGGTATGTCGGAACGATGTCCTGTGTAGCCATGTTGTACCAAGCACCTGCTGTCTTCTTTCCTTTGTAAGCGTAGCGGTCACCATTACCAAGGCTGAAGTTTGTAGCGAACGGTAGGTTGCCGTGGATTGTAGAACGCTCAGGAATCCATGTTGCTAAGCCTGCGTAGTTCTGCAACGGTTTTTCTTTAGAACCTTCTGCAACCTCCCAGTTGTTGCCGGTGTTGCTGATAGCCGGACGATCGAGCGGGTTGCGGTTACCACCCGACATCAAACGCTCCTGCATATACTGGTAGTTAGCCTGACGGTCGTAAGAGTCGGCACCTGTGGTGTACGACCAGATACGGCTTGAAGCGTGCTCACCCCAGAGGCAGACACCAACCTGCTTTGAGTATTCATCAGCATTAAGACGAGTCCAACTACGATTCATGCTTACAAACCACGTACTTGAGTATAGACCATCTGTTGTACCCATAGCTGCTATTGCAGCCTGAGCAGAAGTTTTCATCTGTGAAGTGAAGTCGTCAGCCTGATAATTCATCATAAACTCGAACGTACGACCTGTTTTATCACCGAAGAGAGCATTAGAAGTCCAAGTAGACAAGCCTGAATTGAAGCAATAGAGACCGCAATGGAAATCATCAAAACCATTCTCAGCAGCCTTCTTCCAAAGTCCCTTGTGGAAGTCGGTTACGTCTTCATCATCATATCCACTAGACTCCCAGTTGTAATTGATACCATCGAAGCCGAAGTACATCAAGCAGTTGATGATAGCATCTGTGTACTTGAAGTTTCCGCCTTCTTTTTCCGAGATAAATTGCTGCCAGCTACCTGAGCCGTCAGGACGACCGCCTGTTGTGTCGAAGAACTTGATACCAGAGAATATACCCGTACCGTTCTTGTGAGCAGCATCTGTCCATGAAGCAGGAGCAGAGAAGAATCCGTGGTTCCAAGCACCGAAGAGGTTGGTGTAGTTCCACATAGAGAACACGTCGTAGTCGAAGTTGGTTGTCGGGTGACCTACATCACCGTCCTTGCCCTGACCCATCGGAATGTTCATCCAGAGGTTACGCTTCTCGTAGGTGTCCTTGATAAGACGGCTTGAGCGGTCGATGATGCCCTTGTTGCGAACGTGCGAACGGATGAACGCGATATCGCTCTGCTGGATACCGGCTGCTGCGAACTCTGCTTCAGTAGGATACTTACGACCGTCCTTGTAAGCCTGGTAGAACAGGTTGATGAGGTTCACGTCGTTGAAACCGCTGAAGTCGTAAACACTTGATGTTGTGTCATCAGCAGCAAAAGCGTTTACACTCGGCATAGCTGACATGAACGCAGCCATAGCAAGCGTAGACAGAAGTACTTTTTTCTTCATGCTTTGTGAATTTGTTTTAGTTAGTTAATTAATTAGAAAATTCTTACCGTTAGTTAGTTATAATTTGATAACTCATAGATTTACGTTGATAAGATAACCGCATGCAGAATATCAAGTTTGCTTGAATATTATGCTGAGGTGCAGCTTATCTTCTGCAAAGTTAATAAAAAAATGGAAACCGCACTTCTTTTAATGCTTTTTTAACGTAAAGAAACTATAGAAACCACTATTACCACAGCGCGGTAACGCCTTTACAGCATTGCGGTAACAACAGTTTAGGCACGCGGTAACAGCATTTCCTGTACGCGGTAACCAGTATTCCCTCAGGGGGTGCAGCTGTCCCCAGCTGCACCAACCGAACTGCGAGTGTCCTTTCAGGGGGTGCAGCTGTCTCAGCTGCACCAACCGAACTGCGAGTGTCCTCCCACAGATTGCACAGATGCACACAGAAGGTTAGGGTGCGTGCGCTGCTTGGTTGGTGCAGTGGAGACCACTGCACCCCCTGAGATTACAAAAAGAGTATCGATTTCTTTGTCGTTACAAAGTTTCGTTGTATATTTGCAATGTAAACAATACATAGGACTATGGGCAAATACATCAATCCGTTCACCGACTGGGGCTTCAAACGACTGTTTGGACAGGAGTTCAGCAAGCCGTTGCTGATAAGTTTCCTCAACGACCTGCTCGTAGACGAGCTGCATGTCAAAGACCTCACGTTCCGCGACAAGGAACTGCTGCCGCCAACGAAAGACCAGCGCGGCATTATCTGCGATGTCTACTGCGAGACGGACACCGGCGAACGCTTTATCGTAGAGATGCAGAACCGATGGCAACCGAACTTCCTTGACCGCACCATCTGCTACACATGCCGTAGCATCCTTGACCAGGTGGACAAGGGTCGCACAGAAAGCGAAGACGCCTACAAGTTCCTGCCTGTTTACACAATATGTTTTATGAACTACATGCCACGTACGGATGAGGTGTCGAAATTCCGTACGGACATCGTATTGGCGGACAAAGACACGAAGATGCAGGTATCCAACAAGATCCGCTTTATCTACTTGGCGCTTCCGCTCTTTAAGAACAAAGCGGAGGAATGTGTTACAGATTTTGAGAAATGGATTTACGTATTGAAGCATATGGAAGCATTAAGCAGAATGCCGTTCACGGCACAAAAAGAGATATTCAAACAGCTTGAGGACTATGCCGACAGCCACCGCCTAACAAAGAAGGAATGGGAGGCGTACGAGAATAGCCTCTGGGTTGTGCGCGACAATATGGCGTGCATGGCAGCTGCTGAACGTGAGGCAAGAGAGAAAGGCCATGCAGAAGGACGTGCGGAAGGACGTGCAGAAGGACGTGCAGAAGGACGTGCAGAAGGACGTGCGGAAGGACGTGCGGAAGGACGTGCGGAGGAAAAGAAAACTATTGCAAGGAATCTTCTTGCAATGGGATTAACCATCGAGCAGGTCGCTCAAGGCTCAGGCTTGCCGATAGAAGAAGTAAAGAACTTACAATAACCTTTAGGGGAGAGTGTGTCAAAACTCACGAGTAGGACGCCCCGAAGGGGCAAAAGCACATAGCCCAGGGCAACGCCCTGGGTAAATATGCGCCACACTAACCCCACGCCCTGTAAGGGCAAAAGCCTAATTATTAAGCTGTTGCCCTTACAGGGCGCTCTATTCAATATATACACTCAACACCCAGGGCGCTGCCCTGGGCTATGTGGTTGTTGGGCTTTCAGCCCGCATTGATTGAGTTTTGACACACCCTCAACCGAACTGCGAGTGTCCTCCCACAGATGCACACAGCTGGAAGATAGGCTGGAAGATAACCTCATTTTTTAGGAATCTTCCAGCCTTTATCTTTCTGACATGCAGCACGTTGCACGCCGGCTGGAAGATATGGTAGATTTTTTCAGCTACTCGATTTTATTTATAGCCTTGCAGCGCCTTATACAACCCATTCTATCCAGTTCTCGGGAGTCACCACAGCCTTTTCCTTCACATCATACGCTGTTAGGAACGAAGAAGGGAATTGAGTATTGGCACGACGTGGATTCCACTTCATCTCGAAAATACTAAACTGTCCGTCACACTCCTCCACATAGTCTATTTCTTGCTGCTGGGTGGTTCGCCAGAAATAACTATTGACGTAACGACCCGAATAGTGATTGCGCTTTATACGCTCGCTGATAATGAAATTCTCCCATAGCACACCTGCATCCTGGCGAAGCGAGAGAGGTGCAAAGTTCTGGAGAATAGCGTTACGTATGCCATTGTCAAAAAAATAGACTTTTTTGCTCTTCTTCAACTCAGAACGCAAATTGCGATTGAAACCATTAAGACGGAACACTATGTAGCATTTCTCCAAAAGGTCTATATACTTCTCTATAGTCTTATTGTCTGTACCAACGGTCTGCGCAAGTTCGTTGTACGACACTTCACTGCACACCTGCAAAGCAAGAGCAGTAAGCAACTTGCCGAGCAGAACAGGACGGCGTACGCTCTCGAGCGTCAACAAGTCTTTATATAGATAACTGCCAGCGAGGTTCATCAGCAGTTCTTTTGCATCGTCGGCATGGTTCAATATATCGGGATAAGAGCCGTAGACGAGGCGCTGTTCAAGGGTCTGCTTCACACCGAGAAGACCATTACTTGCCATCAACTCGGCAGTGGAGATTGGATAAAGATGATACTCATACTTACGACCAGTAAGCGGCTCATTGAGCTTGTCTTGCAATTCAAAAGAAGAAGAACCTGTCACAAGCAACTGCACTTCTGGGAAGTTGTCGGTAATTAGTTTCAATGTCATACCTATATTCTCCACTCGCTGCGCCTCATCAATAACAACTATACGATTGTCGGCTATAAGAAGTCGTAGCTCTGCAGTGTTTATATTGCTAAGCATATTCCTCACCTCGGGCTCATCACAATTAAGCTGCAATGCCTTATAGTCTTGTTTTTCAAGAATAAGCTTGAACAACGTACTCTTGCCTACTTGACGCGCTCCTATCACGATAATTGCCTTTCCTGCAAACAAACGCGATTCAATTGTCTTCTGCAATAGTCTTGATATCATAACATTAATATTATATTACACTTGCAAAGATACACAAAAAAAATGCTCTAATCCCAAAAGTTATATGGAAATTTGGGATTGTAATCCCAAAAATCATATATAAATTTGGGATTAGACCCAATTTAAGACAAAAAAGGCAGGGCTCCGAAATCGGAGTCCTGCCCTTTGTTTATCTTTCGTATTACTATTACTCAGCGATAGTAAATGGAGCAGTTACTGCTACCTTATAACCAGCAACAGCTTCAGTCACAACATTTGTAACCTCGAACTGGCCAGCTGCAAGTTCACAAATCTTATCTTCAGCGTTCAAGATCTGATCATAATCGTAGCCATAAGTGTTGAACGAACCATCTGCATTGAACAGGTGTGCGCTTGACTCCTTATCGCGGATATCATACACTACGAAGGTACCTGCAACCTGCTTACCGATAAGAGCCAAATCTTTAGTAATGGTTAATGGCTTATTAGTGATAAGGTTAGTTGTCTCCAAGGTCTCTGAAGAAATACGGCAGATAGTAACCGCGTCGAACTGCTTCATAATCTTGTCCTTGATAACAATCTTAGCAAACGGGAGTTCCTTTCCATTTTCAGTATCGTAATCGTAGAAATGATCATCGAGTCTTATTTTATTACCCTCTTCAGTTTCTTGATACCTCCAGGTAAAGGCACGCATAACAAAAGACTTGTTACCACCTACCAAGCTATACTTATCGCGCCATACTCCGTTTTCTGGTTCATACAAATCCGACTGCTTTGCGCCTTCTAAAGCAATCTCCACATCCTCACCACTTGCTAAAAGTGTATCGCCAGGATTGTTAAATGTGTCAATATAGAAGTGGCCTACGCCATAAGCATGATAAGCATATTCGTGCTCCAAGTAATTCTCGTCAGAGTTGTACTTACCTAAGTTGAAATATACATTATACTCCTTTTCTCCTTTCGGATTGACGAACTTCTCATCATCATCATCACACGATGTGAGAGTAGTCATACCCGCTAATGCGAGAAACGCAAAGGCGATTTTTGAAAATGATATTATCGAGTTTCTCATTTTTTTTATTTTAATCGTTAGATAATATTAATATTATTCTGCGGTCTCGAAGTTAGACTTACCATTATCCCACCAGAGGCGCTGCATCTGAATATCGCGTGCAACACCCATATCAGCGTCACGTGCGAGAGCAGGCAGACCACTATTAGCGATATCTGTCTTAGTCTGAGGATCATCAGATGCCCAAGGAATACGGCGCATGATATTATCCTTTGACTGTACCTTAGTATTGCCAAGCTTAATAGAGCCGTCACCGTGGCGTGAACCCAAAATTGGGAAGAGCTTAGGATAACCTACACGGCGGAGGTCAACCCACGACTCGTAGCTGTACGGGAAAGAAGCGATGTACTTCTGTGTGATAATCTTCTCGAGCTTTGTCTCCTGAGAGTCGCCCTCGTTCCACTTCACACCAACCTTTGTTACGCTCTGCATATCCTTTGAGCGTCCCTGTGGGTCAACATAAGGAATACCCTTCGGTGCATCTACATTAAGATACTCCTCAACATAATTCATATACTCCTTTCTCGAGCTATGACGGTCCTCAAGATAAGCTAAACGGATGCCCTTCTCATAGAAATCCTTTGCTTCGCCACGCATGTTCCATCCACGGATTGCACCCTCTGCACGGAGGAAGTAAACCTCAGAAGCTTTCATAATGTAGAGCGGAGGATTGCACTCGGTGAAATAAGTCTTATCAAGCGTTGAGTAGCCAGCGTATGGGTTAGCCGCTGCAGCCTGACCAACACCTGGTGTCACACCATTGCGCATACCTGCAAACACTGTTCCCTCAGGAGTGATAGCAGGAGCAGATGTACCTGGGACAGCACGTGGGTGCTTTGCGAGATCTACCTGGTTCTTTGTGAAGAGATACTTCAAGTATGGGTGATCGAGGTTCTGAAGCAAGTTCAAGAACGATGCTCCAATGACAGCATCATGCCAAGAATTAGTAATCTCAACAAGCGGGTGAGCTGTACCAAGAGTTGACGGGAAGAGTCCGAGCTCGTCAGCCTCTGTCTCTATCACACCGCCATTTTCTGGGTCAAGAGCTTCCTCAGCCCACTTCTTAGCTTTAACAGGGTCAACACCTGTCATGTGGATAGCCATGCGGAGCTTCAAAGAGTTTGCAAAGCGCATCCATACACTGAGGTCAGCAGGATTTGAATAGTCAGAAGAGATTATCTGCACGCGACTAACAATTTGTCTTCCAATCTGCTGCTTGTAAAGTTCATCACGGTTGTCAACCATCTTCTCCTTTTTCTCGGTCTTATAAACCAGATTACCATCAGCATTAACCGAGTCCTTACCCTCTACGGTTTTAAGCACTATCTTGTTACCGTCTGAATCAAGAACATAGATAGGATTACCATCCGCATCAAGCTTATCAACCATTGCCAAGTGCTGACCAGCATAATACTTGAAACAGTTGATGGCAGTATCAAGATCAGCCTCCACTTTGTAATAGATTTTCTTCACATCATCGTAGGTAAACGGTGATTCATCCTTAAGATTCTTAAAATCGGTATAAGGCATTGGACCGAAGAGGTCAGCATTCTCAATAGCCGAATAGTTGAAGAGCATGAGATAGATAGCCTTCAACTCTGGCATATAGTCAATCTTCAATGCGTTCAGAGTAGGAGCCATATCGAGTTTCATCGCACTGAAACCTGCACCAGGACCACCGATTGAACCCTTACACAAGTCGTATGTAGAGCGCAGTGTAAAGTTAGAGTACGGGAAGTCTGAGTGAGGTACGCAGAAATACTGTACATAGTTGTCTGGACCGAGGTTATAAGCGAACTGATAAGCATGTGCAGCAGGCGGGTTACCATCTTTACCACCACGCATACCATATACAGCCTTAAGCGCAGAACCCAGTTGGGTACGCATATCTCTGATAGCCTGCTTAAGTTCTTGGCCAGAGATTTCTCTTCTATAGTCGATTACATCCGCTTTGCCAGAGCTCACGATTGTCTCCGTCGTCTCCTGATTGGCATTAAGCTCATCACCCGGAGTGTCGTAGTCAAGACACGACTGCATACCGAAGGCAGAGAGTGCAAGCGCAGCGTAAACAAATATCTTTGAATTTTTCATAATTCTGTTTTACTTTTTTGAATTGTTTTAGAAGTTTACATTCAATGAGAAGCCGAACGAACGTGACGACGGCATATTGAATACCTCGAATGCACCGAGACCTGTGCCAGTAGAGAGCGATACGTCTGGGTCAACCGGAGCATCCTTATAGATGAAGAACAGGTTACGAGCGATGAACGAGAGGCTCAGGTTCTTGTTCTGACCGAAAAGGTTGCGGAATGTATAACCCAAAGAGAGCTCACGCAGACGGAAGTTAGTGCCGCTGTAGAGGTAACGCTCGATGTCCTGAGGTGTTACACCACCCACTGAGTTGTAGTAAGCATCGATAGGAACGACACGACCAGAACCGTCATCGAGAGCAATACCAAGAATATTGTTGCCGTAGCATGGGTCAGCATAGATCTTGTTCTTCTCAGCATAGAGACGAGCGTCAGCTGTGCGCTGTGACAAACCATAGCCATCGAGGTAAGACTCTGTCATAGAGAGCACCTTGCCACCGATACGTCCGTTGATGAGGAATGAGAGTGTGAGATCCTTCCATGTGAATGTGTTAGACCAACCCATCTGCCACTTAGCATTCTGGTTGCCTACATACTTGCCATATGTCTTATCCGACTCGGTCTCCATAGAGAGCTCACCCTCATCGCTCAAGAAGTAGAAACCATTAGCATCGCGCTTAAGGTCGGTTACGTACATGTCGCCCATTGAGCCACCTTCCTTATAGAGCACCTGAACACCGCCTACGTATGTAGCGATAACGTTCTCCTTACCAGTCTTCTCATCGTAAGCTGTGCGGAGAATCTTGTTGTCGTTGAATGAGAGGTTGTAAGATGTCTTCCAACGGAGCTGACCGAACTTGAAGTCGTAGCCTATAGTTGCCTCAATACCCTGGTTGCGAATCTTAGCCGAGTTCATCGGGATTGACTTGCCAGAAGCGTTGGTACCAACGAGGTAGAGGTTAGACATTGTAGAGTTGTAGTAAGTAACATCCAAACTCAAACGGTTCTTCAGGAACAATGCCTCGAAACCTGTCTCGAACGAAGCTGTCTTCTCAGGACGCGGATCCTTGAAGGTAGCCCACTGTGAAGCTGAGAATGCACCAGTCTGATAGTTGGTTGAACCGGCAGCGAATACAGTACCCGGGATAGAGTTACCTACCTCTGAGTAAGAAGCACGGTACTTCAAGTAGTTGAACCACTCTGGCATCTTCACGATGTTGCTTACGATAGCGTTAGCACCGAAGCCGAAGTAGCCGTAATCCTCAGGCGTACCACGATCCTTGAACTGACGGAAGGCGCGGTACCAGTCACGACGGTATGAACCATCGAAGTAAACCATTTCCTTCCAACCAATCTGACCTGTTACAACAGCGCCCTTGTTCCAGTCTGAACTCTGACTTGGCGATGTAGCTCCAGGACCACCGGCTGCTGTAGAGAAGTAGTTAGCGATGTTAGAGATGTGCTCGCGGTCGCCGAAGTAGTAAGTAGCATTAGTGTCAGTGCCCTTACCATAGCTCTTGCGGATGTGACCTACATAACCTGCTGTTGCAGAAACGTCCCAATCACCGAATGTCTTGTTATAGGTAAGCATGAAGTCGGTGTAGAGGTCGGTTGTCTTTGAGAAACTCCACCAGTAACGACCGAATGTCTCCATAGAAGCAGGGAGCCATGTTGTAGCGTAACGCTTCGACTCGCTCTCGTACTTAGAGAAGTCCATACCCAAACGAGCCTGGAACGAAAGACCGTCATAGATGTCGAGTGTACCTGTTACGTTACCGAAGAAGCGGTCCTCCTTAGCAACACTTGAGTTCTGGTTCATAAGCCAGTACGGGTTGTTCTGGCCCTGAGCAGAGTAAGCCCAGTTCTGCATTGGCTGACCCTCTATAAGCGCCTGCTCTGTTACCTTATCGTAAGCAGATACTGGTATATAATTACCATCTTTGTCCTGTTGAAAATAGCCAGAGTTCTTCTTGAAATAAGTCTGCAAACCAGTGTACCACTGTGCGTTGTCCACACGATAGTTGTTGCGATAGTAGTTTATGTCGATGTTACGCGGCATCATGTACATGTGGAAAATCGGGTTCATAGTGATACCACCACCAGGACGGTTCTTTGTCTTTGTCTGGATGTAGTTCATCGACACGTCGATAGAAGCACGGTCGTAGAGCTTGAAGTTCTGACGGAAAGAGAAGGTGTGACGGTTGTAAGAGTTGTTCTCAACCATACCGTTAGAGTGAGAGTTACCATAAGAGAAGTAGCTGCTCATCTTGTCTGTACCGCCAGAGAGGGCGATAGAGTTGTTGGTTGTTACACCAGTCTTGAAGAAGTCATCGAGGTCGTTGCCTGCACGATTGCGGAGATGTACCTCGTTGTTCTCGAACTTTGTTCCCTTGAAGTGCTCGCCATACATCGCAGTATTGATGAGGAGCTGGTCATTATTACGAGCCGAGAGCTTATCGCCCCAGCTGGTAAGAGCCAATGTACCTGCTTTCTCGTCGATAGCAGCACCATATATATTCTGGATTTTCGGAGTTGTGAGCGGAGTGTCGAATGTTACGTTAGAAGAGAAGTTAACGCCTACCTTACCCTCGCGACCCTTCTTTGTGGTGATCATGAGGACACCGTTGGCAGCCTCCGAACCGTAAAGAGCAGCAGCGTTGGCACCCTTCAGCACGTTGATTGACTCTATATCGTCAGGATTGATCATTGAGAGAGCGTCGCCACCCTCTGATACGCCTGTTGTAAGCATGTTTGCGCCTGAACCTACCTGGCCGCGCTGCGAGTTGTTCATAGGAACACCGTCGACAACGATAAGCGGAGTAGAAGAACCGAGGATTGACTTGTTACCACGGAGGATGATCTTAGAAGCACCACCTGCACCACCTGCTGACGGTGTGATGGTTACACCAGATACCTTACCCTCGAGAGAGTTGGCAACGTTCGGGTCCTGTACACGGTTGAGGTCAGAAGCCTTAACCTGCTGTGTAGAGTAAGTAAGTGACGACTCCTTACGCTTGATACCCATGGCGGTAACTACGACCTCCTTGAGCACAGAGCTTTCGTCTTTCATGGTAACGTCAACGTTGGCACGACCGCCTACCTTTACCTCCTGCGGAGTGTAGCCGATATAAGAGAACACCAAGACAGCGTTCTTGTCCTTAACGTCGATTCGGTAGTTACCGTCGATGTCTGTAACTACACCAAGACCAGTGGCACCCTTCACTACGACGCTAACGCCGATGAGCGGTTCGCCAGTACCATCCTTAACAGTACCCTGAACGACAGCGCCCTGAGTCTGTGTCAAAGCATTAGGAGCTGCGTTGCCATTAGCCGAAGCATACTGCATAGGCAGACCTGCTGCGAGCATCGCAAAGGCGGCTTTCAGCACCATGTTGCCTTTCTCGTTTGATTTGTTGTTCATTGTTTGTTTTTTAATAAATGAATATAGTTGGAACCGGCAGGGCGGCGCCGCCGCCCGCCGATTCGCTATTCTTTGTTATTACTTCTTGATTATGTTGAGAGCCTTGAACGGCTTGCCGTCCTTGAGCACCTGCACGATGTACATGCCCTTGCCACCCTGAACAGCTACGTTCACTGTCTCGCCGGCATCAGCACGGAAGTCGTTGCTCTGGAGCACCGCACCTGCTGCGCTTACGATGTTGATAGTGTAGAAGCCGCCCTCAGAGAAGCGGAGGTTTACGCTCTCTACGAACGGGTTAGGATAAACAGAGAAGCCTGCTGCGTCCTTAACGTCGTTGATTGCGTCAACACCTGTGATAACGAGTACGTTCTCAAGTGCCTTCTCAGACTCGCCCCAGAAGTTGGTGAGCTTAACGCCTGCCTCATACTCGCCCGGACGAGCGAATGTTACGACAGCTGCCTTGTCGTCCTCAGAAGAGATGCGACCGCCGTTGAGCTGCCATGCGTGTGAAGTCTTAACCTCGAGTGTACCGTCGATACCAGGATAGCCTGTCACCTCGTTGTTTGGATCAACTGTTGCGTACTCTGCTCCACTGGTGTTCTCACCACCAGAGCCGTTCATCACAACCATCTTTGCCTTGTACTGAGCACCAGCCTTACCAAGGTTTGCAAAGCTATTGTCGCTCTTGTCAAGATTCTCGAAGGTGTAGTAGCCCTGGAGTCCCTCAGGCACCTCGTTAGCTGCGTAGCCCTGCATTGCACGGAGCACCTCAGCGTCGGTAAGAGGCTTGTTCCAAACCTGAACCTCGTCGATAACGGCATTCAGACCAGCCTTGTAAACACCGCCACCACCGATGTAGACGTTAGCATGAACAGTTCCATCAATACGATTGTCAGAGCTGTTCTCACGTAGTGAAGAAGAAGAGAAGTTGTTAGGACCTGCTACACACTTGCCGTTGAAGTAAATCTTCTGCTGTTTGTCAGAAGACTGAGTAACAACGATGTGGTTCCAAACACCCGGGTTAAGGCTGTAGCCTGTAGACATCATCGATTCTCTTGGACAGTCGTGACTCGTCCAACCGAAGGTATTAAACGACACCTCGTTAGCCGCGTGATATTGTTTACATTCACTGTTACCAGCCTGAATTTCTGGACGTATCTGCACCCAGAGGTCACCCCAGTTGTTGTGCGGCCACTTGTCCTTGATAGTGTTCTTTGAAATAAGGTTTGTACCCTGCTTGTCATGAGCATAGTTGTCTACCTTAACCCAGAGAGCGTAAGAGTAAGCCATGCTTGTGTTGTTGCCACCGTCGAGTGTTACCTCTGCCGGAATCATGAGCATGTTCGGATCATTTACAACAAGACCGCGTGACACCTTACCCTCACCATCGCGTGATGTGTAGTTGAGCTTGATCTCCTCTTTTGTCTCAGCTGTCTGCTTGTCAGCAGTTACAGTCTCTACAACCGGCACAGCACCTGTCTTCTCCGGAGAGATGATAACCTTGCCGCGGAGTGTCTCTGTTGCACCCTTATCGTCAACAACCTCGAGGTCGTAAACGCCAACCTCTGCTACAGAAGTTGTGAACTGGTTGCAGTTGGTGAACTTCTCGCCTACCTGAGCACCTGTCTGTGCGTTGAGCAGACGGAACGACTGAGCGTTCGGTGCGAACTGGTCCTCGTAATAAACCTTGAACTGCTCGTTCGGCTTGATAACCTGGCGGTCGATAGCCACCTCTGTAGATGGTGTGTCGTATGCAACTTCCTGATAGTTGCTCCAAGAGATTTCACTCTTCTGCAAACCGTCAGGAGAAACGGCGCGTACACCGAAGCGGCAGTCGCGCTTCTCGAGGTCGGCTACCATCGGAGCGTCGACTACGTAAGCTGCCCATGATGTTGTAGCTGTGAGGTACTGCTCCTTCTCGCCCTTCTGCTGGAACCAGATCTCATAGTACCATGTATCTACCTCGTCGTTGTATGTCTTAACGTCGCCAGTCTCTTCCTTGGCAGCGTAGCGAATCTTGAAGTCGCAAGTTTTGTCCTTACCGCGGAGCACCTCAACCTCCTTAATCTGCGGAGCTACCGGTGCGAACTTCTGCTGCGGGTTGCGAACTGCGAGCTCACCAACGAGCATGTTGTAGTCCTTAGCAGTGTTGTCGAGACGGATACCGATCATTGCGATCTCGTCGCCTGACTTCAGACCGAGCTTGTCGAGAGTAGTGGTGAATGTTGTCCACTGACCGAACTTCTCAGCTGCAGGAATGTCAATCTCCTTGTACTCTGTGAGCTTGCCCTTGAGAGCTACGAACAACTTAGCGTGTGTGTCGAGCTCGTTGCTCATCTTATATGTAAGAGAGATGTTGTATGAAGGCTCTGTCTTGAGCAAGGTCTTGAAGAGCTTTACACGTGATGTTGTTGTCTGACCCTTCAGGCGGAGGCAAGAGCCACCCCAGTAAGCGTCGTCCCATGTAAGCTCTGCCTGAGCGAGGTCGGCGCTCTTTGCGCTCTCGTTGCCGTCAACGATCCACCAACGCCATGTCGGCATGTAGTCCTGAGTAGCGATGTTGTGCCACTTGTGGTTGAACGCCACCTCACCCTCGTTCTTGAATGTAAGACCGTTGCCGAGGTTGAAGCGTGTTACGAACGGAACCTGCTGGATAGTAGACTTAGCTGTTACGTAGCTTGCTACACCGTGGAAGCGTCCCTTCAAGCTACCGTTGGCGAGTGTTACGACGTCGCTCCATCCGAGGATGTCAGGAGTGTTAGCCGGGTTGCGGTTGCCACCGCTGAACACCATCTCCTGCTTGTCGAGGTAAGCCTGCTGGATAGCCACGTCAGATGTACCGTAGTCGGTAGCGCTCTGGTGGATAAGACCCTGTGAGTGAGCACCCCAGAAGCCTACTGAAGCCTCTACATCGTTGAGATCGTTCCAGTTGGCATTGCTTGCGTGGAGCGCACGGCCCTGGATATCAAAGCCCTTATAGTAGTCGTACGGATTGCGACCCATGCTCTTAGCCTTCGCTGCAGAAGCTGCAAGTGTACCAGCACCAGTATTGTAGTTGGAGAACATCATGTCGGTAACGATGTTATCCTTATCGCCGAACATATTCTGATTTCTACTATTAAGACCCTGGTCAAAACTTATCTGACCATAGTCGTTAGTACCATCATACCAGTGGAGCTGGAACTTCCAACCAATCTTCTCTGCTTCCTTATGACACTGAGCAAAGAAACCCTGGATAATTTCCATGTTATCATAATCTGAGTGGAACTCTGAGTTTACGCCCACACCATCGATACCGTAGTACTTAAGAATCTTGACGAAACGTTCTGCATTCTTATAATTGCCTTTACTATCCTGCTGACAAAGAGTACCAAACTTACCAGACCAACCTGATGCATTGGGGTTATCAGCATAGACACTTGCGCTCCAAGGAATTGAAGCAACACAACCTACAGATACGCCATTCTTGTGAGCCACGTCAGACAGACCGCCAGTTACGCGGAACCAAGGTGCTGTCCAGTTGCCGTGGATGCTGAGGTATGACCACATTGAGAAGTTGTCGCCCTCGAAGCAGTAGCGTGGAAGAGCCTTCCAAGAAGAAGTTGGATCGTCGAGCGGAGTCCAGAGACACATCTTACGACCCGGCTTAGCCTGCTTGCTAACCTCTGCCTGATAGTCGTCAGCCTCAGCGATGCGCGCCAATGGGCGAACACGCGAGATATAAAACTCGTCGTCCATACGAGACACTCCCTGCGGAGGTGTACCTGGCTGCCAGTTTCTAATATTCTCAAGCAAGTATCTGTCGCCGTTGTCCTTAATGTCCAGCGGATGAGTCGGAGTACGCTGAGCGTAACCGAACACGCAGCCACACAGAAGCATGGATGCGAGGAGTGTTGTCTTTTTGTTGTTCATTTAGATATTGTTTTGTTGATTAGGTATTTAAAAGCGCAAAATTGACGAGTATACAAGTATGCTATGTTTTTATACAAGTGGACGAGTGGACGAGCAAACGAGCTTTTTGCACACCTATATATAATATAAGGTATATAATCAGCTTGCCTGCTTGTCAACTCGTTCACTCGTCTATATATTTACTCGTTTACTCGTCAACTTATAGATTTATTTTACTTACGAATAAGTTTCACAGTGCGAACGGTCTTGCCGTCCTTCTTCACATTAAGCACGTAGATGCCTGCCTTAGCAAGGTGTACGTTAACCACGTTGCCAGCGTTGAGCTGAGCAGCCTTGCGAGCAACCTGCTCACCAGCTGTTGTGTAAACGCTAACCTCGTATGCGCCAGCCTCAGCGAACTCTACTACTGCGTCCTCGCCTACTGTGTAAGCCTTCATCTCTGCGCCCTCTACAGCGTCAACGCCGGTAGGATAAGCCACCTTGATTACAGAGAATGTCTTCTCTGCCTTACCAAGAGCGTTAGAGAGTGTAAGAGTTACGTCGTAGTCGCCACCTGTACGGAACGAAACGTTTGCAGAACCTTCCTCACCGTTACCAGTAATGTCAGCGAATGTAGCGTTCTTAGCAGTCCATGACGGCTTGGTCTCTACCTTATATGTCTCGCCAGATACGAACGGTGAACCTGCGATGTAAGTCGGCTCAACAAACTGGAGAGTAGCCTGACCTTCGCCACCACCTGCAACCATATCCTGCATACCAGCCTTCACTGCCTTTGTACCAACAGATGTGAAAACATTATCCGTAGCCTTCTTCTCGAAGTCCCAGAATGCCATCACGCCAGCAGGGAGGCTCTTAGCGTTGAGGTCGCCCATAGCAGCCTTAGCGTCTGCCTCTGTAGCTACCTTATCCCACACTACTACGTTGTCGATAATGCCGTTAAGACCATTACGTCCAAAGAGCGGACCACCGATACAGAGATACTGACCGCTTGTGATGCTATAAATATCTCTCTCATATCCAGGTTCTGTAGTCTTTTTAGCACCACCAGTGCGATCCCATTCTGTAACGGTCTGCTTAACACCGTTCACGAAGAGGTCGCTACGGAAAGCACCATTATCATTATAATCGAATGCCATAGTGATGTGTACCCAGTTGCCTACAGGCAGCTTAGTGTTAGCATACTTATAGTGAAGCTCCTTGTTAGAAGTAGCGTCTGTACCGCGGAAGTTGTAGTGGTCGATGCTACCATCAGCGCCGATACCAGACCAGTTCCAACCCCAGTCGGTCTTAGGCCAAGCATTCTTCTTATCATATACATTGAAGAGAGTTGTAGGATCGCCCGCCTTGAGGTCGTGTATCTTCAACCAGAATGAGATAGAGTACGATTTCTTACCAACAAGACCGAGGTCTGCAGCAGAAACACCGAAGCGTGTCTCCTTCAGGTCGAGACCCTGTGAGCCTGCACCGTCTGCGTCGCGACCTGTGTAAGCCATCTTCACGCTCTCGCCTGTCTTGAGAGAGACATCCTCATCGCCACCGTTAGCTGTGAGCGAGTAGATCTCAGGCAGAGCACCTGTGCTCACACCAGTAATCTGGACGAAAGAAGCGAATGTGCGTGTGGTCTGCTTAGCAGCACCATCCTCGCCGTACTCGGTGCCAGTTACCTTAAGGTCGTAGCCACCAATTTCCTCAAGTGATGTTGTCCAAGACTTACCATCGCCACTCTTAACAACCTTACCGTCCTTAACAAGCTCCCACTTAGCAGCAGCTGGGTGTTCTGGGTCTACATAACTAATTGTGAACTCCTCGTTCGGCTTGATTGTTGTCTTGTTGCTCTGAACGTCGTCGCTATAAACATATGAAGCAGGTGCCATGTAGCCAGACCAAGTGATTGTCGACTCTGTCTTGTGGTCGAGAGATACGGCAGAAACACCAAGGCGCACCTTAGCATTTGTCTTTGTAACAGGTATTGAGTAGTAGAGACCTGCCCAAGAGGTTGTTGTACCCATGAGCATCGGCTCCTTGCCCTCCTCCTGAGCGTAGAGACGGAAGTGAGATGTCTTAACGTCGAGGTTGTAGCATGGCTCGCCAGCTGCCTTATTGTTAGGCATGTTGAAGATAATCTTAGCGTCCATACCAGACTTGCCGTTGTAGAGCATCTTGGTGTTCTCAGCGTCAAGAACCGGAGCAGCTGGTGTAGCCGCATTGCCACGAACGATAGAGAACTCGCCGAGCATGAGATCAAGATCCTGTGCATTCTTAAAGTGGAGAGCCACCATAGCCAAAGTCTTGCCATCAAAATCAGAACCTACAACAAATGACTTCTCTGCCCAAACTGTCTCGTCTGCAATCTCTGTAGACTTGCAAACACCATAACTTACACCATTAGCTTCGCTACCCTCTGCAGAGAGAACGAGATCGAAGTCGGTATTACCACGATTAATCTTATAACGAACAGTGATAACGTCGCCAGCCTTCAGAGCATACTTTGTCTTGAAGAGGTGGAGATATTCGTCGGCTGTTGTACCGAAGACTTTGAGTGTAGAACCTCCGAAGTAAGCATCATCCCATGAATACTTAGCGTCGAGACCTGTAGCAGGAACGTCGGTTGCATTACGTCCGAGGAGCTTGTTAGCGAACCAGAAGTGCCATGTCGGCAGATAATCCTGCATACCCACGTTATACCAAGGTGTGCTGGTCTTGCGCTCACCATTAAGGTTAAAGAACTTACCGTTACCGAGGTTGAAGTAAGTGATGAACGGCTCTTCTCCAAGATCCCAGCTGAGTGCAGAGTGTGCAGTCACGAATGTAGAGATACCATGCCACTTATAGTTCTTGGCGTTATACTGGTTACCACTTATTACACTTGGGCAGTTTGCCGGGTTACGTGTACCGCCTGTAAAATAGCGTTCTACACGCTCAAGGTACGTATTCTGCTTAGCATCTTCAGATGAACCAAGCTCTCCACGGCTCTCCCAGAACATATTATAAGAGTGAGCACCCCACAGACCGATTGAAATACGATACTTGCCGAGAAGACTCCAAGGCAAGTT
>ERZ1031467.136-NODE-136-length-19464-cov-6.000979_pt1 | contig 19464 bp, 14 predicted proteins | sample MGYA00517105_ERZ1031467 | MGnify/ENA primary metagenome ERZ1031467 (study PRJEB33719, sample SAMN04261155) | wastewater metagenome | biome: rural village; feature: human; material: feces | host: Homo sapiens | place: El Salvador | collected 2013-01-07 ...
CCCATTATATTAGCTTAAATCTATGGCAAGCACAAGGGGCTGTGAAAGATGAAATTTCATTTTCACAGCCCCTTTCTTGTGTAGTTCACTTCTATCTGCTTATTTTTTAACTCCACTGATTCATGGTAAGAAAGGTTCAACAGGTTTGACAAGCGTGGTGCGGCGCATTTCGTCATCCCGAGCGGAGAAAAACGTCGTATGTTGGCTTATCTGAAATTATGAGAACTGAGTCGAAGGATCTAAGCGCCGCAGAGTTTTTAAGGAAACACCATTGCCCAAAATGGGAAACCCGTTGAACCCGCAGAACCTTCCGAACCCATTTCTCTATCTTCCTTTGTTCGGGTGCGGTTTGGCGGGATCCGCACTGCCATAGACCGCACGAACAGGCAGGCTCATCTTGAGCTTCTGCTCTGCGATCTGCTGGATGCGTACCGGTGCCTCCAGACGGGACACCTCGAGCTTATCCACCGCATTCTCCTTCGCCATCGTCATGACCTCGCTGCGGATACGCTGCATTCTGTATTCCTCCTGAATATTAATCCCACTCAGGAAGACCAACAGCATCACGGGAAAAAGGATCATCAGCGTCCCCAGAATGATGTCATGGAAAAAATAGGAAGAGTCAGATCTCTCGCGCTCGATCCGGCGAGACGCGGCGACGCTTTCCGGCATCGACGGCATGTAATCCATGACTTGCACTTCCTGTACCATACGATATCTCTCCCATCTTTTTCAGACTCTATATCTCAGGCTGAAGGAAACAGGGCCAGATCCCCGGTCGCTCCCTACACTCTTTCTACAACACGCAGGACCGCACTTCTCGCACGCGGATTCTCCTCGATCTCTTTCGCACTCGGCTTTTGCGCCTTGCCGATGGACTTCACCAGACGATGGTGGTGGCACACACAGACAGGCAGCTCCGGCGGGCAGATGCAGTCCCTTTCCATTTCCTTGAAAGCCTTCTTGATGATGCGGTCTTCCAGTGACTGGAACGTGATGACACCGACGCGTCCCCCCACTTTCAGGTGGGAAACGCAGGCTTCCATCGTGTCCTTCAGGATCCCCAGCTCGTTATTTACCTCGATACGGATCGCCTGAAACGTACGCTTCGCCGGATGCGGACCATTTCTTCTGGCATGCGCCGGAATGGCCGCCTTGATGACCGAGACCAGATCATCCGTCGTCTCGATGGGCTTCTTCTCGCGGAATTCACAGATAAACTGCGCGATCCGTTTCGCCCATCGCTCTTCCCCATACTCCCAGATGATGCGCGCAAGCTCTTCCTCTTCATACGTATTCACGATCTCATACGCCGTGCGCGGATTCCTCTGATCCATGCGCATATCGAGCTTCCCGTTATTCATATAAGAGAAGCCACGGCTGCCGTCATCGAGCTGATGGGATGACACCCCCAGATCGAAGATGAAGCCATCGACCTTGTCGATCTCAAGCGAGGCCAGGATATCATGGATGTGAGAAAAATTATCCCGCACAAAGAGATGCCGGCAGGCACAGCCGGAAAGACGATGAGAAGCCGCCTCGATCGCTTCTTCATCCTGATCGACGCCGATCAGAAGCGCATCCGGAGCGAGCTTCTCCGCCATAGCGAAAGAATGTCCGCCACCCCCTAAGGTGCAGTCGACATAAATGCCATGTGGATCCGTCAGGATCCGGTCGATCATTTCGTGCAGAAGCACGGTGGTGTGTTGAAATTCCATAAATGAGTCCTCGAAAAAAGGTGAAAGGTTCAGGGTTCAGGGTTGTGGTGGCGGCTTCGCCGAAATCCTTCGACTCAGGCCTCAACTTTCTGAATGCGACTTTTCCAACAAACGACATTTCACTCCGCTCAGGATGACGAAATGGGCGATGCCCTAAAGTAGCATTCAAGTCACCAGTCACTCCCAACCCTCACAGATCAAAATTCAGCGGAAGGTCGAGAGCATCCGCGATCTCTGCGATATCCTCGCCCTCTTCGTCCTGACGGAGGAGCTCCGGATCCCAGATCTCGATGATGGGTCCCGTCCCCACGATGCAGGCTTCCTTCTTCAGCTTTGCAAATTCACGAAGGTGGGCAGGGATCAGGATACGCCCCTGGCGGTCGCACTCCATCTCCGTCCCGCGGCCGATCAGATGACGCATGATCTTGCGGACATTGCGGTTCGTGAAGGGCAGCTTCTGCAGCCGGGCGATCAAGGCATCCCAGCGCTCTTTCGGATAAATATTGAGGCAAGTATCCAGACTTGGAGCCAGCACAAAACGACTTCCCAGCTCTTCCCTGAATTTCGCTGGAAGGATCATGCGCCCCTTGGCGTCTATGGTATGAGAATATTCATTCATAAACATATCCTTCCACCTCCTCCACATTTACCCACATTCTACCACAATCCCCCACCCTGTGACAACGAAAATTTTTCAAACCGATCATTTTCCCATCTGCTGCCCATGCATTGATTTTATCGATGTTTTCAGCACCTTTTTTCGAAATCAAACCTCCCTTCGCTATGATTCCTTCCGTTTTTCGAAAAACAGGCAAAATAAAAAATCCCCACTCGGGGGATTTTCCTTTCCTGTATGGAAGTTCAGCGGAAGAAACAAAAGGATTCCCCACACATCATAACCTCCTTTGCCCTCAAAGAAAGCACACTCTCTCAGGATGATCGGCACTCTTTTTTCCGATCAACGAAGCAAGATCATTCTCAAACAAGGCGATCCATACGCATACAGGCCGCCACCGATTTCTCCTTACTATCAGTATTCACTGAGGTCCACCATGGTCCGTCAGGGAGACTGACGGCTAAATATGGCATGTCATATTTGACATATTTTATTGCTTTTATGCATAGATTTCATTGCACATTTTGTGCGCATTTCTTTCACAATTCGGAATTTCAACAAATCATTGTAGTTATTTGTAGTTTTCCCCTCTTGCTTTTTCTAGAATGACGTTGTACTATATAGTCATGAAGCCGGACATGCCTGAACATGTTCCCTGACCGGACGGACCTTCCGATTTCCAGAATTCTCCAAGCGCTACGAGATCACAAGGAAGGATCGCTCCTAGGCAGGGCGGATCTGCAGGATGCCCCGGCGTCATCGGATGGGTCAGCCGGAAGCGTACAGCCTGCTGCCGATGCCCATTTTAGGCTGAAAACTGTGAAAACCAAATATCCGGAAACCGATCAGGTTCTTCCGCTTCCCTGCCCCATGCGAGGCCGGGTCCCGACGATAGCACAGGTTCTCCCGCACTTCGGTGCCTATGGACGACCGTCACCGATTCTGGGCTCCGCCTGCCTCGGGTACAGGCGGAGAGCCTTCTCCGGGTGTTTTTTTATGCCATCTCTTCCTATATATAGTGTGTGAATAACTTATTCACATCATATCTTGACTTTCCGATTTCTTATGGGCCATAAGCCCGCATTTCCATAAGGAGATACCCTATGAATACGAATAACAAAGTGTTGGAACTGACATTTACTGTAGAAGGCAGCCGCAGCATGACGCTCTCGATCCCCTGCCCGAAGGATGACCTGACGCTCGAGACAGTGAAGGAGAAGGCGACGCTCATCCTTCCGGTGCTGGAATCCTCTTCCGGTCATGCGGTCACGGCTTTCAAGCAGGCGAAGATCGTCGAAACCAGTGCGACCGTACTGGAATAACGAGGAACGGGACTGGCTGACGTCCCATCCTTCAGTCTTTCTACTTACTACCTATGATTACCGTAAAGGAGAACACTATGTCTACTACGTCTAAAACCATCGATATGAAACTGCAGGTCCGTGTAGAGGATACGTCCTCGGGGACTTCCAAGGTGAAGAATCTGAATTTCAGCAAGATCAAAGTATCAGCCACGGCCGATGAACTGTATGCCGCAGGAAATGCGATCGCATCGCTCCAGTCCCGCCCGCTTTCGGGTCTTCGCACGGTAGCGACCAGCGACCTCGCTGACGCAGGCTAGTCGGGCAAGCAAAAAAGGCGAACCATTTCGGTTCGTCTTTTTTGCTTGTCGTATTTTGGATAAAACAGTCTTTCTTCCGTCATCCGCACTTATTTATGCGATGATAGAGTAACAATGCCTTGGCACTGCGGTTTCCAGAGAAACTGTTTTTCCGCTGTGCAAGGAAGATCCCTCGGCTTCGCTCGGGATGACGATACGAGGCGGCGCTCGTCCAACATGAGTTTTCATCCAGATTTGGAAGCCAACCTCCGCCCCTTCGGGGCACCTCCTTCCAGAGGAAGGAGGTAGAATGTCGCATTCCCCCGTATCATCAGCCTTCCTTTTCCACATCCATCCCCTGCAGGACGAGCTGTTTCTCATCTTTTCTCATATGGAAGAACCGATAGACATTGTGCGCGGCGCGCTTATTCATGCCCGCTACCTTGGCGAGCTCCTCTTCGCTCGCTTTTTTCATTTCATCGAGCGAGCGAAAGGCATGCCAGAGGGCATTCCGGCGGTTTGGGCCGATGCCTTCGATGTGGTCAAGGACGGACTCCGTATTTCTTTTGTTCGTCCATTTCCGGTGATAGGTGATGACGAAGCGGTGGGCTTCGTCGCGTATGAACTGGAGAAGCTGGAGAGCGGGCTCATGGTGATCGAGGACGATCGGGATGTCGCTGCCTTCTACGTAGATCTCTTCGATACGCTTGGCGAGCCCGATGACGGGCGCGTTGCAGCCGGCCTCGCGGATCACGGGAATGGCCGCATGCATCTGCCCAAGACCGCCATCAAGGACGATGAGGTCGGGCTCGGGCCAGTCCTTTTCCTTCCCATAGCGGCGGCTCATGACTTCTGCCATGGACTTGAAGTCGTCCGCATGCCCCTGCGTGGTCTGCAGTTTGAATTTCCTGTATTCGCTCTTTGCCGGACGGCCATGCTCGAAGACGGCCATGGAGCCTGTGGTCTCTGCGCCTTGGTTGTGAGAAATATCGAAGCATTCCATGCGCTCGGGAAGGCGCGGCAGAGAGAGCAGCTCTTTCAGCTTCTGCACGGCGCCCTGCTCGCGGGCATCCTGATACTCCCACTGCAGCTTCTTGTCGGAGAGATACTTCGCTGCATTTGCCATCGCCATGTCTTTCAGGCGGCGCTTGAAGCCGCGCTCGGGGCGGATGAGCTTCACTTCGCTTCCGCGAAGCTTCGTCAGCCAGAGAGAGAGGAGATCGGACTCTTCCGGCAGGAGCGGCAGGATGATCTCTTTCGGGACGGATGTCGGATTTCCTCCGTAGAAATCGCGAAGGAAGGTGGTGATGATCTCCTCATCCGTCTCGGATGCACTTTCAGGGATACTGAAATTCTCCTTCCCCACCATGCGGCCATAGCGGATATAGAAGATCTCCAGTCCGGTGTGACTGCCGTCGCGTGCCATGCCGAGCACGTCGAAGTCCCCTTCCGCAGATACGATGTGCTGGCGCTGCTGCACGCTCTGGATGGCGCGGATATGGTCGCGCAGCTTGGCGGCTTTTTCGAAATCCATCGCTTCCGACGCCTCCATCATCTGCTGCGTGAGCTCCTTTTCCAGCGAGGTACTCTTCCCTTCGAGCAGGTCGCAGATGGTCTTCACATCACGGTCATAGTCGATGTGATCGACGTGGCCGCCGCAGGGCGCACTGCATAGGTGCATGTGGTACTGCAGACAGGGACGGGATACCTTCATGGAGCGGCAGGTGCGGATGGGATAGTAGTGGCGAAGGAGGGACAGCGTCTGACGAAGGCTTCCCACGTCGGTGAAGGGGCCGAAATACTTCGCCCCATCATCACGGCGGATGTTCCTCGTGACGAAGATGCGCGGCCACTCATCATTCACCGTGATCTTCACATAGGGGTAGGACTTGTCATCACGCAGGGAGATATTGTACTTCGGGTGCAGTTCTTTGATGAGATTGCACTCCAGGATCAGCGCCTCCATCTCCGTCCCGGTCATCGTGATGTCGAGATCGTCCGCGTGACGGATCATCGCAGCGACTTTCGGGGAACGGTTCTTATCCTCTCGTACATAGGAGCGGACACGGTTCTTCAGGTTCTTCGCCTTGCCGACGTAGATGATCCGCCCGTCTTTGTCTTTCCAACGGTACACCCCGGGCGAGTCAGGAAGGGCTTCTACCTTGGCTTTGATTTTTTCATTGACATCGATCATAAAAGACTCCTGAGAAAAAGAATAAGGCGAACGAAAAAGATCCGTAAGCGACGCTCGCCTCACATTTCTTTTCATCCAGCTGCGTAGAAGGCTACCCCTGCGGGGGCACTCTATCCTCCGCCTTCGGCGCGCCCCTTCTTCAATAATGCTATTAAGTTAAGGAAATTGTTAGCGCCGTAATGACTTGCTTCCCCCTTCGGGGGAAGTGCCGAAGGCAATAGGGGCATGCCAGCGGCCATCGAACAATGTTGGATATACCGTAGTGCTGCCCCCTCAGCCCTCCGGGCAGCTCCCCCGATGGGGAGCCAAGAATGTTCTGCCGCTTAACTTAATAGCATTGCCTTCTTCAAGGGGCTGCTCAGTTGGCATGGAAAAGCGTATTCTCCTAGGGAAGCGAAGTTGTGCCATGGAGATTTCTCGACTTCACTCGAAATAACGATACACGAGGAGCGATTGTCTTACATACATCGTTTACCATTCTGCTGAAGGGTGCCTCTTCGAGGCACTCTATCCTGCGCCTTCGGCGCGCCCCTTCTTCAAGGGGCTACTCAGTTGGCATGGAAAACGAATCCCTAATCCCCAGCCCCTAGTCACTTTAGCCCCATAAACTTTTTCGTCCGTTCTATCACTGGCCCAAGGTACTGCCCGGTGTAGGACGCTTCCACTTTCGCGACTTCTTCCGGCGTGCCGGTGGCTACGATCTCGCCGCCCTTGTCGCCGCCTTCGGGACCGAGGTCGATGATGTAGTCGGCGGTCTTGACGACATCAAGATTGTGCTCGATGACGACGACGGTATTTCCCTGATCCACCAGCTTCTCGAGGACGATCAGGAGCTTTCGGATGTCTTCGCTGTGAAGGCCGGTGGTCGGTTCATCGAGGATGTATAGGGTATCTCCGGTGCCGCGGCGCATGAGCTCGGTCGCCAGTTTCACTCGCTGGGCTTCGCCGCCGGACATGGTGGTGGCCGGCTGTCCCAGATGGATGTAGCCGAGGCCGACCTCCTGCAGGGTCTTCAATTTCCGCAGGATCTTGTCGTGGTTTTCAAAGAAAGGCACGGCTTCATCGATGGTCATATTCAGCACATCAGAGATGTTCTTGCCCTTGTAGCGGACTTCGAGTGTCTCGCGGTTGTAGCGCGCACCGTGGCAGACTTCGCAGGGGACGTAAACGTCTGAGAGAAACTGCATCTCGATCTTGATGATGCCGTCACCGTGGCAGGCTTCACAGCGTCCGCCTTTCATATTGAAGCTGAAACGCCCCGGTTTGTAGCCGCGCATCTTGGCTTCGGAAGTCTGGCTGAAAAGCTCGCGGATGTCATTGAAAACGCCGGTATAGGTGGCTGGATTCGAGCGCGGCGTGCGCCCGATCGGCTGCTGGTCGATATCGATGATCTTATCCACATACTCTGCGCCGTCCATGGAGTCGAAAGCTCCGGCCCGGTAGGATGTATGGTTCTTGATATTCGACAGCCCCTGATAGAGGATCTCATTCACGAGCGTACTCTTGCCCGAGCCGGACTCCCCGGTGACGACGGTGAAGGCACCGAGCGGGATGGTCACGTCGATGTGCTTCAGATTGTGTTCGTGAGCGCCATGGATGGTGAGCGAGAGTCCATTTCCTTTTCTCCTCTTTTCCGGCAGCGGGATGTATTTCTCACCGCGCAGGTACTGTCCCGTGATGGAGTCCTTCACCTTCATCACGTCCTCAGGCGTACCCTCCGCGACGACGAAGCCGCCATTTTCCCCTGCGCCGGGGCCGATATCCACGACCCAGTCTGCGGTGCGGATGGTATCCTCATCATGCTCGACGACGATGAGCGTATTACCCAGATCCCGCATGCCCTTCAGTGTCGCAAGGAGCTTGTCATTGTCACGCTGATGCAGACCGATGGATGGTTCATCCAGGATGTAGAGGACACCGACGAGGCCGGAGCCGATCTGCGTCGCCAGACGGATGCGCTGGGCTTCGCCGCCGGAGAGCGTCGAGGCTCCGCGGGAGAGTGTCAGGTAGTCGAGCCCGACATTCACGAGGAAGGAGAGACGGCTCTTCACCTCGCGCAGGATCTGGTCTGCGATGATTTTTTCCTTTTCGGAGAGCGTGACATGTTCCATGAAGTCCAGAAGGTCGATGACGGCCATCGAGGAGATCTCTGCGATATTCTTTCCGCCGACGCGGAAAGCGAGGCTCTCAGGCTTCAGGCGCGCCCCATGGCAGACGGGGCAAGGCTTCTCGATGAGGTAGTTCGAGAGCGTTTCCTTCATCTTCTCTGTCCACGCCTCTTCATAGCGCCGCTTCGTCATCGGGACGATGCCTTCGAAGGGACGCTCATAGGTCTTTGTGATGCCTTCGGGGCTGGTGTACTGGAAGGAGAGAAGCGCCGTGCTGCCGTTTTCAAACTCTGCCTTTGCCTGATCCGGCAAATCATCATAGCATGCATCCATGGTAAGGCCATAGGATTTCAGGAAGGCATCGAGCAGCTTGTAGAGCCATGTTTCCTTATTATAAGGAAATGGCTGGATCGCGCCCAGACGGAAGGGCATCGTGTGATCCGGCAGGATGCGATGGAAATCCGCCTCCAGTGAAGCGCCGAGGCCCATGCAGGCGGGGCAGGCACCGAAGGGATTATTGAAGGAGAAAATGCGCGGCTCCGGCTTTGGCAGGGAAATGCCGCAGTCCGGGCAGGAGAAGTGGGTGGAAAAGACCATGTCCTTTCCGCCGATGATGCTTCCCACCATCATCCCGTCCCCCAGCTTCAGCGCGGCCTCCACCGAGTCTGTCAGGCGGCGCACGATGCCCTCCTTCACGATGATGCGGTCCACCACCACCTCGATGGTATGCTTCTTGTTTTTCGCGAGCTCGATGTCATCGGATAGGGAGAGGACGTCTCCATCCACGCGGACGCGGACATAACCCTCCTTGCGGAGTTCTTCCAAGAGCTTTTTGTGCGTCCCCTTCTTCGCGACAGCGACCGGCCCAAGGAGCATGAGCTTCGTCCGTTCCGGAAGGGCAAGGAGCGCATCGACGATCTGATCCACCGTCTGCCGCTGGATCGGCTTGCCGCAGTGCGGGCAGAAGGCACGACTCGCATGTGCATACAGCATACGAAGGTAGTCGTGGATCTCCGTCACTGTGCCGACCGTCGAGCGCGGGTTATGGCTGGTGGATTTCTGATCGATGGAGATCGCTGGCGAAAGCCCTACGATCTTATCCACGTCCGGCTTATTCATCTGCCCTAAGAACTGCCGTGCATAGGCAGACAGGGACTCGACATATTTTCGCTGCCCTTCCGCATAGATGGTATCAAAAGCCAGCGACGATTTCCCCGAGCCGGACAGCCCGGTGAAAACGATGAGTTGATTTCGCGGCAGCGTCAGATCGATATTCTTCAGATTGTTCTGACGCGCGCCTTTTATGATGATTCCTTTTTCCATGGATGTCCTTTCGAAATTGAAGGAAAATGTATGGGGAATTTAGGGGAGCCCCTGGGGCGGCTCCCCTTGATTCCATTTGAAAGCCTCGATTGAATGAGAAATGGCTGATAAACATCGTGCTATAGAGATTTCTCGGCTTCGCTCGAAATGACGAGAGGGGAAACGGCATTCTCCATGCGTGGTGGAATGAAAGGGAATGGGGGATAGCCCGTTCTCTCGTATCGTCATCCCGAGCGCAGTCGAGGGATCTTTACGCCTGAGCGGTATTCTGCATGCAGGCGGTCACGTAAAAATCGCTTGGGATCATTGGTTTCACGTTATCCTGCCGTCTTCGTTTTACCGGTGTGCAAGGAAGATTTCTCGGCTTCGCTCGAAATGACGAGACGAGAGGAGCGATTGTCTTACATACATCGTTTACCATTCTGCTGAAGGGTGTCTCTTCGAGGCACTCTATCCTCCGCCTTCGGCGCGCCCCTTCTTCAAGGGGCTACTCAGCTGGCATGTAAAAACGCATTCCTCAGAAAATGACGAGACGAGAGGAGCGATTGTCTTACATACATCGTTTACCATTCTGCTGAAGGGTGTCTCTTCGAGGCACTCTATCCTCCGCCTTCGGCGCGCCCCTTCTTCAAGGGGCTACTCAGCTGGCATGTAAGAGCGCATTTCTCAGAAAATGACGAGACGAGAGGAGCGATTGTCTTACATATATCGTTTACCTTTCTGCAGAAGGATGCCTCTTCGAGGCACTCTATCCTCCGCCTTTGGCGCGCCCCTTCTTCAAGGGGCTACTCAGCTGGCAGGGCAAAACGAACCCCTAATCCCCAGCCACTAGTCACTAGTCACCCAAAAATTACACCCGTTTCTTCATTGGTTTATAAATCCGTTTCTTCGCCGCAGCCTGACGCTTCAGGGCTTCTTCCGCCCTGGAGCCGTAGCGATCGGTCCAGAGCTGGCGGAGCTTGGCGAGCTGGTCGCGATAGCGAGCAGCGGCTTCGAATTCCAAATCCTTGGCCGCTTGTTTCATCAGCTTCTCGCAGTCCTTCATGCGAGCGTAGATCTCCTCATCAGAAAGCTCGCCCTCTTTATTCTTGCCGCCGTAGGCAGCTGGCTTTTCTTCGATCTTCGTGAGATCGATGAGGTCTTTGACCCGCTTTTGGACGGTGTGGGGGATGATGTGATGTTCCTCATTATATGCCTGCTGGATGGTGCGGCGGCGATTCGTCTCATCGATGGCATACTTCATCGACTTCGTGATGCGGTCCGCATACATGATGACATGCCCGTGCTCATTTCTGGCTGCACGGCCGATGACCTGGATCATCGAAGTTTCCGAGCGCAGGAAGCCCTCCTTATCCGCATCGAGGATGGCCACAAGCGAGACCTCCGGCATATCGAGACCCTCACGCAAAAGATTGATGCCGACCAGCACATCGAAAACACCCGCACGCAGGTCACGGATGATCTCCGCGCGCTCGATGGTCGCGACGTCAGAGTGCAGATAGCGTACCTTCACGCCCGCTTCCGTCAGGAAATCGGTGAGATCCTCCGCCATTTTCTTCGTGAGTGTCGTGATGAGGACTCGCTCGTGAGCCTCCTCACGCTTATGGATCTCCCCGAGCAGATCATCCATCTGTCCTTCGATGGGACGCACCTCGATGGAAGGATCCAAGAGCCCCGTCGGTCGGATGATCTGCTCCGCCAGATTCGTCTGGACGCCCATTTCATACGGTCCCGGCGTCGCCGACACATAGATGATTTGATTGATCCGTTCGGTGAATTCGTCAAAAGTCAGCGGACGGTTATCCAGCGCAGACGGCAGGCGGAAGCCATAGTCGACGAGCGTACTTTTTCTCGACTGGTCGCCATTGTACATCGCGCGCAGCTGCGGTACCGTCACATGCGACTCATCGATCATGATGAGGAAATCTTCAGGGAAGTAGTCCAGAAGCGTAAATGGCGGCTCGCCGGGCTTCCTGTCCGACATGTGGCGGGAATAATTCTCGATGCCGGAGCAGTATCCGACCTCCTGCATCATTTCCAGATCATAATTCGTCCGCTGCTCGAGACGCTGCGCCTCCAAGAGCTTATCCTGATCCCGGAGCTCTTTGAGCCGCCCGTCAAGCTCCTTCTCGATAGACGTGACGGCACGGCGGAGCTTATCCGAACTGGTGACATAGTGCGATGCAGGGAAGATGCCGATGTGATTTCTCTCTGCGACCGTCTCCCCTGTCAGGACATCGAACTCCGTCAGTGAGTCGATCTCATCACCGAACATTTCGATCCTGACAGCGACATTGTTTTCCGATGCAGGAAATACATCGATCGTATCTCCCCGCACACGGAAGGTATCTCGCGTGAAATTCATGTCATTACGCATGTACTGCATACTGACGAGCTTTTCCAGGATCTTGTCACGCTCGATCTCCTCGCCCGGCCTGAGCGAGAGCCCCATAGAGCTGTAGTCCTCCGGATCGCCCAAACCGTAAATACAGGACACCGATGCCACGATGATGACATCCCGCCGCTCGAAAAGCGCCATCGTCGCAGAGTGGCGCAGGCGGTCGATCTCCTCATTGCGTGACGAATCCTTCTCGATGTAGGTATCCGTCTGCGGCACATAGGACTCCGGCTGGTAGTAGTCGTAGTAGGAAACGAAGTAGTACACCGCATTGTCAGGGAAGAAATCCTTGAATTCACTCGCCGTCTGTGCGGCCAGCGTCTTATTCGGAGAAATGATAAGCGTCGGGCGCTGCACCTCTTCGATGACCTTCGCCATCGTGAAGGTCTTCCCCGTCCCCGTCGCACCGAGCAGCACCTGCGCCCATTCGCCATTCCTGAGTCCGCTCACCAAAGACTTCACCGCCTTCGGCTGATCCCCCATCGGGCGGAACGGCGCTTTCAGCGTGAAAGGCACCGCCGGCTCTGTATATTCTCTTTTGATCCGCGAATGATCCATACCCTCGCCTCCATTTTCTTTTATCGATATTTATCTATGTATTATAGCATAGATGGGAAGGGGTGACTAGGGAGAACGCTCCTCTCCCATGACTTTCATCCCGCTCGATGCCAGCCTCCGCCCCTTTGGGGCACCTCCTTCCAAGGGAAGGAGGGAGAATACCGATTCACAGACTCCTCATGAAGAAGGCTTTCGATACGAGAATACCGCTTCCCCGCATTCATCATTTCGAGCGAAAGCGAGACATCTTTTTCGTTCGTGGGAAGGCAAAGGATGTGAGAGGAACGGCAAGCGGGAAGCACCGTACTCCCTGCGCCCCCCAAAAACGGTGTTTCATGCAGACCGTTCCACACAGGAAAAGGAACACGGCAAACGAAAAAGATCCCTCGGCTGCGCTCGGGATGACGATACGAGAATACCGCTCCCCGCACGATTTTCATCCCACTGCGATACCAACCTCCGCCCCTTCGGGGCACCTCCTTCCATGGGAAGGAGGGAGGATGCCGCCTCAGAGACTCCTCATGCAGAAGGCTTTCGACATGAGAATACCGCTCCCCCGCATTCGTCATTTCGAGCGAAAGCGAGAAATCTTTTTCGTTCGTGGGAAGGCAAAGGATGTGAGAGGAACGGGCAATAGGAAACCCTCTGCTCCCTGCGCCCCGAAAAAACGCTGTTTCATGCAGGCCGTTCCATGCAGGAAAATGAAGGGAAAAAGCATCTCAAACAGGCGATAAGGCAAACCAAAAGCCCCGCCTTTCGGCGGAGCTTTTTCATCGGCAGTATTGTCCCAGAACCTCGATGACATGATCGATCTCTATCGGTTTCGTCAGGTGAGCATTCATACCGGCTTCCATGCATTTTTTCGCATCTTCATCGAAAGCATTCGCCGTCATGGCGATGATGGGGATGGTTTTCGCATCCGCTCTCGCAAAGCTGCGAATGGCCCTTGTCGCGGTCATGCCGTCCATGACAGGCATCATGATATCCATGAGGATGGCATCGAAGGTGCCCGGGATCTTATTTTTGAAAAGATCCACAGCCTGTTTGCCATCGCCCACGACGGTGACGCGCGCCCCCTTATCAGTGAGGAGCATCTGCGCGATCTCTGCATTCAGCTCATTATCCTCGACCAGCATGAGGTGCAGGCCTGCGATATCCACATGTCCCTTTTTCTCCGGCTTCTCTTCCTCAGCGGGCGCGATCTCGCTGGGGATCGTGATGACGAAGGTCGAGCCCTTCCCCTCCTCACTGGTGATAGAGATGGTTCCACCCATCGCATCGATGAGTCTCTTCACGATGGCCATACCGAGGCCCGTCCCCTGATATACACTGCGGTCATCCTGTCTTTCCTGGGTGAAGGGATCGAAAATATGAGCCAAAAACTCCGGGCTCATGCCGATACCGGTATCCGAAGCTGTCCATCGATAGGTGCAGCGATTCCCGCTCGTCCCCAGAAACTCCACCTTTGTCAGGATGCGGCCGCCCTTTTTATTGTACTTGATGCAGTTTCCTAAAATATTAAGAATGATCTGCCTAAGATGCAGGGGACTGCCGTACACGAAGGGGACAGGGAACGAGTAATCCTTCGCTTCATCGATCCATTCGAGCCCTGCTTCCACCACACGATCAGAGAGGATGCTGCGGATGTCATCTCTCTGCTCAGCGAGAGAGATCCGCTCACGGGAAAGGGTGACGCCGCCGGCTTCCAGCTTGCTCATCTGCAGGATGTCATTGATGAGGGAGAGCAGATGCTTCGCTGCCGCTTGCATCTTTTTCTGGTTTTCAAGGACCAGCTCCTTATTATCGAAGTGATCTTCATTGATCTTCAAAAGACCGATGATGCCGTTCAGCGGCGTACGGATATCGTGGCTCATGCGGGAGAGGAATTCCGTCTTCACGCGATTCGCAGAGCTCATTTCATCCAGAGCGGCCTGCAGCTTTGCCTGCCGCTGTTCCTCTATTTCATGCATTTCTGTGGTATCCTTCAAAAGGACGATGGCCTGCACGACGGGCATATCTTGTCCGGCATCCGTATCATAGACGGTGATGCGCGTCATAAGGATCAGCTTACGGACCCAGCGGATCGTACCATCCTTTTCCCGCACCCCGTACTCTGCAGAGAATTGCCGGTCGCCCGCTTCGAAGCGCTTCAAAAGATCGTTCACACTCATGGCGATGCGGTAGCACCCCTGTGTCTGTCGGGTGATCTGCATCATATGGGCTTCGCAGTAGGCCTGATACGAGCATGGTAGCGAAGATGCCGCAAAGAGGCGTGCATGTGCTTCCTCCTTCCCCGGAAGCACGATATCCCTTTCCAGCCTGTCATGGGTCAGATCGACCATATAGATACAGTCCGCCATATCCAGCATGGCATCCACATAGCTGTCATTTTCCAGAATGGACTGCTTCAGCTGTTCATAGTAGAGGGAGAGCGCTTCCTTCGGCCCCAAAGGCGCATCCTCCGCCCGGCGGACGTGCTGAAACGCAAGAAGAACATGATGAAGCTGCCCCTCGCGATCAAAGTCCACGGGAATGACGACGAGACGGCGTAATTCCGCCCCCTCCTTCGGCGTAAAGGAAAGGTCCAGCGCATCCTCACTGTGAAGGATCGACTTCTCCAGCGACTCCTTCGAGAGTGCGCTCTGTATGCGCTCCCGGTCTGCCCCTTCGATCTCCTCCGCGAGCTGCAGCACGGCGCCGGAATAGCTGCCCTCAGACGCAAGAGGGAAATCGCTCCTCGCACGGATCGTGCGATAGGCGTCCATCTTCAGATCACAATACAAACAATCAGCGAAATTCTTCCGATAACGACTTAGCATTTTCAGCAGACGCAGCGAAAGACGCCTCTCCGCCTCTGCTTCCTTGCGCTTCGCACGGTTCTTCTGGATATACATATGCTTATCGGCCTTCGTGAAAAGCTCTCGCATGGACGCCTCAGGGTCATCCTTTGCCAGCACATATCCCGCCGCATAAGAAAGCGGCGTATCCATATGCTCTTTTGCCTCCTCTGCCAGCTTTGCACGCAGATCTTCCAGAAGCTCCTCCATGCCCGTCTCGGAGAGGCCATGCGTCACCATCAAGAATTCATCCCCGCCCAGGCGGCCGACGAAATGCTCCTCCGGTACCGCCGCCCGAAGAGCGGTCGCAAAACGACGGATGTATACATCCCCCGCCTCATGTCCCCTGCTGTCATTGATGCGGCGAAGATCATTCAGATCGAAGCTCACCACACCCATATCCAAAGAAACAGGCGCATTCAGGATCTCTTCACACCGGTTCTTATTCGGAAGCCCCGTCGCCGTATCCAGATATGCCTTCTTCTGCAGCATACGGTTCTGCATCAGCCTCTTCAGCGCCTTGAAAAACTCAAGACCGATCAGAATCATCAGCGCGAAGATCACCAGCGTGATGCCCTTCTCCAGCACAGCCAGATCCTTCGCCTGCTTCTCAGAGTACACTTCAGCAAGCGCGGTCGCCTCATCGCAGATCGCGAAGAACTGCTCAGTCGCAGTGATCAGGTAGGAGTCCGCCTTCCCCGTGCGGCGAAGTTGGATGATCTCCTGCTTGACCTGCAGATAGTAGCCGCTTAGCTCCTTCATCTTAGCCTGGAAATCCGGATCCGACAGGCGCACCAAAGACAGTGATGCATCCCCCTCTCGAAGCCCCTGAATATACGCCTCGATCTCGCGGCGCATCTCATCCTGCGGCTCACCTGCCATTTCCAGCTTCACCATCCGCTGCGTCGTCCCACGCACCAGCCCGGCATAGTTCACCACGCGCGCCGTTCCCTGCATGTGCGACACGATGACCATCATCCAGACGATCAGCCCCATCAGGACCACTGCCAGCACCGCGATCACGATGTGACAGAGACTGTATGTATTCTTCTCATGATTCTGCATGTAGTTTCCCCTATTTTGCATAATTTTTATCATATATTGCATTATATGATAAACCGCCAAAAAGGGGAAGAGAAAATACGCCGTGAAACGCCGTATCCCGAAAATCACTTACAGGCCCCGTTCCCCTGCTTGAGGTACTCTCATGGATCCCCGAAAAACCTTGCAAAAGAATGGCAAAAAGCAGTCGCTGTCATCTCCCTGTCTTCTTTTTCCCACGCAAAAAGGCCAGAACTTTCGTCCTGACCTTCGAGAAACTCGCTTCGATAAGGGATCTTCCTTCCCTCAGAATGTTTTTCTTGAGAGCGGATTTGCCGCTTCCCCATAGAAATGCTCTGACATATCCACGAAAACATCGGAAAGGAGCGCGTCGAAGACGTCATCGCTCATCTTGCTTCCGACAACAGAGAACGAATACTCCCCTTCCGTCCAGAAAGCAGCGAGTGAGTCATCCATCGTCTTCGCTGTCATGACCTCCGTCGCACCGATCATGCGCGATTCCCAGCGACCGGTATAGACTCCGCTGATATTTTTCCCTGCCTCTTCTCCCACCAGCCTCGCCGTGCGGACAGAGAGTGTGCTGCCATCATCCATCCGATAACGGATATCCGAGAGCTTGCCGCCGATGGAGATATAGTCCGTCAGATGGCACTGACCGGCAAGAAGCGTTCCTTTCGGCAGAAAGAGAGGACGGCTGTCCGTGGCTTCTGCGAGCGCATGGTACGTCTTGTACTCCACCAGAGGATTCGGCATCCCGATCGGCGGCATCTCCGCACGGCTCGCAAAAGTAGGGATCAACAAAGCCGTCGCAGCTACCATCAGTGCATATTTCCATTTTTTCATCATCTATCATCCTTTCCGCAGCAGTCATCCTGTTTTGAAGATGTGGGTATTATAGCATAGAATTGACTGCAGGTCAAATTTATGCAGAAAGCATCCTTCCGGGACGATATAGCCTCGATAGCATCCCCCTTTGCAAAGCCTCCCCCCTGTACATCTTGCAGCCGATATGTCCCTCTTCCTAGTATCCTTATCACAGCCGGGAAGCTCGCTGAGCAATCAAGATGCACACTTTACAAAGCAAAAAATGACCTGACGAGCTCCTGCGTATATGGGTGCTGCGGATGATGCAGCACATCTTCTGCCGCCCCGATCTCCACCAGCCTCCCTGCCGATAGGATGCCCACGCGGCGTGCCATCGCAGCAAGGACATCGAGGTCATGAGAAATGAAGAGATAGGCGATCTCCCGATCCTCCTGAAGCTCTTGCAAGAGGGTCAGGATCTCCGCCTGCACCGACACATCCAGCATCGAAGTCGGCTCATCCAAGATCAGGACCTCCGGTGAGATGAGGAGCAAACGAGCAAGCGCCACACGCTGGAGCTCCCCGCCGGAAAGCTCAGCCGGATAGCGCAAGAGCAGCTCGCGTCGAAGCTGGAGACGCGAAAGCATCTCTTGCATACGCTCCTCAAAGCGATCCATCTTCCCATATAGGCGTGAGGGCTCTTCGATACTCTCACGGATCGTCATACGCGGATGAAGCGCGGCCACAGGATTTTGAAATATCATCTGCATCGTGCGGCGTGCCGCGAGCATCTCTTTCCCGGAAAGGCCGCCAAGATCCACCCCGCGATAGAGCACGACTCCTCCATCTGGCACGAGAAGCTGCATCAGGATACGGATGAGCGTCGTCTTCCCCGCACCACTCGTCCCCGCGATCCCCAGCGTCTCTCCTTTCGAAAGCGTGAAGGAAATATCCTTCAGCACCTCCTTCTTCACTTTCCGTATATATCCAGTCGTGAAGGATTTCGAAATATGCTGTACGTCTAAGAGCATGGGCGCTCCTTTCTAAAAAGATGAATGAACGGTGATGCTTTCTCCACATTTCACAAAATGCCCCTCTCCCACTTTCCTCATCGTCTGCCTCTTCTCACAACCTTTTCCGCAGAATGCACATCGACTCCGAAAAATGCAGCCGCCGGTGAGACGGAAAAGATCCGGTGGATTTCCGGAGATGGGATGAAGACCGCGCGAAGGCACCGCGGCGAGAAGTCCCCGCGTATAAGGGTGGTATGGATTCTTGAAAATATCCTCTGTGCTCCCCTGCTCGAGGACTTCCCCGGCGTAGAGCACCACCACACGATCGGCGAGACATTCTGCCAGTGCGAGGTCGTGAGTGATGAGCAGCATCCCCCTTCCTGCCATCTTGATCTGAAGAAACATATCTGCCACCTGTTTCCTTACAAGCGGATCCAAGCCCTTCGTCGGTTCATCTGCGATGAGCCACTCCGGGGAAGACAAAGTCATCATCGCCGCCATGACGCGCTGCGCCATACCCCCTGAAAGCTGGTGCGGATAGGACGCACACACGCGGACAGGATCCCCAAGGCCGTACTTTTCCAGCTGCACAAGAGCACTCTCCCTGCTCTTCTCTTTCCCCCAGCCCAGCCGCTTGCGCAAGACTTCTGTCACCTGCCGTCCGACACGCATCAGCGGATCCATGGCAGAGATCGGATCCTGCGCGATCCAGCCGATGCGATCGCCTCGGATCTCATTCATTTCTTTCTCGGAAAGCCGAGGAATATCATTTCCATCATAAAAAATGCTTCCTGTCATTCTCGCATTTTCCGGAAGAAGACGCATGATGGCCGTGCCCAAGATCGATTTCCCGCTCCCCGACTCGCCAAGGAGCGCCGTGATTTTCCCCCCGTGAAAGAGAAGATTTACATCACGAAGCACGCGGACAGCGCCCATCGGCGAAAGGAAAGTGACAGAAAGTTGCTTGACTTCGATATCCATAGAAAAGGCTCCTTTCAGGTAAAGGAAGTGTTACAGATTCTAAAGGCTCTTTGGAGAAGGGCTGCCCCCGCTAATGTGGTACAGTGAAAGGGCAGCATAGTCTTAGCTTCCCATCGGGAACGCGCCTTGAAAGAAGCTCTGCTCCGATGAAGCTCTCCGTCATTTCCTTAAGAACATTGCCCGCACAGGCAATGCTGTTAAGTTAAGCGGCAGAACGTTCTTGGCTCCCCATCGGGGGAGCTGCCCGAAGGG